>ERZ842401.5190-NODE-5190-length-14597-cov-10.071586_pt1 | contig 14597 bp, 8 predicted proteins | sample MGYA00521270_ERZ842401 | MGnify/ENA primary metagenome ERZ842401 (study PRJEB31892, sample SAMEA3878208) | bioreactor metagenome | biome: Moose rumen | place: Sweden | collected 2011-10 | study: EMG produced TPA metagenomics assembly of the PRJEB12797 data set...
GCACTACGTTCGGGACGTAGGGGTCGGGCGTTCGAGTCGCCTCATCCCGACAACGCAAGGTTGTCAATCGCAGGAGTTGGCCCTGCAACCGCTTAAAACAAACTGGCAATAAGTTCCTGACAGTCAGTACGTTGTAAAGCATGGTGGTCGAGTAATCGGCCACCTTTTCTTTTTGGCGTTCACGAAATTTTTGGCGTGTTTTTGGCGTGATAACATTATTTAACGAGCTATCGCCCCATTTATACTGAATTGAATTGTATTAGTTTGCAAAATGATAGGCAAACAGATTTGTTCTGATAATGCTGTTGGCGTTTAACTCTCACCTTACTTCATTAGCGAACGAGGCGTTCATTCAATTATAAAATAACTAAAGTTTCCCACCTTTTGGAATTCCCTTTATCTGCTGGGGTTTCAAAAAGGAGTATTCTCCGAAAGCCCCTATCCATGGGCATTTAACACGTGTCTAACAGATGTTAAACAGTTGCTTCTGTTCGTTCGCCTGTAGTCTGCTAAGACCCTAGCCAGGAAGATGGTCTCGTCGGCAGCTTCATTGTCCCTCAGGATGCCTGCCACGACATCGTCGATGTTCAGTCCTAATGTCCCGATGAGATTTCCAAGAATCTTCTCTATGCATTCAAGTATGGTGTTCCACAGTGTCAGCTTTGTGAGTTCCCCGGCCATAGAGTCGAACAGCTGTCCCATGGTCTCATATTCGGAGAACCTCAGGTCAAGCGCTGCTACGATGTACGTCATGAGCGTAATCGTTATGTCCGCCACCTGCGCATCGAAGTCATTTGACTGGCATTTGCCGAATCCCAGGTTCCGACGGCAGTCCTTTATCAGCACCTCTATGCCCCAGCGTACCTGGTATGTCTCGAATGCCCTCGTGAAACTCATTGTCATATCCGTGGTGACAATGATGTTCCAAGTCGTGTTGCGCCCGTACTTCACGAGGAATATCCTCACGGCGATACCTGTCCTGGCATACTCACCATTTAGGGTGATGTAGCGGCAATGGTACTTGCGGCATTCATGTCCGCGTTCACGCTCGTATTTGGCGATGAGCTCCACGGCGTTCTTCATGCGTCCTTCTACTTTGTACGTTGTGTTCCCCATCTTTGCCATACCGAGGAAGTGCAGTGCTCCCTTGCCGATGTCAATGATGCCGCGCAGCAGCTTCTCCGAGAGGTACCAGCTGTCGGCAAGGACATAGCCCGGCCTGATGCGCAGCTTCCATGCCCGCCGGATCATTTCAACAGCCACGTCAAGCTTACTCCTGTCTGCCTCCATGAGTCTTTCCATGGAGGGAGATTCCCTTTCCCGCTTTTTCCTGAACTGCTTGCGGAGTTCGCCTGCCGTCAGGCCCCAGGAGCCGTCCCCGCCCTTCTCCCTATGGATGCTGAAGTCCACGGGTATGGTCGTCGTACCGTCAGAGACGCACAGTATCTGCACCTTGTATCCGAGCACGCACTTTGATATAACATAGTCGAATACGCGGCTGACACGCTCACCCCTCTTCGTGGTCTTTTCTGCCGTGGTGTCATCAAGGATGAAACAGGAAGCCCCCTTGTAGAAGTCCACCTTGCGACTGCGCAGAATGCCGATGAAATGCACGGCCATCACGGCAAGCAGCCGGCGCCAGTCCATCGAAGAGCGGGTCAGCATGCGGTAGAAACAGTTCTTGCCCACCTGAAGCAGGTCATAAAACTTGTGATACCACATCGAGCTGATAGTCTCACCCAGAACCTTGAACAGGCATAGAGCCTGTATCAACTCGGAGGCCGAATAGCCACACCGTTTCTCCATGCACAGGCGGGAAAGCGTCTGGGACAACCTGAATTTGCCGAAAAGAGAGAAAATGTCATCGCCAATGCGACTTTTAACACTTGGAAGTTTGGTGATCTAGCTGAAATTGTCTAATTTTGCAATCATAACAGTTTTTCAATTTGTTGATTCTATGTACTTTAGCGAATACAAAGATACAACTTTATTTTGAAAAACTGTTATTTTATGGGCTTTTTCAAAAGGTGGGAAACTTTAGTGATATGAGACTACGTTAAATCAATTTGTCATTACCTGCACCTATTTCAAATTCGTCATTCTGTCGGTTTGATGATGACTCTGCGATAAGCGGGCAAGGCGTACTTGCTTTGGTCGTGTACCTCGCAGATGATGTGAATCTCATCGTTTGCAAAAGTTGTTGGCATGTCCACTTTAACTGTCGAAGAAGTGGCATTGCTGACAGTTGCCTTTGCCTGACTGATACCATCCTGTTGCCACCATTTGAAGGTGAGTTCATCACCATCGGGGTCGAATGACGCAGAAGCGTCGAGATTGATGGTCTGCCCAGCCTTTGCCATGATGACGATAGCATCAGTTCCGTTCTCACCATTGACGACAGCTACCGGATTGCGGTTACCCTGTCCCTTCTCAGCCCATTCGATGCGGGCGATGAAGTCGTTAAGTTGTGAAGGATAGAACTGTCTGTAATACGTTTCCGAGATGCTCTTCACAGGCTCCTGCCAACTGGTCCACGCACAGGTTGTCGAGTCCTTGGTCATTGTCCAAATATGATAACCGCCCCAACCCACCTGCATCGGTTCTTCAGGATTGTGCAGACCATTGGGAATTACGTTCAGAAACGAAGGTGTATCACCCTCCACACCATATTTATAATCAGGATACTGTCTACCCAAAGTGGCATGTCCCTGAATCTGCGTTCTGATCAGCTGCCAGTAATCCTGTCCGAGACTGCATTGCAACTGCCATGTGCCTTCATCCCACACAAACAGAAGATCTCTGGCAAACTCCATGCGCATCCACTGATGAGAGCTGTATGCCAGATCCATGCGCATTGCATACACCATATCCTGATCAGTGATGGTGTATAGACGGAGCTTATGCAGAAACGCCTTCAGCTGTTCGGGCGTGCGCGTCTGCTTCACCTTCCAGATCGCCTGAGCCAATGTGTTGGCACCACCCCACGCACAAACCCAGATGGGGCGCTCATCCTTCTCGTCAGCCAGACGGATAATCAGTTCGCTACCCTCGCTGTCGTTGTCGCTGCCAATCACCTTGATGCCAGCCCGTTGACTACCCATCACACTTCGGCTACGAATGTACTCCACACTTGGCCAGTAGCCCATCTCCTGACAACCGTTCTCTTTCTCTAAGCTGAGAAAAGCCATTTGGTCAGATCGTTTCATCAGGTTATGCACATCCGCCCCGTAAGCCTCTACCACCGAATCACGATAGGCAGCGCTCTTCGTGGGATAAGGGTCGCAGTTCCAGCCCGTCGAGGTGATGATACCCTCAATCTCCAGTTGGTCGGCATAGCAAAACAGATGCACCAGCGACTCCGTATCATCAGGTTCAAGATCCGGTTGTCCGATGTCAGTCAAGATCACCACACGAGGTTTCAGTTGTGCCTGCGCTCCCATTGCCAGGATACAGAGCAGCAGGGAAAAAAGCAAATTCTTCATATCATCTAAAAGTCTGCTGATTATTTTATGCCGCAAAAATAACAATTATTTTTCGAATGACATTGGATTTTTTGCGATTTTAACATTATTATTGCTTCTTTCCACCTTCCCTGCATGCGTAATTTTGAATTTATACATATTATCAACTATATTGAAAAAGAGATTCATATATTTTGTGCATGAAAACAATTATAAAAAAATGTGCTAATGAAACAGTTTAAGATTAACAAGAATTATAAATAAATCCGTTACAGAAACCAAAAGCGATGATGTGTTTATTACCAAACTGACAGAATACATTAAACAAAACTTGTCTAATTCCGATCTCCGAACAGAGATGATAGCTGATTATATGTCAGTAAGCCTATCTACATTGACAAGAAATACGAAGTCTCTTATGGGAGTTACTCCTGGTGATTTCCTTTCCAAGGCACGAATACGTAAAGCTGAGATTTTATTAATCCAGCAGAAAAACCTGAGTATCTCTGAGGTTGCATACAAATGCGGTTTCAATGATCCAAAATATTTCTCACGTTGTTTTAAGAATGAGACAAAACTCTCTCCGAGTGAATACCGTAACCTGCACAGTAATAACAAAACAACACCATAATCAAAAAAAGTGAGCCCTAGAGCTCACTTTAATTTTTATGTAGTCCACCACTTATACTATATGTCATTCATAATGCAAGCCATGATAAAGGGACCAATGGCTTTAGGATCATTATCTCTTATCGGTTCACTCATGTAATACTCATAACTACCATCTCTATATGGCTTACCACCTAAGCCTGCAACTTTACAGCACCCAGTAAGATTCGGGTCTCCGTCATTGCCGACACGGAACAAATGGTTCTGAATACCATTATAAATCATTTGCGGAACATGGCTGTATTTCCTTTTACTGATATATCCTTTCTGAAGAGCTTTCGTAAATGAATAGAACATCATGGATGTTACTGTACATTCCTTATAGTTTCTACCATCGTTCATTATATCAACAAGTTGATACCAACAGCCATCTTCACAATAGTTCATCATCGACTTCGCTAAATCTTCAACAATAGATATTAGTTGTTTGCGATCTGGATGATTGGCGGGGACATAATCCAAGACATCGATAACAGCTATCATCCACCATCCAATGCTTCTACCCCAAAAATGTCGTGACAAACCTGTTTGGGGATCACACCACTTCTGCTGTTTTTTCTCATCCCATGCATGGTAGTAGAGACCCGTTTTACGGTCTTTAAGATGGTCTCTTACTAATAGACATTGATGAATCGCATCATCAATACACTCAGGTTTATTAAACATACTACCATAGCGGGCAAGGAAAGGTGAACACATATATAGTCCATCAAGCCACATTTGCCAAGGATAGCTTTCTTTATGCCAGAATCCTCCCAATGAATTGCGTGGATGTTTTGATATGGCAGAATATATGAGTTGAATGGCTTTAAGATACTTTTCATTACCCGTGATGGAATAGGCATCGAAAAGTACTTTACCGGAATTGACCATATCCAAATTCCGATGACCATTGACAAAGTCATAACTAAGGATGTTGCCATCTTCCTGAACAAACAAATCTGCATAGTCAAGGGCATACTTCATATATTTTTCTGAAGCTTTCTCATTTCCTTTCTGCTTCATATCACTTGCCAACATCAGGAATGCTTTTACCTCTAACCCTTGGCAATAGCCAAAGACCGGTCTTCTCGCACTATCTGTCTGCCAAGCCTGGGGGAAACGTTTCATCTCTGCATCGGCAACACGCTGAGCCATCGTCTTGTTCGTTATAAAGATAACCGTTCTGGCATAACGTGTAAGCTGAGGCTCCCCCTTATCTTTCACCTCGAGGATAATGTGAATGGTTAATCCTTCTTTGGCGTCCTCCGGAATAATGATCTGGGTTTCCGCATCATTCTTAGATAGTATCTTTGCAGGAAGGTTACATGTTCCTGCTTCCATATATTGCCACCACGAATAATGTAACTCGTCACCATCGGGATCATAGGTCCCCTCAGAGAATAGACGAATGGTTTCACCTGGGTGTGCCGTAATGTTTTGCTTACTGTTTTTTACCACTGGTTGATGGTTAGCATGCTGATAATCTTTTACACACCAATCTGCACGGGCGGCGAAATCATTCTGTAGTTCCTCGGTCCATCGCCATATCGGTTTAAAATAATATAAATAAGTATCTCGGGAGACTTTACTCTCCGGGCGTAAAGCTTGCCTGCCCCAACCGGAGCTTCCATACCATCTCCCTTCCGGATATTCATACCCATTTTCTGAAACGGGATCCAACCATACATTATTACCATGCACAGGGACAAAACGACCGCCCCAGCCGCCCCAGCCGGGATTCTCGTGGCTTCTTAGTCCTGTGGGGATGACATGGAGAAAGGCGGGGGAATCACCTTCTGAACGGAAGTCACCATTCTCATGAGCGGGATATGTTGCACACAGAGGTCCATGATCTTTCAATATATTCTTGTTCATAAACTCTCCATTCAGAAACTTATGCATCATCTCTGGTTGTGACTTTTGCCATCGGTATGCCAACGCTTCAAACTGGTCACAGATAATGGTTGGAATATTGAAATGACTCCAATGGGGACGGATATACGACTGGTAAGTATCGTCTTGTTCCCAGATAAAATAAAAACGGATTTTCTTGGCCACTCTTGCCATCTCTTCAGGATGTTCTTCTTCGATAGTCTTTAGTGCCCTGGCTATGGTATTTGTCCCTCCCCATGCCTGCAACCAGACAGGTCGAGGGTCTGACTTATCCAGCAGTACTTCAACGATCCGTTTGGAACCGGGAGTAACAAACCCCATTTCGCCTTCTTGTTCTACGTTACCTAAGAACGTTATCTTTTCCAGTTCTTGTACAGAGGGATAGCGTTTGTCGTGCTTTATGAGATTTGGCCATACTTTAGCATAGGCATCGTAGTAGGGTTGATACCATTTATCACCTTCCCATTTATGGCCATGCCAGTGATATTGAGAACTGGATGTAATAATGGCTTCGATATCCCACTCGTTGGAATAGAGCAGGAAACGTACGAGTGAACACTGGTCATCTATCTCTCCATCGGAGGTTACAATAATTCTCAGACGGTCATTTTCGTTCGAAGGGGCTGAATAGGTGACACAGCCAATGAGCGAAAGGACTAAACAAAAAAATATGCGTTTCATTAGCGATCAACTGTTATTACTACACGAGAATACCGAGTAAGCTGTGGGGTACCATTATCTTTCACTTCCAATATAACATGGATCTGATCTCCCCTATTAGCATCTTCAGGTATTCGTATAGAGGCTGTTTTCTGATTACTGTTTTTTATGGATATCTGTTTTTTATAGCTGCTTGCTTCCGTATAAACCCACCAGCGATATATCAGTTTGTTCCCATCCGGATCGGAAGTACCTTTCGCCGAAAGACGTATCTTCTTGCCTTTTTTTACACATACATCCTTTAGATTACATTTTACTATTGGTTGATGATTAGCATGGGCATAATCATTGACACACCAATTGGCACGGGCGGCAAAATCATTCTGCAGGGCATCTATCCAACGCCACATCGGTTTTAAGTAGAGGAGGAGATCTCTGTCGTTAGGTATTTCCATTTTCAGACGTGAGCGCCCCCAGGCATTGCCTGTGTACCACCGTCCTTCCGGATATTGGTATCCGATTTCATTCACAGGGTCCATCCAGGTGTTTTCCCGAACCTTTACGAACCGACCGCCCCAGCCGCCCCAGCCCGGATTCTCATGACTGCGAAGGCCATTCGGTATCGTATGGAAGAAGGCGGGGGAATCACCTTCTGAACGGAAGTCGCCGTTCTCATGTGCTTTGTAGAGAGAACAAAGTGCACCGTGCCCCTTTAATATATGTTCGTTCATCCATACACTATCTAAATAATGCTGATGTTCCGGTAGTAAATATTTCTTCCAATGATAGAAATAGGTTATAAACTGGTCACAGACAATGGTCAGGATATTAAAACGCCCCCAGTGTGGACGGATATACTGCTGATAGGTCTCGTCTTGTTCCCAAATAAGATACAAGCGCATTTTTTGAGCGACCCGCTCCATTTCATCCGGATACTCTTCCTCTATTGTTTTCAATGCCCTCGCTATAGTATTGATACCACCCCATGCTTGAAGCCAGACAGGACGGGAATCCGACTTGTCAAGTAATACCTCAACGATCCGTTGTGAGCCGGGTGTCACCTTCTCCATTTCATTTTGGGTATCTACATTCCCCAAATAGAATAGATTCCTGACTTTATCGGGAGAAGGGTAGTTGGTGTCATGTTTCACGAGGTTGGGATAAACCTTGGTATAAGCATCAACATAAGGTAAATACCAATAATCCCCAGCCCATTTATGATCATGAGCATGATATTGGGAACTAGAGGAGATGATTGCTTCCACATCGAAATCGTTTAAATAAAGCAAGAATCGAACAAGGGAGCATTCATCATCTATCTCAGCATCAGTAGTAACAATGACTCGCTGTCGCTCAGTTGCCCGTACAGACAATGAGAAAGACAGCAATAGAAGACTTAAGAATAAAAGAAAAGATTTTATATTCATTTAATCGATATCTTTAAACTTTTCAATGCCTTACTATCAGAAGACGATCCATAGAGAAGTTTGTAACGTCCTAGCCACAGCCAGCGTTCTGCCCATTCATGCAGAACAAATTTTTTCCATTGCCCGACAGTCTTAGCCCCCTGCCATTGTCCTTGTCTCATTTCCGGATTCTGCACATCCGTATACCAATGACTGCCTAATGGTATATCCGTGGGAGAGATCTTGTTATCAGGCCATAAGTCTGACACAATAAGGTTACCTTCCAAACCATTAAAGGATGGAATGTCAGAATGGAGTCGATAGTGCAGTGTGGCTGGTGTCTTGGGAGCATATCGTACCACAGCAAAGTCATCGTCATAGGATGCCTGCCATTGTTGTTTATCAATGTCAAGCACAAAAGGAATAACTGGCCGTATGCTCTTTTTGAACGATCTGGGCAAAGGCAGACGCAACTCCCATACACCATAGACTGGAATGGTGTCGATGGCTGTTGTTGTACTGATGCGGTAAGGACTGCGCGCCATCGGCTCAAATTGTCCGCCCCAACAGGGTTGTTGGGGGGCATCTGGATTACCATTCATTATGTAAAACAGTGAGGGAGAATCGCCCATTTTAATTCTTCCGTCATAATATTTGCCGAAATCTCGTCCCAGAAATCCAGAATCCTTTATATAGGTGCCGTAGAACCATGTTGGTGTATGACCATCGTCAATAAAGCCTCGGTACGATGCATTGTTCTCAATGAACCACAAATCTGGAAAGTTACGGGCGATGTATGTGTAAGCGTTGCAGCCCCATTTCTTATTGGGTCCGCCAATCCAGTAAACACGTATCTTGGTCGCGATATCGGGCGCATCGTGTAAAGCCTGGGCAACATCCTCTAGTGTTCCCCAAACGAGTACCCACAGCGGACGATTGGACTCTCTTCTTGCACACTCCACTATCCACTGCGACCCCTCCGTAGCCCGTTCGTAACCTGCCCAAGGTGAAGCCCCTTGCCTTCCCTGCTTGCAGAGTGTACGCAGGGAGTCAGGTGTCAGCAAGGCAGGGGCATGGCTGCTAAGCACGGGATAATCTTGTTCATAGAGACCTATCATGCGCAGGATTTCTTCCTTGGAACCATTACCAAAGCTGGGTGATGACACCAGCCCTTCAATGTCGAAACGGTCGTTCATCATCAACAGGTGCGTCATCGACTGGTTGTCATCAGGATCTGTACCACCGATGTCGGTGCTAACAAGGACACGCGGCTTGCGCGGCATGACTGTGATGATGTAACGGGCATAAGAGGTGAGTCGTGGTGTTGTCATATCGTATGCTTCCAAAATGATGTGAATGGTTTTCTGCTCGCTGACTTCTGGAGCAACAAACCACATCCAGGCCTCGTTTTCTGGACTGAAAACCAGGTCAACGTCTTCCTTGTAAGTTCCTGAGGGATATTGATACCAGCCTGTGCGCCACTGTTTGGTGAACTTATTTGGATTTGCAGCAACCTGTTCCTTGGTGATGCCTTTCTGCTCCCACATTTCACCGCGTACCTTCCAAAGTGCATCGACGTTGACCGGATCGGGGTCTTTCACAATAGCTTCCAAACGCACGGTGTCGCCACTGTAGACGGTATGGTCGAGTCCCATAGGCACCTCTATTATTGGCTTATGATTAGTTTGTTCGTATTTCGGTGAAATACACCATTGGAGACGAACCTGAAAATCGTGCATGGCGGGCTCCATCCATTCGCGCAACTGACCGAAACCGTTGTCACGATACACGCGGTCGAACCCCTTGACCTTATAAAAACGGCCACCCCAGCCTCCGAAAGTCGGATCTTCGTGAGCACGGAGTCCGTTGGCAAGAGAATAAAGGAATGCCGGGGTGTCGCCTTCGCTGATATACGACTGCGTATAACAGGCACCCAGCGGATTCTTGCCGTTGTGCATATACTGCTTAACAAAGTCGGTGGTATTGGTCATTGTACCATAATCCCAGCTGCCACTGAAATGATGGTTGAGCAAGATGGTAACCAGCGGATGGTACTTTTCAATGTAGGGGCCTCCTGCATCCTGATACCAGATACAGTAAAGCACTGCCTTCGAGACTGCTCGCTCATAGTCTTTAGGATAGTCGCGCTTCAACTTCTGGAAAGCCTTGGCAGCTGTATTCGTCCCTCCCCAACACTGAATATAGACGGGGCGTGGGTCATCTTCCAGCAGCACCTCCACAATACGGTCGGAACCCGGGGTGTCAGGCCATGAGGCAGGGTCTACCATAGGTTCTGCCCCCGGTAAGGCCATCTTACAACGCTTACCGTCGAACACCAGATGCGTTGGGTCTTCATCACCCACATAGACGCGGCTGCGAAGATAGTCGGGCGAAGGATAGTTGGGATCGTGTGCCTTCAGATTTGGATACACCTTTTCGTATGCATCCAACTGTTTGGCCAGCCAAGGCTCACTGCTCCACCCCTTACGCTGGAAGCAAGAATTGGTCTGTACGATGCCGTCTACCTGCATGTCGTTGGTGTAGAGCAAAAAGTGAACCATCGAGCAACGGTCGTCAGTCTCGGCATCTGTCAACACTATCACACGCGGTTTCTGCTGCCAAACGGCTTCGGGAAACATACTACGCCAGTTAGCAGACGATGGTAGGCTGAACAACATCCCGAAAAGTATTGCCAATAATAGATTTCTTCTTCTCATGATTACTTATTGTAAATGCATTTTCTTCCGTTTTGAATATATACCTGCCCTTTAAAGACAGATGAAACACACCTTCCTGTGAGGTCGTATTTGTACATCGATTTAAGGGATGGGGTACTGCTAATACTATTAATACGACTTGAATTTCCTTCAGATGTCACCAAGGAGTTCAGATAACATTCTAAATAGGTATAACCATTAGGAGCCGTCTTGTTATGGTCTGTAGCATTGTGAGGATCCAGCCCGTGGGCTGTTTCCCATTCGTCAGGCATACCATCCTTGTCGGAGTCCGTAGGAGCCGGCAGTGAATGCAGCTCGGGCCATCCACCTACATCGTTAGGTGAGTCTATGATGCCTGTAACAGCAGAGGGATTGACCAGTCTGTTGCCTCTTGCTTCTGTATATCCTGCTCCACCGTAAGTACATGTTCCTTTGCGGACATCACTGACGATGCGACTATCTACAGCATCTCTTTTGGGGAATATGCAACCTGCGCTGTCAAGTACAGCCAGATAAGCATCGACAGCAGATTGCTGGCATATCGACATTGCATCCCACGGGGCTGTCAAGCGCATCTTGGCCTTGATGGATTCACTATCCAGTTGTACTCCATAAGACCAGTTGTCACGGGTAGCGTTATCAGAGCCTTCCACCACATTTTCGTCTACATACCACTGACCGTAATTGTCTTCTGGAGAAGTACCATAACTTGGATTAACGATACGAGAGGAAACAGCCCCCTTGTTAGTGGCGGGTCCTGGCTTATAATAGTTTGCTACCATGTTTACAATAGTAAAGTTACGCGTAGCTTCCTGCCCCGACTGATACTTCTCGCCACCATAGCAGCTGTTATATCCCCAATTGAAGATGACGTTGTTTCTATAGTCATTGTATCCACAGCCCGAGGCAAAACGGGGGTTGCGACTGGAGTGGCTGGCCAGCAAGTTGTGGTGGTAGGTGCTATAGTTGTTCCCCCAGACGCCGCCAAAACCATGCGTGCCTTTTGCATGCGATGATTTGAAAAGACTTTCAGCGCAGATGCACCATTGGATAGTAACACTGTCACAATGATAGATAGACATCGTTTCGTCAATGCTCCAACTGGCAGAGCAGTGGTCAATAATGATGTTTTTGTGATAGCGTGCGTTAATGGCATCGTCTTCACAGTCGTACTCGTCACCTAAGCGTGAACGAATGAACCGGACAATGACATTGTCGCCATCGATGTTCAAGGCATAGTTCTTCAGGCAGATACCATCGCCAGGAGCCGTCTGTCCTGCAATGGTCGTATTCGAATAAACTTTCAGTTTGCTTTTCAATTCTATGGTTCCCGAGACGGCAAAGACTATTGTCCGTGCCTTTCCATTGTTTTTCAAACCCTGACGTAGGCTTCCCGTCCCGGTGTCGTTGAGGTTGGTCACGATATAGACATCACCTCCACGACCACCGGTGGCGTACTTTCCATAGCCTTCTGCTGTTGGAAAAGCTATCAGCCTGTTGTCATCCTTGGGTGAATTTAATTTCACTTCAACCACAGCCCCTTTGACTCCATTGGATTGCCCAGAATGCTGTTGGATGTCATTGGAAGGTGAAAGAGCAAAAGCAAATGGACATCTTGCGGAAAGTATCAATAAAAATACTACCGTTAGATAAATAGTATTAGTTTTCTTTTTCAAATTTATAGTATTTATTATGATTTATTACTTATCGTTATAAGTGAAAGAGCAAGGGCAAAGAACAGAAACATGGCTATGATGAGCCAATTGGTTTCCCGGGGGGCATTCTTGAATTCTCTCCAGACAAAGATGCCCCAAATCATGGCAACCAGTGGAGAGGCATTGCTCAGTGCGTAGCTGATGGCGGCATTGAGGTCTGAACAGGTATTCCCCAATTGGCTAAGCACCATACCAGTCATCCAAATAACGCCACCCAGCATACCGACCAGATGTGTACGGGTATTCCCCAATCTCCGATAGTCACCGAAGGTCAGTCCTGCCTTCTTCATGGCAATGCCATTGAATATTGGACTGGAGATCAATACCCCTACAGAGAAACACAATGCACCTGTTGAAGGAGCTAACGAGCCTGTTCCGCCAGACACGATGGCAGGGTCAAGACTCTTAACGATTAGACCATAGAAGAAGGCGAAACCTATGCCCGAGATGGCTGCCATGACAATACCTTTAGTTGGAGTCTTTGCATTGGATGTTGAAATTTTCATATATACCATGCCACAGCTGATGATGGCTAGAATAGCAAAGCAGATGCCTGTCCAAAGAAGTAACTCGCTACCAGGGTAGGACTGTCCAGCCAATATGATAAGCACGTAATTGAATAGTATACCGCCTATCCAACCAATACCGCCCCCGATGGGGAAGCCAATAGCCATGCCCGCAACAGCAAGGGCAGCTGTAAAGAAGATGTTGCCGAAATTCCAGACAATACCGCCAAGGATGGCCCAGCCCATGCTTGACACATCCATTCGCTGCAAGTCAACGAGCACTGTATGTTCTCCACTGCCCAAACAACCAAAGAGGATGGCACCAATGAGCGCCATAATGATATGTCCCCAGGTGAAATCCCAATAGAATAGTTCAAACGTCCATTTCTCACTGCTTACCAACTTTTGGGAGTTACCCCATGAGCCCCAACATACACAGCACAGAGCACAAAGCAGCAAAGCTATAGAAGAATTAGTGATTGTAACCATAGCAAAAGTTTATTCGTGAACATAAAGATTCCAACCCAGATAAGTCTCGATAGCCTCCTGCAGGATGTCCACGACGTCAGTGCGAACCATAGCCACGTGATGTTCGAAGCCATTCTTGCAGATATACTTCATCAGCTTCTGCAAGTTGTCCACCTGAGTGACGGCAATACATCCATCCATGCCGTACGGATCATTCGTAATCTGGCCCTTGCCCAGATAAGCCTTGATGCAGCCCTTGGGGTCGTCGGTAGAGATACGGAAGAAGGTGAAAGGACCTTCCGAGACCTTAGCGTAGACAGCGCCAAAGGTATTAATCTTACCTAACGTACGACCCAGTACGCCTAAAGGCCCTAACTTCAGGTCGCCATTGCCCACGAACGACTTGGCGTAGTTGCCACAGTGTGTGCAGACACACTTGTTGCGGTCCTCTGCGAAGTTGTTGTTCCAGTCGAGTAGGGCAGAGGCCTTGCCTGATGCCAGCGTCAGGGCAAACATCGACACGGCACCGGCGAGGTCGGTCTCACAGGCAGCGGGAATGAGTTTGTCAGAGAGCATAGACATGGTGACGCAGGGAGCACAGCCATAGTTCTGCTCCAGTGAATCCCAGCACTGGATGGCCACAGCCTGCACGTCATTAGCCTCTATCCAGTTCTCAACAGCCACACTGAACTTAGCCTGCAAGCCCAATTTCTCCTTGTAGTTATCGGGCACCTTGGCGTAGTTGCAAGTGCGGTTGCACATTTCGATGAACTTAGGATCGTCGTCCTTTATCTTCTGGGCGGCATACAGAATCTCGCTCAGGTCGGCAGGCACCACGGTGATGCCGGAGCGCTGCAACAGTTTTTCGGAGGCACGGCAGGTGTTGAAACCCAAGGGTCGTGTACCAATCTGCCCTAGACGGCAATGGCGCAGACCGTTTACTACGCTACAGATAGCTGCAAAGCGGTCGATATCCTTGCGGAGCAGCGGGTCGTAAATGCTGTAGGTGTGCAGCGTGGTGTCCGTAAAGGTAATACCGTACTGATAGAGGTTATTACATACACTAATCTTGCCGCAGAAGGCATCGCGGCGCGAGTCGAGGTCCACCTTGTCGTTCTCG
>ERZ842401.5191-NODE-5191-length-14597-cov-8.557420_pt1 | contig 14597 bp, 15 predicted proteins | sample MGYA00521270_ERZ842401 | MGnify/ENA primary metagenome ERZ842401 (study PRJEB31892, sample SAMEA3878208) | bioreactor metagenome | biome: Moose rumen | place: Sweden | collected 2011-10 | study: EMG produced TPA metagenomics assembly of the PRJEB12797 data set...
GGTTTCTTTATCAAGGGCTTGCTAATTTTTACGAAAAAATTCTGCGGAATTTAGGTTATCTCTTATAACAGGTATTGAACCTTTATTCTCGAAATCCCTATAAAGTGCTTTCAGCGCGTTCTCACCTATTTGTTCCTTATAGATGCATGTACCCGTCACTGACACAAAATCATCACCGAGGCCAATATAATTTACACCGCCTGTCGTTAATTTACTAAAGGAGCTGAAAATTAAAGAATTACCCCCCCTAAAACATAGTTTCCAGATTCTGCAAATCCAACTTTTTTCGTTTGTTCGATTACTCTTTTCGCAGTTTCTGTCACATTAGATAAAATAAACTTTGCCATATTCTTTGTTTTTAAGCTTTATATATTTCTGCATATTTCTTAACCATCGCTTCTATAGTGAACCTTTCAAGGAACAACTGATAAGATGCTTCTCCCATCCGGGGAAGAATCTCCAGATGTTCTGCCAAATACATTAATTTTTCAGCCAGTTGTCGTTCATCCACATCCACTAAGAATCCTGTCTTTCCATCCTCTATCTGTTCTGGTATTCCGGCAATGTTTGTTCCGATCACAGGCAAACCTGCCCGCATCCCCTCGATAATGGAAATCGGAAGACCTTCATCCTTTGAAAACAGAATAAAACAATTGGCAAGCGCAAGATATTTGTCAACTTCCTTGGTGCTGCCTGTAAACACCACCTTCGAGACAAGTTCTTTTGCTTTGTTCTCTAACTCTGTTCTGGCACTGCCGTCACCAACCAGCGTTACAGTTATCTTCTTCTGATACTCATCAGGCAGCAAACCAACTGCGTTTAATATCCCAATCTGGTTCTTCCTATCACAAAGACTTCCTACACTAATCAAATCAAGCGTACTTGACTCTTCACGCTTTGGAGCTTCCATCACCTCAACACCATTATACGCATAGTATGTCTTTGTTTCTTCGTATGGATACAGCGAGCAGAATTTCTTTCTTGGCAAGTCTGCAACAAAACCTATCATGTCGCATCCATTGAAGAGCGTCTGCTCATAATCCTCCCGATAACGTTTGAAGAATATGCTCTTAAGTCTTGGCAGGCGGATGTACGCCATTGTCCACATTTCTCCGCTCGTATGCATTGTCAGCAACACTTTCTGCTTCTTCTCCCATTGCCTTTTCAGGTAATGATAGCAACAAGAACCTTCCTGGAAGGCCACCACGTCCGCTTTATCCTGTACCTTCTCCTCATAGTAATCCAAAATCAACTTTGAATATTTATCGTCCGTCTTATGGATGATGAACTTAGTCACCAGGACGCTGTACTTTGCCAAGGCAAACACCTTTTCGCGCAGGGAAACCCGCTTGCGTATTTCCTCCGCATCGTTAAACAGCCTCTGCTTAATCAGATCCTGCGAAATCACACGCAGTTCAATTCCGTTTTCTGCGAATTTCTCTTTCAGACCATCCATCTTCTTCACGAACATACTCGCTCCGTTAGGTGAGGTCATATATCCGGAGTAAATTAAATCGATTTTTAGCATTATGTGTATTTTTTGTGAATTCTTTATTTCTTCCGTTTAGCTACCGAAACGATATAGTCCAGGTAGCTTCCCATAATCTCTTTTGTGCTGTATTTTTCTCTCAATGCTCTGGCCTTCATCCCAAGTTGGTCAGCAAAACCTCTGTCATCCGCAATCCGGGCCATTGCCTTACTCAACCCTTCGGCATCACGCACTGGCACCAGCAGACCGTTCTCACCATCTTCAATCAGCATCCTGGAGCCTCCACAGGGGCAATCCGTAGAAATGCAAGGCAATCCGACAGCAAGGCATTCAAGCAGCGCATTTGACACTCCCTCATAATCCGAAGAGAGCACAAACATAGCCGAGTCTTTGATTTCTTCGTGGATGTTGTCAATCGGTTCGTTTATGGTCACATTGTCCTTCACGCCCTTACCCTCAGCATATACCATCAGTTCTGTCTTGGCGTCATCTTTTTCTCCCCGTCCAAATATCTCCAGCACGTAATCGCTATGAGATTTGTGGAACATCGAAAATGCTTCGATTAACAACCGATGGTTTTTCTGGGTTACAAGCCTGCCAAGGGTAATAATCCGCTTCCTGACGTTTGCCCGGTCTGCTATTGGCAAGTTGTCTTTCACCGGGTTTGGAATAACAACCGACCGACGTTGCAATCTCTTTGAGAAATAGTCTCTCGCCTCTTCTGTCTGGAAAATTGCGCCTGCTGCAAAGTGATAGGCTATTGTCCTTAACATTCCGTGCAGTTTGTCCGACACCTCATACTTGGGGGTGTTTCTCTCACTGACAATAACAGGAATACCAAGGCCAATGCTGCAAAGACACGCATAGATGCTTGGACTCGACATGAACGAGATGATGGCATCCGGCTTCTCCTCTTTGAAAATCTGCCTGATTCTGTTATACCTGTTAAGGGGGTTCAGGCCGTCGGAATCAAGAGTTATAACCTTTACCTTTTCATCCAGTTCGTATTCTATTATATTACTGCCAATCAGCAGGCTAATCTCTAAGCCTCTTCTCGCGGCTTCATTGACGAGCAGGCTCATCACCCGCTCTGCACCGCCTTTTTGCATCTGGCCAATAAATGCTAATATCTTCATAATGCGATTGCTATTGTTTTACAGTGACAGCTTTTTTACTGTTGACTATCTGACAGTACCGGGACGTGTACATCAAACGGAAGATAGTCGGCACACTGACATACGACACCATAGCATAGTCCAGGAACAATGAAATTAAAGTATAGAGGAACAGCACCTGTGAAAGCGTATCCTGCTCTTTCAGTGCCGGTTTCCACAGCCCTTTCAGTATATAGATGGTCAGCGAATAGTACAGCAACAGTCCTATCACTCCCGTATTCACCAACAGTTCTATGAAGTTGTTATGCGAATAAGTGTACCATCCCGTAACGTTACCAAACAAGATGCTGAACGCGTTGAATCCATTCCCGAGCCAGAGATGTCCCCTCATAAAATCGATGCCATAGCCTATCATCAGCGTTCGTTCATCCATACTGTATCCGCCGCTTTCTCCATGTAAACCTTCCAGCATCATGTCTATACGCCTGCCCAGCACTTCATACAGCACGGGAATGTTCATCACCGCAAAGTATGATATTGCAATAAACAGTCCTGCGTATGCCACATATAGTATTTTCTTTCTTCCTTTTGCCCGAACTATCATAAGCAAGGCGGTAAACATCACCAGCAGGATTATCACCTTTCGCGAACCGGACATCAGCGCCACTATAAGGAATACAGCCATCAGAAAATACAACACCAACTTGTTGGATTTGCCTCTCAGCAGGTAGTATATCCCGATGGCATAACCGATTGTCATTTTTAGTCCAATGTCGTTGGCGTTCCACACGCGGTCATCTGCATCACCGCCCAACCGCTCTTCCGACAGGTTGCCCGTATTGACAAAAATGAGGACGTAGATGGCACATAGGAATACCGCCACCATCTCCATCTTCAAAACCGATTCCACCTCTCGCTTGTCATTTATGTTCGACGACAGGAGGAAGCACGTCAGGTAAGGTACGGAAAAGGAAAATAGCGATGCCCCGGCATCAGGGTTGATACTCCATCTGGTACTCGCAGCCCAGAAGAGCAGTGTGACTATCAGCCACTTCTGATAGACATTAATGTGCAGACTCATTGCCGCTGGCAATGCAAGTACCATCAGCAGTGCCGACAACACCACGTTGATGCCAAACCCAATGATTGGCAGCGAAGTGTCCGCAAACTGACTGTTATACGATACTGTCAACCACAAAAACAAGATGATATATAGTAAACCTTTGTTCTTCATTCTTCAGCTCATGTACGTTATTCTCTATTTCTTATGCTTGTCCACCAGCCTCTTCAGCGCAAACAAACTGCGTTCTCTATGCGACTCACACTCCAGATGGTTTTGTAGCATCAAAAGCTTCTTCTTCGACAGGAATGAAGGAAACAGATGTCTTATATATGCGGAAATCAACCATCGATTACTATAAGGCAGGTACTGATACTCAAAACCGCTCCCGTTCTTTTCCATCCACTCCTCATGTCTCTTAGTCAGTTCTTTCGGATCTGCGATGATAGCGTTCAGATGATGTATGTTTTCGAAAAATTTTGCATAGTCTTCCCCTTTCATCAATTCGACGGAAGGCGTCTCTTTGCATTGAGTATAGGGTATCAGTCTATACTCAATTTTCTCTTTTCCTAACTCCAGTTCCACCATATATCCTTCATACCATCCCGATGGCATCTCGTCATACAACTTGTCAAAACAGAAGTTCCCAATTCCATAGAATATCGGCTTTCCGTGATACACCTCATACCCGCTATAGCAATGCTGATGGTGATTAACTACAGCGTCTGCGCCTGCATCGATAAAGAATCTATACGTCTCCTGCATTCTTGGGCTTGGCAGGTTGTAATGTTCATGACCTCCGTGTACGATGACAAGCACAAAGTCCGCCTTCTCTCGTGCTTCTTTGATGGCAAAATACTGTTTTACAGGGTTCAGCGGATTGCTGCCTGCTGTGGTTTCTGTCGCTATTGAGAACTCGTGTTCACAGCAGTTGATGACGGCAAGCGTCTCGCCATTTATTTCTTTATAAAGGGTGGAAGATGCCTCATTCAGGTTCATTCCTCCTCCTACTGTATCAACACCGTGCTCCTTACAGACTTCCAATGTCTTCGCCACCCCTCCTTCTCCGTAGTCCAGGAAGTGGTTGTTCGCCAGGGTCACTCCACTGAAACCCGCCCACTTCACGGCCTCAATGCCTTTTGCGGTACATCTTAGGTTGGGACCGCATTTCTCGATGGGCACACCTTCGCCCTCCACCACGGGGCATTCGAAATTCGCGAATGAAATATTGGCATTTTGAAGTGTTTCCTTAACTTCGCCTAAAACGGCCTCATAATCATTCTTGTTGAACAATTCTGCAACCCGCCCAGTGGGGCAAATATCACCGGCAATTATAACTTTAAAAACATTCATCCTTTTTTAAAAACTTTTTTTACAAATCCCTTGAAAATCAGTCGTTCACTATTATTAAAGGCAGCACAATAGCTAAGTCCCATTATTACAAAAGAGGATACAACTACGACTATGCAAAGTCTTAAAAAACCTTGTGACATAAATGAGTGGATACCTAATAGCGGTATTACTGCAATTAACACAACAATAGAAAGAGGAACCCACACCCGCACAATGTACTCCTTGATAGAGAATGGCACCAATTTATTGACAATAATCAAGCTAACTATTTGTTGAATGATATTAAATACAATGCTTACAATAAACACAGATTCTGGTTGAAAGCCCATCTTTAAAAAAAGATAAGCAACAGGAAGAATAAGCAAATCAATCAGAGCACCGGCTACTTGATAAGCCTTCATCTTACCCGTAGCATGGACCACAAAAGACATGGCGGGATTAAATACTGTAATTAAAGAAGAAATAATGACCAAAACAACAAATATTTGAGTATAGTCAGGCACATTATCACCAAGCCATATTTTTAAAACATAGTCCGCTTCAAACATCACTGGCAGCGAAAGCATCAATAGTAGAATAAAACATAATTTGCTGGTACTGAACATTAATTGGATTGTCCTATGACTATCGCCCTGAGCGTATGACTGGGTAAATTGAGGTCGTGCAGCAGTATAAATGTTTGATGTAAAACCACGAATGGCATTAATTACTTGATAGGCGACTCCTCTTGCCGCATTAACAACTGGGCCAAAGAACAAGTTCAGTACCATATTCAGGCCTTGTTCTTTCATCATCAAAGCAAATGTTCCAAATAAATTCCATCCTGAAAATGATAACATTCCCTTGAATAATGCACCGTCTTTTACTCGTTTTAATTGTAAATATTTGAATTTTCTTTTGGAATATATGAAGTATAGCAAGAAATTTATGATAGTTATCCCAAGTATAAGAACTCCATACCAGATTAAGCTATCTCCTTCAAACATAGGAAGAATAAGAACCACCACCAGTTTCAGCATGGCATCCAGTACGCTTATAATTGCGAAGAAATTCATCTTTTCGTAAGCCATTACTGCTGAAGCATATGGGACTTCCAAAATAACAAACAGCATAGAGATTACAGAAAACTGAAACAGCCAAAATGCTGCTGTCATACGTCCATCTGGAATAACCATCTTGTTATACAGATACCACAAGCCAAAAGTCTCAACCAGTATAAGTACAATTATTGCCAAAATTGTTTGAATAACAAACGCCGCAAAATACACATTAGGTAATGCCGCTTCCCCTTCTTTTCCTATAGAAAAATTATAGTAACGTTGAATACTGTTGGTCATTGATGAGTTCAGAAACCCAAACATTGAGACGAATCCGCCAACAACATTATATATACCAAAATCCTCAACGCCAAGAACTTGAAGCACTACGCGTGAACTATATAGTGATATAACCAAGACCAACAGCATTCTTAGCGTTAAGAATACTGTGTTCTTTGCTATCCTCGTGTTGGCACCTGTATCGCTTGCCATTATCTCTTATTTTAATTTACTATTTCCAATAATATGCTCCATTGTGTGACGGATGCCGTTCTTCTTCTGGAGGCAATTGCATATAATCTCCATAAAATAAAGTAAGGAATTCATGGTACCGTTTTATTGAAAAAAACTTTTCACCTTCAAACTCTACTTTGATTAGATTATCGAATAAGTCATAGTCATAAACACATCGTTCTCTTTCTTCCCTATAGATAGGCCCTCCCAGAACATAATAATGACTTGTTGTACCATATTTCTCACCTCCAAACAATAGTTCGTCTCTATATTGACGTATTACATTTTTAAAACCTGGTATTGTTTTTAAGGGCAAATAGTTGATAATACGGTTTCTTAGGTTCATCATTAATATACGCTTCTTAAAGAGAGGCATAATTCTCTCAAAGAAAACATCCCGTTTTTCTTCTGTATCCGGTACATTGAAAACAGGGTACAAATCAATGTCAATACCATAATCTCTGAAAACAAGTCCATGCTTCTTGTATGTTCCTTTATGGGCTAATCGCGAGAATCCATATTCGTAATACTTTTCAGTATCAATATCACAGTATTTAATATTTTCACTTTTGAACTCTTCCTTAAATCGTATCATATCAGGCAATGGCATCATAATATCAAGGTCATCATCCCAAGGAATAAAACCTTTATGCCGGATAGCCCCAATCAAAGTACCATAAGCTAAAGAATACCTTATATTCCTTCTTTCACAGAAATCTTGTATTTCCTTAAGCATTTCGAATTGGATTGCCCTCTTTTCTCCTAATGTAATTGCTTTCATATTAGCACAAATATGAGTACTTCATTCATTTATAAGTTTGGCATTATTATTTCATTAATAAGAAGATTTGCTGTCTCTTCTGCATCATTTAATGCCACCTTCTTCGGAATCTCCACCCCAAAACGCTCCTTCACTTTCTTTATTAGATCATCGGTATAAACCAAACTTCTATTTTCCACATTTTCAATGCCATCACAATAGATAGACTTTCTGTTCACTTCTTCCATCTGTTCCATCGAATAGTCAGGAGCGAAGTAACCCTTAACTTCTTCACCAGTGCCATCAATGATAAAAGGATACCCTCCAATATGACCATCCACACCAGGAGTGTGAATCTTGATGGTCTTCTTCTCACGAATAGCAGACAAAATGCTGTAGATAATATCAAAGTTGCTGGATGCATTCATCATATTGCGCTTCTGGTCCGTGGGCATGGGAATACCACAGGCCTTATACACATCATCATGATTGATGTCCAATTCTTTTCCCTTATACTTGATACTCAGCAGCAGTTTAACACCTTCTGTATGTCCTTCCTTGCTGATAACCACATCATGGAAATGGCTGGCGACAAGCGTAATATCGATGTCGTTCAAATTGTCAATTCCATACTTCTCTGCCACATAGAACTTCATACGTGGAATCAAGTGATTCAGGTTTCCGCTGCCAAAGTCAAAGTATGCCATGCCGGCACTCTTCAGCCAGGGAATGACGGCATCTGAATAGGATGTATTGATGCTGATGGCATCGCAAGCGGCCTTTTCGTATGCCTCCATGATATTCTTGCCCAACAGAACAGACATGGGACTCCAGATGCCGTAGGCACGGAGATTTGACCAGGAAATCGTCCCGTATTTCAGCCCCGCATAAAGACGACTGCTGTTTACGATGAAATCTGGCTGTATCTTTTCCAGAACCGTCTTGATAGAGGAAACATCTTTAAAATCGCATCCTCCTTCTACTACAATCTCACTCCTCAATTGTCTGCGTATGGTGGTCGCAGTACGGATGATGTTTACATCCTGCTGCATCTTATCTGCATTGCGACCGACAACTACTAGCCTCAACTGTGGATCAGCCAACGACACCAGATAGTCCAGCAAATAACAGCCCACACTACCCAGTCCGAAGATGGCAATGGTTACTTTTTCACCCCCGTCCAATTTCTTTTTGAGGATGTTTAATTTCTCATTTAATGTCTTCATTTTTATTTGATTTTATATTCTTTATTACGGTACTGACAGGGTTTGTAATATAATGCCAGTCAATGGTCTTAATTAAACAAATAGATATACCAACGATGACAAATGCTATTCCCAACTCGATATATAAGCTTTGAAGCATCACTGATGGCAAGATATGGGCAAAAACACCTTGAAGAACATATATAAGCAAAGTGGCATTCCCTAAAGCAGCAATTTTTTCTGAAATCTTAACCCAATCCATTACTACCATCGATAATACACATGCTCCTACTATTAGTAAACATCTTAAGCCCAAAAGAACTCCAACTGACCTTCCGCCATTACGACTTAGCTCCCATACGTCAACATTGTAAAATTCCAACACATGTAAAGTCCTCGAAGAAAAGACTACCAAAAGAGCTATTATAGTTCCGGTGAAGAGGACTAATCCCAAACGTTGTTTTTCACTTAGTTTTAGGGGAAGATTTATATTCTTTGTGCGACATACATGCCCCAAATAGAAAAACGGAAACATCTGCATTGTTCTATTGAAGGATAAAAGCCTACCGTACACCCCTAAAGGCATCATAAACATCAACATTGAAACTATGATTGCTAAAATTACCCCCCCTAACGGTCATTTTCTGTTCAACATTTCTCAGTAAAAGAAGGATTCCATACCACCAGGTCAAGCTCAACAAATACCATCCTGAATTTTCTGGATTCACAAACACATGCCACGAACGATAGAAAAGAAATTGAGGAATCATTATCACGAGAAATGTTTCGAGAAACTTAAACCCCTTTTTCTTCCATTCAGCGAAACTACTAATTTTAGCGAAATAACCACTTAGGAACACAAAGAGAGGCATATGAAATGAATAAATAACGGAATACAACCACCCACTAACTGAATTGATATAACGTGTTGGTTCTATACAGTGGCCAACTACAACAAGTACAATTAGGAATAGTTTTAACCCATCGAGTCTAAGATTCCTTGCCTCTGTCATACTATTATTGTTTTAATGCTTCAATGGCCTTACGATAATCAGCAACCGTGTTGCAATTATACCAGAGGTTGATTCTTACTATGTCTAATTGTGAACTCTTATATGCTCCAAAGTATTTCTGGATAATCTCCAGGTTTGTGCCATGCTCCTGTTCAGGTGTAAGGAACTGACAAATCTCCCGCACACGTGAAGGATTCATAAACTTCCACATTTGGCCCGAATTGTAGATAGCCGTAAATGGCTCGTGAATCTCCAGACAAGAGTGACTGGTATCATAGATATAGTGTGGATAATTCTGGGCATCAAAGTATAGCGCAACTGCCTTGTTAGACTGTATCGGCTCGTTATTCACGGAGATAACATCTTTCGGTGAGGTGATAATCTTTTCCACACTCTTTGTGTCAAAGAACAAATCACCTTCAATGAAAGCAATCTCACTTGCTTCGTTTGAAACGACCTCTATCCCCTTCAACAGGCTGTATCCTGAACCATAGTCTTGGTAATGTTCATTATAAACCAATTTTATCTTAGGGGCCACGTCTTTCATCTCCTGCCGGATGAATATCTCCAAGTCTTCGTACTTATAGCCACCAACCACGATGATTTCGTCAATCAGGTCAAACACTTTGTGTACCTGAAGGCTAATCAGCGAATTTGCTGGTGAATCCTCATAATAGAGACATTTCAGGACATCTTCCTTCGTGTCTTTATTAAAGCGGCTGGACATGCCGGCCACGGTGATTATCAGGCTCTTCATTATTTCTCTATTGAAGCAACGCACATTTCCAACCCCTTATCAAGTGTAATAATTGGAGCCCACTCTGTGCGAGTACGAATCTTCTCTGTATTCAAAATCCTGCGTTCAGGATCAGAACTGCGATAGCCGCTGAAAATAATCTCAGGCTTTGGCAATCCCATTTTCTCTGCAATCTTGTAAGTCAGTTCAATAATGGTGATTTCTTCATCGGTAGCCACATTATAGACGGTACCATCAAGTGCCTTATCCGAGTTTATCAGTGCCATGACGGAACGGCAAGAGTCAATGTTATGCAGGAATGCACGACGGTTCTTCTTGGAGTTTTCAAGCAGTGTGACACTTCCCTTCTCTAAAAGTTCATTGATGATATGAGGAATGATGTGCTTGGCAAAACGCTCATGTTTGCTATAAACATTTGCAAAACGGATGGAACATCCTTTTATCTTGCCTTTATCCACGGCATCCTTCATAAAGAACTCTGTCATTAACTTGCCACAGGCATAACTGGTACGCTGACTGTGCTCTGCCGTTGACATCAGCAGATAATCGCTTTCGCGCACACCACCATTCTCATTCCAGGATTGCATTGAATACACCTCACTGGTGGAACAGTTAATATAAATGTCTGCACTCACTTGAATGGCCTGCTCTAAGAACGATTTCATAGAGATTACATTGGTCTCCCAAGTATGCTCCACCTCATAAAAGTGTTCCGTGTGTACCACGGCAGCACAGTTGATATATACTGTACGTTCATAGGCAGACTTCTTGTTTTTCACTTCATCCTCAATCTTCTGCATCTGGGTAGGATTGTTGATGTCATACTCATAAAATTCAAATTGAGGATTATACAGATACTCTTTTACAGTATCTATCGAACTAGCAAAGAAGTTGTCAAAGCCAATAATCAAGCTATCCTTCTCTGCCTCCAAAATCTGGCGAACTAATTCGCTGCCAGTCATACCAGTTGCCCCACTAAGGACATATAAACTTTTCATATTCCTAATTTTAATCGTTCTTTATAAAAAATGTCAACACTATCGCTAAAGAGTTTTTTTTCTTCTTCCACATCATACCAAACTGCACGATGTTCATAATTTCCAGAATTCATATCCAGAATACCATACTGTGCGTATGGATTATGGTTCCTTGGCTGCCCAACTGAACCCGGGTTGATGAAGATAGTACGTTTCTTGTTTCTGTATGCCGCATTATCTGATGCAAAGAAATGTTCTACATAATGTGGAACATGTGAATGGCCGGAAATCACATAATCATACATCGCATACCTCTCATCGTTCATCTTATCAATACCGAACTTCCCCCAGTAAGGGTCATCCAAGTTGCCGTGAATAAACAATATTGACTTTCCGTCAATCACACTCTCCTGAAATCCTAGATGATTCATCTCTTTGTCAAGATAGGCTCTTGATTCCTCCGTGAGTATGGTGTTAGTATATTGAAGAACCGACCGCCCCCTGTCTGTTGCGAACCTTTCGAGGCTACCTCCGAAGATAGAATACTCATGGTTGCCCCATAGATTTACAATCGGCTTCTGCAAGGTCTGAACCCTCTCTATCACCTCATTGGGACGTGGGCCATAATTCACCAAATCACCAAGGTTGACAAAGCCATCATATTCATCAATACATTGAATATCACTGAGTACAGCCTCTAAAGCCGTCAGATTCGCATGAATATCAGATAACAGAATTAGACGCATAACTTATTTCTGAAGGAATGACATCAAGGCCTCTTTATTTTGAATGGGTGTAGTCGTCGGACGACCGAGGTCCTTGCGATTGCCTTTCTTTACCTTGATTTCAATCAGCACTGGCCCTTCCAGATTCTTCGATTCACTCAGAATAACATTGAGGGTTTCTTTGCTGTCAACGCTATAGGTTGCCTTATATCCTACAGCCTTTGCCACGGCAGGCAGGTCGATCTTTAGTCCAACTGTTGGCTGACCACCTACGCTGTCATGCGCCCCGTTGTTGAATACTACATGGACATAGTTCTTTGGTTCTTTACTCGCTACAATCGCCATGCTGCCCATGTGCATAATGGCTGCACCGTCACCATCGAAGCACCATACCCTACGTTCAGGCTGTGCCATTGCGATTCCGAGAGCAATTTGTGAGGCGTGCCCCATGCTGCCTACGGTCAGGAAGTCGCGCTCATGGCCTTGGTTCTTAGCAGCACGATATTCAAACAACTCACGGCTAATCATACCCGTAGTTGAGACAATGCAGTCTTTCTCACCAAGGGCAGCGGCTACGGTCTGAATGGCTTCTTCACGGCTCATCGAGAGGTCATTCACCTCAACGTTCTGGAGCTTGTAGTCCTCAAAGGTATCCTTCTCAATCACCAAAGCATAGACATCCTTATTCTTCAAGGCAGCAATAGCCTTGGCAATCTGCTTCTCTGCCTTGTCCTCTTCCTTGCTCAGCACATCGAAGTTGATGCCCATTACATTCAACAAACCGGTAGTCACTTTCCCTTGCTTTACGTGCTGCGGCTCGTCATGTACTCCAGGACGGCCACGCCAGCCAATCAGCAGCAGCACAGGGATGTTATACACTTCAGGGTCTGTCAATGAGGCCAGTGGGTTGATGATGTTTCCCTCTCCGCTGTTCTGCATATACACACAGGCAGGCTTACCTGTTGCCAGATAATGCCCCGCTGCAATACCCACCGCTGCACCTTCGTTGGCTGCAATGATATTATGCTGTGCATCACAATGGTCTGTGATATAAGCACAGATGTTCTTCAGCAGACTGTCGGGTACCCCTGCAAAGCAGTCAATCCCGCTTTCTCTCAGTTTCTCAATGAAATATTCTGGACGAATCATAATTTCTATGTTATTTGTGATATCTGAGTGACTTCTACTTTTTCTTCGTACCAGGAATAAGGTTCAGGATCTGCTTGATAGGCATACAGTATTGTTCAGAGGCTTCAAGGCTACGACTATTAGTGAGGATGCTCTCAGCACATTTTACCATAGCAGGATAAGCACTACGCAACATGTGGTTAGCATAAATGACTATATTTATACCCCAACTTGCCAGTTCTTCTTCCGTAAACTGTGCGTAGGTAGTAGGCACGGCCACAATAGGCGTATGATTGTCCTTCTCACGGAACCGCTGGCAGAACTCCTTAATGTCCATACCGTCCTTGTTCTTGGAGTGAATCATAATACCATCCGCACCGGCTGCAACGTATGCGAATGCACGTTCCAGCGCGTCCTCAACAGGCTTGCCTGCAATCAGGCTCTCAATGCGGGCAATAATCATAAAGTCGCGAGTAACCTGTGCTTCCTTGCCTGCCTGAATCTTGGAGCAGAATCCTTCGATGGTGTCCTGTGTCTGAACTGCATCCGTTCCAAACAGACTATTCTGTTTCAAACCGACTTTGTCCTCAATGATAACAGCAGAAACGCCAAGACGCTCCAGTGTGCGAACAGTAAATACGAAATGCTCTGTCTTGCCACCTGTATCGCCATCGTAGATAACGGGCTTGGTAGTCACTTCCAATGAATCGTTCAAGTCGTGCAAACGGGTGGTGAGGTCAACAGCCTCAATATCCGGTTTACCTTTGCTGGTGCTATCGGTAAGCGAACTTGCCCACATTCCGTCAAACTCGCGTACTTCATTACCCACCTCAACCTTGGTGTGCTCGATGATGAGGCCTGTCAGACCGCAATGGCTCTCCATAATACGCACAATGGGCTTGGCCGTAATCAGCCTGCGCAAACTCTTCAGACGCGCTTGTGGGGTTGTTCCGAGAGATTCCAGTTCAGAAGCAAGGCCGGAAGAGGTGATACCCTTGGTGTAGGGTATCTCTATCACCTGACCTCCCATAGCCTCCATCACCTTGAATACTTCATCACGGATGTATTTGTCCGGCCCTTCAAGCCAGTCATCCCCATGGATGATGTAGTCAGGCTTATACTTCACCAGATTGGGCACATAGCTCCAATCGTCCTGCGGAACAATTGTGCTCACGCCTTTGATGCTCTCTATCACCTGCTTCCGCTGCTCGTAGGTAAGATACGGCAGCCTCTTATGCGTTGCGATAGCCTTATCTGTGAAAAGTCCAATCATCACGTCGCCATACTTTGTACCTTCGTTGATGATGTTAATCAATCCCGGATGCATGATATCTCCAATCATGCCTAAGTAAACGGTTTTTGCCATACTATTGAATTTTGATTTATTATGCTTGTTAAAACTTTTATCGTTTTACTGTCACTTTTCTGCCCATAATACTCTTTCTTGTCTCTCCGTCCACATTCT
>ERZ842401.5192-NODE-5192-length-14596-cov-4.872567_pt1 | contig 14596 bp, 9 predicted proteins | sample MGYA00521270_ERZ842401 | MGnify/ENA primary metagenome ERZ842401 (study PRJEB31892, sample SAMEA3878208) | bioreactor metagenome | biome: Moose rumen | place: Sweden | collected 2011-10 | study: EMG produced TPA metagenomics assembly of the PRJEB12797 data set...
GGTTTCGCCATTGGTTTTTACGTTGGAGAAAATCACAAAAAATAATCGCCTACATATGTCTGGCAGGACTGTAAGCGATTACTTTCGTTTTATTTAACTGTTGGGCATAACCGTTTACTCGGTAGTGCTCTTTCTATTTGCTTAAATGATATCAAGTTGAATATATAAAGTCAATATCTACCCCCTACTTTTGTAAACACTATTTAGGACTTGAAGCTCGCCTAATGGCTCGCTGATGTTCAGCCTGACGGCTGAACTCAACTGCAAGTATCGTAGCCTTTTTAGGGTTCAAGTCCCATCTTCCGCACAAAAAAAGGAACCACATAAGTGATTCCTTTTCATGCGGAAGATGGGACTTGAATCTTGAGCCACTAAAAAAACGTGATATAAAGGAGATTTTTAGCACCACCTCCCGCAAGGGAACCAATGTCATTAAGATAACAAAGAAAGAGGCTGCGTTAAACGTATAATTATCAAAAAATTTATTAGTATGATATTTTATTTTGATTTTAGCGCAGCATAAATAGACAGATGTTTTTCATCTGCCCGATTTTGTTGTATAGTGTCCTTGTTGTTAAGCTACACGGTAGAGAAAACTTACTACTTTTTTCTTGTGATCGACTTTGCGAGGGTCGTGACGTCCATGACGTACAGGTAAGATTTCTTTACTTATTAGAGCTTCAACATTTGGCGGAGATTTCTCCGCCAATTTACTTATAAAATATCTGCATACATGAATTGCAAATGTGTAGTTTATTTGATATGTATGTTTCTCAGTGCATTTTTGGATGCTCACATGGGCTGTAATTACTTCGCAAAAATTATATAAAAGCAAGCGCGCCCATATTTCCTGAATAATGTACTCTCTTTTTTTAGAATGAAAACTGGTTAACCCTACTGCATATTTAAGTTCCCTGAATGAAGTTTCAATTCCCCATCTCATAGCATATAAGTCCCTGATTTCCTTGGTTGAAAAGTCATTCGTAGAAATGTTTGTTATAATGCACTCGTACTCTGTTTTCGAAATTGGAAATCTTAAAATTCTGAGTTTCATTTTGTAGAATGGATTATCTTCAATGTCTATATAATCAAAGCTATTTTTCTTATGAAAACATTTATATATTTCAGGATGATTAACAACCTCATTTGTGCCTTTTCGAGTGAGGGTTATCTCTATTTCCTAATCAAATTCATTCCTGTTTGGCAGCAAATGTTTTAATCCAGATAAAATCCCGTTGCTATTGATATCTTTAGCTCTAACCAAGACAAATGCACCTTTTTCAAACACATGAGCAAGATTATTATAGGATTCATAACCTCTGTCGATTATAAAGATGGTCTTATCGTTTGAAACATATCTATCTACCATATCACAAAAAGCTTTATGTTCATTTTCGTTTCGCGCTGGTTGAATTATAGCATCGGTGTATATGCGGTCTAATAAATCAAACATCGCATTGAGGTGTAACTGATTAAAACCTTTTGCAGTACCAATTTTAAAATAAGTTTCCTCATCATTGGGATTATGAGCAATGTTTATATCAGAACCATCGCAAGCCAGTAATCGGTATCCTTTATAAAGAGTCGATTTTGTATTATAGATTGACGTAAATTTTTGAAAGAGATATTGAAATGCTTCTGATTTAATCTGGGCTCGTCTTTGATTGAATGAAGCATTTGTTGGACAGTCTGTCGTATAACCAAAATACTTATGAAGTTCATTTTTTAGGGATTGGCTTTCCATAGAAATGATAAATCTAATTAATGTTTGAAAATCCCATTTTCTTTTTCTCTTAAAATCAGTATCTGGATTCACTGTAAAACTACCTAAATCCAAAGTCATTTCATCAATTAAACTCCACAAAGTAGCCTTAACTTCTTCTGAAAATTGCATATGAGACGCCTCCTTAAAATGTATATATTTCAAGGGCTTCGCCACATTTTTTGATTAATATGTCAAGTGTTTTTTTCAAAAAAAATAGCAGATATGCCACAAACATCACATATCTGCTAAATTTATTCAGTTTTCTTATCTTATATCTTAATGACATTGGCAAGGGAACCCCCGATGGAACCCCTTGAAAAAAGTAAATTATTTTTAATGTTCGGGTATTCATTTGTAATATTCTCTGATATACTACTGAAAGGCACTACCAAAACGGGTAGACGGTTATGCCCTCTATTGCAGAGGGTTGCTAGCGTCCAGTGGACGCTGGTAAGCAACGACCGAGTCGGAAGACGAGAAAGTGACCCTCTGATTACATATATCACCTTTGAGTGAAATACGTCAAAAGGAGGGCGGCAAACAATGGTGTCTGTGCTAGATTTAATTAACGTGCTAGGTTTTGCAATTTCTTGCATTGCCTTTGGTTTCGCCATTGGTTTTTACGTTGGAGAAAATCACAAAAAATAATCGCCTACATGTGTCCTGCAAGACTGTAGGCGATTAAACGCTTATAATTTTTAAGGGCATAACCGTTTACTCGGTAGTGCTCATTCTATTTATTCAAATGATATCAAGTTGAATATATAAAGTCAATATCTATCCACAAACGATTATCTCAATATTCTTAAGGTGTTTGAATGTAATTAGCATCCATTCGGTTCTTGCATTACTTCTTTTCTTAAACCCTTAATAAAATCCAACCTAAGCTTTGTATACTGTGCGATTTTTTCATCTGCCAAAATACCATCTTTAATCATTACAATGGCCATCTCTCTAGCTTTGCCATTATCGTGGCTTCTCATTATGTACTCTGGGTCGTATAAATCCATCATCACATGGTCCCCTACTTTTGAAATGCTTTCATCAACTTATAGTTTCCCTAGCAATTATAAATATAACAAAAGACCCCCGCAGGAGTCTTAGGGACTAGAGGCTTCACAAGTTTCTCCAGTACGTTCACTAGCATTGTACCAAACCGCTTACGCGGTGGCTACTCCAAGCATCTAGTTCTGGCTAACCTTTACCTTTCCTAAATAAGAAAAAAGTAGTATTCTTGTGGTTGCTAAAACCCGTAATCACACGAATTCCACAAAAACACTACTTTTCATGGATAATGTAACATTTAATTTGAATTTATACAACTACAAATTTTTTATAAGGCCGCCTCCTAAAAACAGTCTTGTCACTGTTAACACTATTTTTAGGAGGTTTCCTTATGGATTATTTAAAAAAATATAATCAGATGCTCGATGCCAAAGGAGTATCTGCTCACACTAAAAAATCTTATAACACTTACATCTCAACTTTTCTAACCTATGTTGATTCCATTGACAAATACATGTCTGAAATCAAGGATAAGGATTTACAGAATTACATCGTCTGGCTTAAAACATCCAGAAATCTTTCTGACCGCACAATTAACGCTGCTATTTCTCAACTTAAATTCTTTTGGGAAATGGTTCTTCGCAAGCCATGGAATCCCTATGTCGTTCCTTTTCGCAAGTTCGATGAATATCTTCCATTTGTTCCTACAAAAGAAGAAACCATCAAATTTATTACTTCAATGCCTGATTTAAAGCAGCAGGCTATGATCGTACTTATGTACTCCTCTGGACTTCGTATTTGCGAAGTTTGTAATCTCAGGTACGAGGATATCAGCCGAAAAAGCATGACCATTCACATCACTCATTCTAAGAATCGCAGTGATAGGTATGCTCTGTTGTCTGAAAATGCCCTGGATATCCTAACTAAATATTGGTTTACATATGGAAAACCCACTGGCTATCTCTTTCCGAAACAAAGAGACCAAACAAATCCTATTGATACAAACTTCATTCGCCGTCATATCGAAGCTCATGAAAAACGTTTAGGATGGCCTAAACGTTTCACTTGTCATACTTTCAGGCATGCCTATGGTACTCATCTTTACCAGGCAGGAGTAGATCTTCTTACAATAAAGACTCTCATGGGACATAAATCTCTTGCATCTACTGTGATTTATGTTCATCTTGCCGTTGGAAAGACTATGAATGTTGTCAGCCCTTTTGATAGTATGGAGGTTTCTAATGTCTAGAACTCCAATCCAAAAAGTTTTTGATTATTCGTACAAAGAACTAGAATCAAGCAGGCCTCTGTCACAAATTCAAAAGAAGGCTGCCACTGCAATCATCAACTGTAAATCTCCGATGATGGGATTAAACATGAGTATTTGTGAAGAGTGCGGTTCTGTACAGTCCCATTACAATTCCTGTAGAGATAGGAACTGCCCAAACTGTCAGGCTATAAAAAAGGAACTATGGATTGATGCCAGACAAGCTGAGGTTATGGATACCCCATATTTTCATGTGGTTTTTACCATTCCTAGCGAATTGAATGCTTTGATGTACTGCAATCAGAAGCTTCTCTACGACCTTTTTCATAAGTGTGCTGGACAAACTCTTGTGGAACTTGCTATTGATAAAAAGCATCTCGGCGCCACTCCTGAAATAATTCAGTTTCTCCACACCTGGGGTCAGGAGCTTAATTATCATCCACACATACATACCATTGTCTCAGGTGGTGGACTTACCAAAGATATGAAGCTTAAGAAAAGCCCTAAGAATTTCTTTGTGCCAATCCATGTATTGCGAGAAAAGTTTAAGGGTAAGTTCCTAGATAACCTTAAATCTTTAAAAGCATCCGATGAATTATCGTTCTCATCTAGCATTGCATCATTAGAAAGACCTGAAGAATGGCAATCATTCATCAACTCGCTTTACGAGAAAGATTGGTGTCCTTATATAAAAGAGACTTTTAATGGCTTTGGAAATGCTATTGAATATCTTGGAAGATATACTCATCGCATTGCCATCACCAATGCCCGCATAGTATCTGTCTCTGAAGATGAAGTGTCTTTTAGAGCTAGAGATTATCGCACTGGCACAATGCATGTGACTACACTAAAAAATACCGAGTTCATCCGTAGATTTTTGATGCATGTTTTGCCAACAGGATTTCAAAAAATTAGATACTATGGCCTTCTCAATAACAGATGTAAAGCGAAAAACCTATCTATAGTTTTCAAGCAACAGGGGTATCAAAAATTTAAAGCAAAGTATCAAAATATGTCATTGGCAGAGGTAATGAAATCGGTTTGGAAAATCGACATCTGCACTTGCCCAGAGTGCGGATGTGCTAATTCTCTCAGACCCTTGGGGACTCATTACCCTTTAAGATGTTGAAAACATCCAACTTAATAGGAATTTTTTAATCTCAGCAATGAGGTTTTATTGTAGTACCTAAAAATAGCTGTTTTCATAAAACTCCAGCTAAAATTTATAGTAAATTCCCTTATCTCAGGCTATTTCCCATATAGATTGAGATAATTCAATCCCCATATGTACTGGCTAACCTCCGCGCTTTGGTACAATGGGAAAGAATCACATTTTGAGCGGCAAAGCTGATTGGCTAGCCGTTTATTTTTGGCTCAAAATCTGATACTTTCCTAAGTAATTATACTTTATTTGACTTTTATTACCAAACCAAAAAGCAACATACACATAGGTTTTATCCTAGCGTATGTTGCTTCTAGAAATTTTAAAAATATTTCATCTAAGAGACTTTCAGCTTGAATTTCTGCAATTCATGTTCCGAATCGACCTCTGCAAAGCTAGCACCAAGCTGATTAAATTTACCCACTATATCCTCGTATCCTCGCTGAATGTATTTGATATCATCTATGATAGTGAATCCATCAGCTGCAAGTCCTGCGATAATAAGTGCTGCGCCAGCTCGTAAATCTGGAGCACATACTCTAGCACCTGTATATCTATCAACACCAGTGACTATTGCTACTGTGCTTTCTACCTTGATGTTGGCGCCCATGCGAGCCAATTCATCCACGTATTTGAATCTGTTCTCAAAAATAGATTCGGTAACCGTGCTAGTGCCCTCTGCAATAGCAAGCACTGCAGTGATTTCTGGCTGCATGTCAGTTGGAAAACCTGGATATGGCAATGTTGTAACGTGCGTGCTGGAAAGCTTTCTGCCTTTGGCAATAACTCTGACTGCGTCATCATATTCTTCAATTACACAGCCTGCTTCGATAAGTTTTGCCGATGTAGCCTCCAAATGCTTAGGAATGACGTTTTTAATGAGTACATCTCCATGTGTGGCAGCTGCTGCGCACATATAAGTACCTGCTTCTATCTGATCTGGAATAACTGCGTAGGTGGTGCCGTGCAATTCAGGCACACCTGCGATACGAATAACATCAGTACCTGCTCCACGGATGTTAGCTCCCATAGAGTTCAAAAATGACGCCACATCAACTACGTGTGGTTCCTTAGCAGCATTTTCAATAACTGTTTTGCCCTCTGCAAGTACAGCGGCAAGCATTATATTGATTGTGGCTCCTACCGAAACCTTGTCCAGATAAATATGGCTACCTACTAATTTGTCAGCTCTGGCAGACCACAAGCCATAGCTAACATCTACGTTAGCGCCTAAGGCACGAAGTCCCTTTACATGCAAATCTATAGGGCGAGCACCAATCAGACATCCGCCTGGAAGGGCAACCTCAGCAGACTTATATTTACCAAGAAGAGAACCCATCAAGTAATAGGATGCTCTGATTTTCTTGATATATTCGTAATCTACTGATAAACGAGAAATACTAGAACCATTGATTTTGACTGTGTGCTCATCTACGCGTGTAACACTAGCACCAATGTCCTCAATAGCTCCAATAAGTACATTTATATCCTTAACATTTGGTAAATTTTCAATTGTAACAGTTTCATCTGACATAATGGCACCAGCCAAAATACCTAAAGCTGCGTTTTTAGCACCACTGATTTCTACAGAACCTGTAAGTGGTGTACCACCCTTTATAACGTACTGTTCCATTTGTTCTCCTAACAATTCTTTATCTCAAAAATAATCTCTAACGAATTTTTAGACATCAAAAAGGAATCGGCTATGCTGATTCCTGCTTAATCTGACTCTGATATAATTTAGCATAAAAGCCATTTTTCTGCAACAACTGACTATGACTTCCCTGCTCAACTATACTTCCGTCTTTGACAAAAAGAATCACATCTGCTTCTCTAATTGTTGAAAGTCTGTGAGCTACAATAAAGGTCGTGCGCCCTTTCATCATTTTATTAAACGCTGATTGTATTTTTTGCTCTGTTCTAGTATCAATGGAACTTGTAGCTTCATCCAATATAAGCATCGGTGGAATATTTAGCATTACTCTAGTGATACAAAGCAACTGCATTTGACCCTGAGACAGAGCACCACCAGCAGATGATAATATTGTGTCATAGCCATAAGGCATACGCTTTATAAAACTATGAGCATGTGTGGCTTTTGCAGCCTCTATTATTTCCTCGTCACTGGCATTAGGATTTGCCATTTTTAGATTATCCTTTATAGAAGCGTTCTTTAACCAAGTCTCCTGCAATACCATACCAAAATTAGATCTCAGCTCTTCTAAAGGTATATCCCTTATATCTATTCCATCTATCAATATCTGACCAGCATCGATATCATAAAATCTCATTAGCAGATTTATAATGGTACTTTTTCCTGCTCCTGTGGGGCCTACTATAGCAACCCTTTGACCACTTGTTACATTTAGATTTAAGTTTTCTATTAATTTCTTATCCCTATCATATGAAAAGAAAACATCCTTAAATTCTATCTGACCTTTCACATCTGTTAGCGTCTTGGTTCCCTTATCCTCCTCCACTGTAGCATCTATCATTTCAAACAATCTAGATGCGCATGCCAAGGCATTTTGGAACTCGGTAATGACACCTGATATTTCATTAAAAGGCTTTGCATAAGTGCTGGCATATGAAAGAAAGCTAGTAAGTCCTCCAACTGTAATACCGCCACTTATGGCCATTAAAGCACCCACCACTCCAACTGCAGCATAAATGATATTATTGATGAGTCTGGTGCTTGGATTTACTGTTGACGAATAAAATGTGGCCTTCATCGATGCATTTGAAAGCTTATTATTCATAATATCAAAATTATCTAAAGCATCATCCTCATAATCCATATTTCTGACTATATGCTTATTTTTGATAATCTCTTCCACGTATGATGTTTCCACACCCCTAAGCTTTGCCTGGTCTTTAAAAAACTTGTAAGTTCTTTCAGATATAAATTTGGCTAAAAGCAATGACACAGGTGTTGCAATAATAACGATTAGTGCAATCTTTACAGAAATCATAAGCATGAAATAGATTGTACCAAGTATTGTAATGACTCCTGTGAAAAACTGAGTAAATCCCATTAAAAGTCCATCTGCAAAAGTGTCTGCATCTGAAACTATACGGCTTACATAGTCACCATGTGGATGTGAATCTATTTGTGAAAGCTTCATATGCTGAAGCTTTTCAAAGGCCCTATCCCTAAGATTTTTCGTAACCGAATAGGTAACCCTATTGTTCAACCTATTCATAATCCACTGGGTAAAAAATGTGGCAGCAACTGTCACCGACATTTGCTTCAATATTAAAATCAAATTGTCGTAATCAATCTGGCCGGGTGAAATTATACAGTCTACTGCACGTCCAGTTAAAATAGGAATCTGTAAGGTGAGATATACAGTAGCTAAAGCACAGATTACTGAAAATATAATTTGTAAGCCAAAGGGTTTTAGTTCTATTAAAACGCGATTTAATATTTTAGATTGAGACCTTTTATTCATGCTTTGCCTCCCTTAAAAATCTTCCTTTGGAAACTGACAATAATAAATCTCCTGATAGGTAGGACAATCCTCAATCAATTGTTTATGAGTTCCAAGTCCCACACATTTTCCATCGTCTAAAACTAATATCTGATCTGCTGACAAAACAGAGGACGCTCTCTGAGAAACTATTATTATTGTTGGTTTCCAATCAAGAGACATAATTGCCTTAGATAATTTTGCCTCTGTGGCCAAATCTAATGCGCTGGCAGAATCATCAAGTACTAATATCTGTGGCTTACCCATGAGGGCTCTTGCTATGGTAAGACGCTGTTTCTGTCCTCCAGAGAAGTTGGCACCACCGGCAGCCACCTTGGCATCTAAACCACCATCCTTTTCCTCGACAAAATCAAGGGCTTGTGCTATGTTAAGTGCTGATTTAATTTCAGCATCGCTAGCTTCAACAGTCTTCATTGTCATATTGCTTCTGACTGTTCCACTAAATAGGGCTGCCTTTTGGGGAACAATACCAAATATATTGGAAAGCTCACTATCAGTTATCTTTTGTACATCAACTCCATCAATTTTAATTTGACCTTTTGTAGCCTCATAGGTATGATTCATAAGCTTTAATAGGGTGCTTTTACCTGAACCTGTACCTCCTATTATTCCAAACACACTTCCCGATGGTATCTCTAAACTGATGTCCTCCAAATCATAATCGTTTGTACCATTATAGCTATAGCTTACATTTGAAAAGCTTATCTGACCTTTTCCAGCCTTATAATCCAGTGGAATAGTGTTTTCATGTATTCTTTCATCAGATTTCATCTCCATCATTTCCTGAACTCTATCAGCAGATGGAAAAGCCTTCATTAATAATACAATCAAATTTGCGAGTTTGATTAGCTCAACTAAAATCTGGCTCATATAGTTCACGAGAGCTACCACATCACCCTGAAGAATAAAGCCCCCGTCTACTCTACGCATAGCCACGTATATGAGTAATACAATTCCCATATTGACAGCTACATAGGTAACAGGATTCAGTAAGGCTGAAATCTTTCCTGTACCAATTTGCATATCAGCCAGCTGACCTGTTTTTATTTTGAAGCTCTCATCCTCATTATCAACCTGACCAAAGGCTCTTAACACTCTAGCTCCAGATAGATTTTCTGATGTGGCGCTCAGCACAATTTCTAGCCTTGCAGCAATGGTTTTGTATCTAGGTAGGGTATATTGCATTATCAAAAATACTATGAAAGATAATATTGCAACCACCAATATAAAAATTAATGCAGATTTAATATCTACAATAAATGCCATAATAGTGGCACCTGCCACTATAAAAGGAGAGCGTAAAAACAAACGCAATACCATATTTATAGCATTTTGAATTTGATTGATATCATTTGTTATTCTAGTGGTTAATACCTCATCTCCCACTTTTTCCTTGGTGCCCTGAGACAAGGATAATATCTTCTCAAATAAATCACGCCTGATATCGGCAGCCGTATATACTGCCACGTAAGCGCTAAAATATTGGGCAGTTATTGAAAACACTAACCCAACTACTGCTAGAAAAAGCAGAACCCCACTCATCGAAATGATGTAGTGGGTATCTGAATTGGCTATTCCCTTGTTTATGATTGATGCCATAACAAGGGGAACCAACAATTCAAATATCGCCTCTAACATTTTGAAAAGTGGGGCAAGTACTGCTCTTATTTTATATTTTTTTATATACTGTAAAATAAAGTTCATTTTACTCTGCTTCTTCCTCAGTCTCAGGTGCCTGGAACAATGTATCAAACTTGACCTTAGCCCAAGCCTTGTCATTGACTTTCCATTCGATTTCTTCTTTCCAGCCATCCATCAGTGTATCAAAAGCTTCAGACTGAAGCGATTCACGCTTTGACTGTGAAGCGTCCTCATCATGATCAGCATCAATTCTGATTACATAATAGCCGACTCCGTCTATTTCAATTACATCTGAAACCTCGCCCTCATCAAGCTTTTCTGCTGCCTCTATGATAGCCATATCCATTGTGGAATCTTCTTCCTCACCCTTTAGATAAGAGTAAGAAGATGTTGTAAGCCCAAGATTTTCAACATCAGCATCAAAATCTGCTGAAGTAGCAAGTGTCTCAGCCTGAGCTTTCATATCTGCAAGCTCTTCGTCTGTATATTCCTCAACAGTGCCTTCGTCTGTGGTCTTGCCTGTTGTATCAAACAACACATAAGAGAAGGTGCGCATCCATGTGTCATCTTCTGAAATATCTGCATCGCTTGCTTCCATTGCTGCTTCGGAAACCAATTGGTAATATGTTCTGTATTCCAAATATTCCTTAACATATTCCTCAGTCGCACCCATGATATCAAGAGTTTCCTCATCATTATCTGAAATAAACTGAGCTGCTGCATCTGCTATGGCTGTGTTTTGCTCGTCTGTAAGCTCCACTCCATAATCACTGGCGTGAAGCTTTGCTAAATACTGCTCCTCCATGCTCTCTAGCACGCCATCCTTTGTCTCCTCCTCAAGAGTAGAACCAGTGCCTGACATATCAGTTGACCACATACTCTCACCGTAATAAGCAAGTAGATACTGGTCATACATAGACTGCTGATATCTGGCAGCGAAATTGCCATAACCTAATGTAATAGTATCCTTGGTGCCATCAGCTGTAGTTATGGTAACAAGGGTATCGCTAGGATTAATCGAGCTACCACATCCTGTGAAAAGAACTGCTGCTGATAGAGCTGTTAATCCTGCTGCTTTAATCTTTCTAGTATTCATTTTAAAAACCTCCTGAGTGTTCTCACCCATTTTGTCAAAATTTAGTGCACAAATTTAAGTTTGAACACTTTCACTATTATAGTTAATAAAAAGCTAATTATCAACTTTTATAGACTTCAAATCCAGCAAGAAATCCTGTAAATATTCAAAGACTTCACTAGGTTTTATCCTGGTGTTGGCCTTGGTGTTGAATATAAAAGCTGGTGATTTTGGATCTGCTGCAAAGGTGATATGGGGGTTGTTTCTTTCAAGCAATGCTGGGATTTGGGCCACGTCTATCTTGGCCTTTTCGTACATAACTATTTTTATGATATCCTGCTTCTGCTCGATGGCGGTAACATAAGCATCATGGGCTTTGACACGTAGCATTGCCACCCATAACAGATTTTGAACACACCGCTTTGGCTCGCCAAATCTATCCACCAATTCATCTAGCATTTCGTCTCTTGCCTTTTCAGAATCGATAGCTGCAATACGCTTGTAAAGATCGATTCGCTGTTCCTCATTTGAGACGTATGTATCAGGCAGATAGGCTTCGATATTGATATCCACAGATGTATTGAAGTTTTCTTCCTTGACCTCACCCTTTTCTATTTTGACTGCCTCGTTTAGCATCTTGCAGTACAGGTCGTATCCAACAGCAGTCATATTGCCGTGCTGCTCAACTCCAAGCAGGTTGCCAGCCCCACGGATTTCCAAATCGCGCATGGCGATTTTAAAGCCAGAGCCCAAATCGGTAAATTCCTTTATGGCGGCCAGTCTCTTTTCAGCCACTTCCTTTAGCATTTTATCTCTGCGATACATGAGAAAGGCATAAGCAGTTCGGTTGCTTCTGCCCACACGTCCTCTCAGCTGATAAAGCTGAGACAATCCCATATTGTCGCTATCGTGAATGATTATCGTATTTACATTTGAAATATCCAGGCCGATTTCAATGATGGTTGTAGCCACCAACACATCAATTTCGTGGTTGATGAACTGCATCATAATATCCTCTACTTTGACTTCCGTCATTTGACCATGGATATATCCCACTGTGGCCTCTGGAACTAATCTCTCTATTTCAGCTGCCATGTCCTGAATACCACGAACCCTATTGAACACATAATAGACTTGTCCATCTCTGGCCATTTCTCTCACTATGGCCTCACGGACCATCTCCTCATTGTATTCAAATACAAAGGTCTGGATTGGAGTACGCTCCATTGGGGCTTCATCTAATACAGACATATCCCTGATACCGACTAAGGACATGTGAAGCGTACGAGGAATTGGTGTAGCAGAAAGCGATAGTACATCCACAGTCTTTTTCATCTGCTTAATTCTTTCCTTATGATTAACACCAAATCGCTGTTCCTCGTCTATGATAAGAAGACCTAAATCCTTAAATTCCACATCCTTTGAAAGCAATCTGTGGGTTCCGATTACAATGTCCACAGTGCCCTTTTTCAAGCCTTCTATTGTTTTCTTCTGCTCTGCTGGAGTTCTGAAACGGCACAAAAGTCCCATGTTTACTGGATAGCCGCCCATTCTCTGAACGAAGTTATTGTAGTGCTGTTGCGCTAGGATTGTGGTAGGCACCAGGTATGCCACCTGCTTGCCTTCCTGCACAGCCTTGAAGGCTGCTCGCATAGCGACCTCAGTCTTACCAAAGCCCACGTCACCACAGATAAGTCTATCCATAATCTTTTTGGACTCCATATCCTGCTTTACCTCAGATATGGCATTCAGCTGGCCTTCTGTCTCTTCATAAGGGAAGCTTTCCTCAAATTCCCGCTGCCATACCGTATCAGGACCATACACAAATCCATCTGTATTTTGACGAAGAGCGTACAAATCCACAAGTTCCTTGGCAACCACGCCAACGGCAGATTGCACCTTTTGCTTGGTGCGCTGCCACTCTTGTGTGCCAGCACCCAGGCTATTTAGCTTAGGCTTTTTGCCGTCAGGCCCTGAATATTTCTGTATCTGATCTAGCTGAGAAGTGAGCACATACAAGTTACTGCCCTTGGCGTACTCGATTTTGATATAGTCCCTGATGACCCTATCAATTTCCATCTGCTCAGTGCCCTTGTAAACACCCAAGCCATAGTTTTCGTGTACGACATAATCTCCCACATGCAAATCAGAGAAGGATGATATAGTCTCACCCTCATACTTTTTAACCCTGCGCTTTTTCTTTCTGGCATGACCAAAGATATCACCGTCAGAAAGCATAACAAAGGCAGAATCAGGATAATCAAATCCTCTTTTAATATTTCCGACACATAGCATAGTCTCTCCAGGATTTATGCTATGGTCTAAATCTGTGGTGAAATATGCATTCAGTCCCTCGTTTAATAAATCCTCTGCTAACCTCTGGCCCTTTGTGGCAGAACTAGTCACTAAAAGTACCTTGTATTTGCGTTTCTTATATTGCTGCAATTCCTTTAACAACAAATCAAAGCTGCCATTGTAGGCATTTACTCCCTGCACTGCAATACTAAAATGCTCCGCTGATTTAAGCAGCTTGTTTTTAGCATCTAATACAGACATGAGACAGGTAGGTTTAGTCTGAAGCTTTGCAAATACTTCTGCCACGCCATAGAGCATATCCATCTGCCCTTTCAGCATGTATCCTGCCTCTACGCGCCTGGTCATGGCATCCGTAAATTCTGCTTCCGTCACCTCGCCCTTATTTATAACCTTTTGCACTTCATCTATAAATACGTAGGTGTCCTTTGGCATGAAATCCATTATTGAGGCCAGTTCGTCACAAAAATAGGTAAGATTTGTCTCTAGCTCCTGACTTAGCCCCCACTCTCTGGTTTCCTCCACCACTCTATCTACGTAGGTTTTTAGGTGATAGGCTTCTTCCGTCTTCATTTCCTTGCGATAAGCTTCGTAACGGGCATCTCGCTCCGCTTCGATTTTGGCAAGTCCAGCCTCCACTTCATCATGGCTTAATATCAATTCAACTGCCGGAAATATAATAACCTGATCAATATTTTCTATGGATTTTTGATTGCTGGCGTCGTAGGTTCTGATACTGTCCACCTCGTCGCCCCACAGTTCTATTCTTACAGGCACATCACTGGTAAGTGGAAATACATCTATAATGCCTCCTCGCACTGCATATTCTCCCGGATGCTCGCAGGTACCTACGGCCTCATAGCCCATTGCCACAAGC
>ERZ842401.5193-NODE-5193-length-14594-cov-4.050829_pt1 | contig 14594 bp, 10 predicted proteins | sample MGYA00521270_ERZ842401 | MGnify/ENA primary metagenome ERZ842401 (study PRJEB31892, sample SAMEA3878208) | bioreactor metagenome | biome: Moose rumen | place: Sweden | collected 2011-10 | study: EMG produced TPA metagenomics assembly of the PRJEB12797 data set...
CCTCTCGCCGCACTGTAACCATCACCGCAAAGCAGGATATCTGCCTGCTTGAATACAAGGAATATAATCTTCCTTTTGTAGGTATTGGCGCTAATGCAGAAGATTTATATTTTATAAACGGCTATCAGTCCTGGACCGACAGCAGAGAAAAGCGCCCCGACGGCATTATGAAGGGCATTGACCAGATACCCAAGCCCCTTAACGATAAGTATGCATTCTCACAGTACGGCGACTACACCTTTACCCGCTACAGCCTTAAAAGGGGAGTTATGCACGGCTTCTCCTACGGCTATATAAGAAATGAGGATAATTATGAGTTCATGGGCTCGCTTAACGAGGACTGCGGCTTTACCTCAATAAGAACAGATACCTCGAAAAATATCATCATGGCTTTCAAGGACTGCAAGAACCTGATGGTGAACGAGAGCTACGGCGGCATAAAGCTTTATCTGGGCAGCGGCAGCGAGGACGAGGTGTTTGACAGATATTTCAGCCTTCTGGGTATCGAGCCGCCCAAGGCACAGCCCGTGTTTGGCTACACCAGCTGGTACAGGCATTATCAGGATATCAGCGAAAAGGTGATACTGGAGGACCTGGAGGGTCTTGAACACGCAGAGCATAAGGCTGATGTTTTCCAGATAGACGACGGCTACCAGACCGCAGTGGGCGACTGGCTCAGCGTTGATAAGGATAAATTCCCAAATTCAATGAAAGCGGCTGCCGACGGCATAAAGGCGGCTGGACTTATCCCCGGGCTGTGGCTTGCACCCTTTGCCTGCGAAGAGAAGTCTGAGATATTCAGGAACCACCGTGACTGGATAGTCAGGGACGAGCTGGGCAGGCTGGTCAAGGGCGGCAGCAATTGGAGCGGCTTTTATGTGCTGGACCTCTACAACGAGGAGGTCAGGGAGTATCTCAGGCAGGTATTCGACACTGTGATGAATGAGTGGGGCTATAAGCTGTTAAAGCTTGATTTCCTCTACGCTGTGTGCATTCAGCCCAGAATGGAAAAGACCAGAGGGCAGATAATGGCTGAGGCGATGGACTTCCTCAGAGAGTGCGCCCATGACGCGCAGATACTTGGCTGCGGCGTTCCGCTGGCGTCGGCATTCGGCAAGGTGGATTACTGCCGCATAGGCTGCGATGTAAGCCTTGACTGGGACGACAAGCCTTATATGAGACTTATGCACAGAGAAAGAACGAGTACAAAAAATTGTATACTTAACTCTGTGTTCAGACGACAGCTCAACGGCAGGGCATTTTTGAACGACCCCGACGTGTTCCTGCTGAGGACCGACAACACCACCATGAGCGACGCCCAGAAGCAGGCTCTGGCTGAGATAAACGCACTGACAGGCAGCGTGCTTTTTACCTCCGATAACTTTGACAGCTACAGCGACGCCCAGAAGCAGAAGCTGGAAAAAATGCTGGAGCTCAGAGACTGGAAGGTAACAGCCGCCGAGCTCAACGGCAAGGAGCTGATACTGAACATTGCCAGGGGCGATGAAGAGGCGGTAAGGAGCTACAGGATATAGCTAAAGTGAATATTATCAACTTTCTCTCTCTGCCAAAGGCGGAGGGAGAAAGTCTATTTATACAAAATTCGTGTATTATTAACAATATGAGAGAAAAATGTTGCAAATGCAACTTTATTTCCTCCCCGAAAGTGGTAAAATACATATGATGATAAAAACTGAACGGAGGAATAAAAATGAACACGATAAAAAAGGAAATGCTGATAAAAGACATACTTTGTGCAAACCCCTACAGCGGTGAGGCTCTTATGGAGTGCGGCATGGGCTGCATAGGCTGCCCTGCTTCTCAGGCGGAGAGCCTTGAGCAGGCGTGCGCTGTTCACGGTCTTGACGCTGATGATGTGGTAGATTATGTAAATCACTATATTGAGGAGAGACCAAGCGGCTTTGCATACCAGTAAAAATCTGAAGGCTGCGAAAAAATTTCACCCCGACCCCTTGACAAAACCCCTGTGATGTGTTATTATATTAAAGGCGGAAACCATTGGGCGATGGTTTTTGGACGGCGAGGAAAAATTATAGGGCTAAGGGCTGCTGCGTGGCAGCCCTTAGTCTTTTTTTACTGTTATTCACATGAAGATCGGTTTGAGAAAATGCTGACCTGCCTGTTTTGACAGCCTGCTCATTCAAAAAACGATTTTCGTGTTTTTATCTAAAAAATGGTTGAAATTTCACTTATTATGTGTTATACTAGTATATAAGTATATATATCGGCGCAGAAAAGTGTTTTTCTGCCGTAGAAGAAGGTTTTCTTATGAATAATAAATTTGATGTAATAATTGCAGGCTGCGGTGTTGCAGGACTTTACGGCGCAGCAAATCTGCCGGGGGAGCTTTCGGTGCTGGTGCTCTCTAAAAGGGAGCTCACCCTTTGTAATTCTTCACTGGCTCAGGGAGGTATCGCAGGGGTGTATAACAGCCCGGGGGACTCGCCCGAGTATCATAAGCAGGATACCTTTATAGCAGGCGGTCATGAGAACGACCCTGTGTCTACCGATATTTTAGTGAACGAGGCGGCGCAGGATATCGACAGGATAATTAAGCTTGGGGTGGATTTTGACAAGCAGCCCGACGGCGATTATCACCGCACGCTGGAGGGGGGGCACTCTAAGCACAGGATATTCCACCATAAGGACGCCACGGGCTACGAGATGGAGACTAAGCTGCTCGCCCATGTGCAGACCCTTGAAAATGTCACCGTGTGGGAGAATGCACTGATGTGCGACGTGAAAAAGGTGAAAAACGGATTTTCCTTCCTGATACTTAAAGACGGCGAGTATGTGACCTGCTCATGCAGAAAAACTATTTTTGCCACAGGCGGCATAGGCAGAGTTTATGAGTATACCACAAATTCGGCTATCGCCACAGGTGACGGCATAGCTATGGCTTATGATATGGGTGCCGAGATAAAGCACCTGAGCTATATACAGTTCCACCCCACTGCCTTTAATGACAGAAACACCAGAGAGTGCTTTCTTATCTCTGAGGCTGTCAGGGGCGAGGGCGCATATCTTAAAAACTGCCACGGCGAGCGGTTTATGCATAACTATGATAAAAGGCTGGAGCTCGCACCGAGAGATGTGGTGTCTCACTCCATAATCTTTGAAGCCAAAAGAACAGGCTCTGACGAGTTTTATCTTGATATATCCCACGAGGACCCCGAGTTTATCAGGCAGAGATTTCCTATGATCTACCAGAACCTGCTCAGCGCAGGCTTTGATATGACTAAGGATATGATACCTATCTTCCCTTGCCACCACTATCTTATGGGCGGCATAAATGTTGATATCTTTGCAAGGACCAGCATTGAGGGGCTTTATGCCTGCGGTGAGTGCTCACACACTGGTGTACACGGCAACAACAGGCTGGCAAGCAACTCGCTGCTGGAGGCGCTGGTGTTCTCACGCAGGGCGGCAGGAGATATCGCCCGGAAGCTGGCTGCCGAGGGTGACACCGAGGTGGAGGAGCACAGCTTTACCGTGAACCAAAATGCGCCTAAGATACCCGAGGGCATAAGAAGGCGCATAAGAAAGATCATGCAGAGCGCATATTTCGTTCTGCCTAATGTGAGCAAGCTGAGAGAGGGACTTGAAGAGGTCACGGCTATCAGGGATATGCTCACACAGAACGAGTACAGGCTCGACCGTGACTATATCGAAGCCAAGAGCCTTGCGACAGTTGCCTGCATAGTGCTCACCGAGGCGGTGGATATCGCCTTCGGCAGTGCTGAGATACCCAGTGAAATGACCTACAGTGAAGGTGAGTGACGTGGCTGAAAAGATCATCAAAAGGGTGATACTTGGGCTTATCTCGGTAAGCTTTTTCGGAATGTTCACGGTGCTTTGCGTTATCATCGAGCCGGGTGATATGCTGTGTATGCTGATGACGGCGGTGTTTGCCTTTATCTGGGTGGGTGTTGACCATTTTTTCTGCATAGCCGCTGATGACAAAAAGGCTGTTTACACAAGCAGGGAGTTCTCGCTGTGCGGCTACGGCATACCTCTTATCGCATACTGCATATTTGCGGCGGCAGATATTCTCGATATAAGGGAATGGTTCATACGCACTGCCGCAGCGGTGACTATAACAATAACATTCCGTCTTATCGTTTTGCTCAAAGACGGAGAGTAATATCAATTCATAATGCATAATGCATAATTCATAATTGAGGTGCCGCCTGCGGCGGTGATCTTTGCCCGTTCGGGCAGATGTACGGTGTAAGACCGTATTTTGATCTGTAAAAAATGTCCTTATGGGCATAAAGATACATTCATTACCAAATAAAAAGCTAGGAGAATTACTATGAAGCTGCTTGCATTTCAGGTGGACGATATAATAAAGTCTGCACTGCTGGAGGATATAAACTATATCGACGTTACCACCGACCTGCTGGTGGAGGAGGGGGCTCGCTCCACCGCGAAATATGTCTCAAAGGACGAGGGTGTGCTCTGCGGCATAGATGTGGCTATGCGTGTGTTTGAGCTGCTTGATGACAGCGTTGAGACCGAGGTGTATATCCACGACGGCGAGAGGGTCAAAAAAGGCGATATAATCGCACGTATAACAGGCAGCACCAGGGCGCTTTTAAAGGGTGAGAGAACAGCTCTCAATCTGGTGCAGCATATGTCGGGCATTGCCACAGCCACCAATAAGTGCGTGCAGCTCGTAAAGGGCACCAAGGCAAGCGTTGCCGATACAAGAAAGACCCTGCCGGGGCTCAGGGTCATACAGAAATATGCAGTTACCGTGGGCGGCGGCAGAAATCACCGCTATAACCTTTCCGACTGCGCAATGCTCAAAGATACCCACCTTGACGCCTACGGCAGCATGACAGGCGCTGTAAATGCCCTGCGTGAGAAAATGGGGCACACCGTTAAGATAGAGGTTGAGGTGGCAACCCTTGATGAGCTCAAAGAAGCGCTGGGGCTGGGGGTCGAGATAATAATGCTCGATAATATGTCGAATGAGGATATGGCGCAGGCTGTAAAGCTCACCGACGGAAGAGCATTGCTTGAAGCCTCGGGCAATGTCACCGCCGAGACTATCAGGGGCATTGCCGAGACAGGTGTGGATATAATATCCATAGGCGCACTTACCCACTCGGTAAAGGCGTTTGATATATCCATGAAGATGGAGGCAGAGGATCAGAGGCAGTAAGCAGGAGCTTGTATCTCTGCCCTTGTATAAAATATGACAGGAGAGCTATTATGCGTTATCGGACATATAATAATTACAACCCGAAATTGACAAAGCTGTTTTACATTATACCCCTGATAGTGAGCATAGTGTTTTTTATCGTGGGTATAGCCACCTTGTATAACAGAGCCGTCCTCGAAAAAAGGTGTACCGATATGGTCAGGGGCGAGATAGTAAGGAACGAGGTGCGCAGCTCCACCGACAGCGACGGTCATACCTCAACGGGCTATGCCCCTGTTTATGCCTATACCTATAACGGCAGAGCTTATGAGGTGGTGAGCAGCACATCATCAAATCCCCCTGCCTTTCAGCCGGGCGATACTACCGAGATATGGGTAGACCATGATGAGCCCACCAAGATATTTGTACCCGAGGATAACACATCTAAGGTGCTGGGTATAGTTTTTACCGCTGTGGGAGGATTTCTGCTGGCAGTGTCTCTGACGGTCATGGTAATGCTCGCCCTGAGAAAACGGCAGAACGGCGGCAGCGATACCTACGATATGCGCTACAACGGCGATGATATGAACAGCTATTACCGCTATTGACGGCGTAAAACTGGAGGGCTTCTCTATGGCAGATACAAACACTAAGGGCGATACCAAAACTTTAGTCGCTGTGCTTATTATTTTCGGCGTGCTTTTTATACTGGGTGCAGTGCAGGTGTGGCGGCAGCATGACAGAGAGCAGGCGGTGATAGCCAGATGTACCGAAAAGACCACCGCCACCGTCAGCGATGTTTCGGTAACTCACATAAAGAAAAAGGTCAGGCAGAAGGCTAAGACCACGGGCATTAAAAAATCCAGATATGAAGAGTATGACGAGTATACCATAAGCTATGAGTATGAGGTGGAAGGCAAAAGCTACACCGACCGGTACCGCACCAGAGCAGGCGAGGGCATAAGCAAGGGCAGCACCATAAACATAAGCTATGACCCTGCTGACCCTAAGGTCAACATGACCTCGGGACAGGAAAAAAGCAGCGATATGCTGCCTGCTGTTTCAATAGCTCTGGGCGTTGTGGGTGCTTTGCTGATAGCGGGCGGCATCACAGCAGGAGTAAAAAGCAAAAGCAAGGGGGCATACTGATGGCAAGCATAATGGACGGCGAAAGACAGTTCCACATTCAGACGCTGCCCGAAGAGGTGGGCAGGTATGTGATTTTACCCGGCGACCCGGGAAGAGTGCCGAAGATAGCCGAGTATCTTGACGGCGCAAGGCAGGTGGCTCACAACCGTGAGTATAACGTGTATACAGGCACCCTCTGCGGCGAAAAGGTCACGGTGTGCTCAACAGGCATAGGCGGTCCCTCGGCGGCGATAGCGGTCGAGGAGCTGATAAAGTGCGGCGCCGATACATTTATAAGGATAGGCACCAGCGGCGGCATCGACCTTAAAGTCATAGGCGGCGACCTGATAATAGCATCGTCTGCCATTCGCGGCGAGGGCACATCTTATGAGTATCTGCCCAAGGGCTATCCTGCGGCTGCGGATTTTGAGGTGGTAACAGCCCTTGCACAGTCGGCGGCAGAGCTTTCGGCAGACGAGGACGGCAGCAGATACCATGTGGGCGTAGTTCACTCAAAAGACAGCTTTTACGGCGAGGTAGAGCCCGAAGCATCGGCAGTTTCCGAAGATTTGAAAACACGCTGGGAGAGCTATCTCAAATGCGGCTGCCTGACCTCTGAGATGGAATGTGCAGCCATATTCTCGGTGGGCATAGTAAGAAGCACCCCTGAGAAAAAAATACGCTGCGGTGCAGTCCTCACGGCTATCTGGAACGCGGAGCGCTCAAAACAGGGCTTGCCCGACAAAATAAATATGGACTCAGCCAGAGGCATAAACTGCGCTGTAAATGCGGTGAAAAAGCTGATAGCGGACGATAATATGTGAAAAACCGTAATAAAAAACGGATAATGGGACGTGACGCCCCGTTATCCGTTAATTTTTTATCTCATTCGCCGCGTCAATAAATTCGTTTAGCAGGCGGTCAAGTGTGTCTATGTTCTCTTTGCCCACACGGGATATTATTCTGTCCAGAATTTCGTACAGTTTGGCGTTGGCTTCGGCAAGTGCTGTACTGCCCTTGGGGGTAAGGGTGATAAAGGTAAATCTGCGGTCGTTTTTGTTTATGTTTCTTTCCAGATACCCCAGCTCTTCAAGCTTGCGTATGCCCTTTGATACGGCAGGTGCAGATACCCCCAGCTGTCTGGCTGCCTGTGAGACCTCAGCCCCCTGTCCGTCATTGTCGCTGCCAAGAGCGTCAACTACTCTTAACAGTGCAAAATCACCGCTGCTCAGCCCCGCTATGCCCGAGGTAAGGTCCAGCCTTTTAAGTCTGCGGTAGGTGTCAAAAAGAGCCTGCTTGTTTTCATACATTTATAATGCACTTCCTTTTTAAAATGTGCCGTGAACGGGCAGTGTGGAAAGTATTAACCATGTTAATTATATATGAATGCTGCCCATAAGTCAATAACCGTGACCGATTTTTGTTGAACACTATATAAAACCGACTTCAAAATCGGTGGATTTACGGTGATTTGCACATCTCAAAACTATTGAATTCGGGCAAAAAATGTGCTATAATATATTATTGATATAAAGCTGACCGCCTGTAAAGCTCAGACAGATGATATGAGAGGGCGGCGGTCACTTTGGCTTTTATGCCTTAGTATGTGGAGGATATGTATGAAAAATGAGGTTTATGTTTTAAGGGAGGGCTTTACGGCAGAGCCTGTCCCCGAGATGATAAGGGAGCTTATGATCGGCAGGACCTACAGGGAGAATGTGAACATCAGCCTTGACGATCTGGCTTATTTAAAGCTCAGGTACTGTGATTTTTCTCACAATGTGGCTGACGGCGAGATGATAGTGCATAAGTCGCTGGCAAAAGAGGTGCTGGAGATCTTCGAGATGCTTTTCGATGCGGAGTATGAGATAGAAAAGATAAGGCTCTGCGACTACTACGACGGCGATGACGAGAAATGCATGGCGGATAATAATTCCTCGGCGTTCAACTACCGCAACGTTGCCGATACCGATACGCTGTCGATGCACGCACTGGGCAGGGCGATAGATATAAACCCAAGGTACAACCCCTATATAGTCGGCGATAAGGTGAGCCCTGCCAACGGCTTGCAATATTGCGACCGTGAACTTGCATTTAAGCATAAGATAAACCACCATGATATATGCTTTAAGGTGTTTAAAAACTTCGGCTGGCTCTGGGGCGGCGACTGGGAGAGCTCAAAGGACTACCAGCACTTTTACAAGCCCAAGCAAAACCCCGTAAAATCGGCAGTAAAAAAGCTTAAAGACCTTGTCAGCGATTAAAGCTGTGTTTGGCTTGACGGCTTTTTGAAAATGTGTGGGCGTGCTCGGTCAGGTATCTGTTTTATCAATTAACAAATAATTTATAAATAATTTATGCAGGATTTAAAAATAAATCTTGCATTTTGCTGCAGGCAGTGGTATAATAAAAACGCTGGAGAAAGTTTGATAAGGCTTATTTAAAGCCGTGTTTAAAACAAAATAAGGTAAAGTAACAATGATGTTGCAGGATCTACGCCATTAGTGCCTATTGACAGGCAGGTGGCGGGGAGCCTGCATTTTTTATTTCTTCGGCAAGATGATCAAATCGGTCGGCATGACCGTGAAAGGGTGATTTTAATGCAAGGGGAAGAGATGAAGAGGCAAAAGGGTCTGTACTCGCCGCAGTTTGAGCATGATAACTGCGGTATCGGCGCAGTGGTGAACATCAAGGGCATAAAGTCCCACAGCACAGTCACCAATGCGCTCACCATAGTCGAAACGCTGGAGCACCGTGCAGGCAAGGACGCCGAGGGCAAAACAGGCGACGGCGTGGGCATACTTTTGCAGATATCCCATAAGTTCTTTAAAAAGGCTGCCAAGCGCGATCTGGGCATAAGCCTTACCTCTGAGAGAGACTATGCAGTGGGAATGTTCTTCTTTCCGCAGAACGAGCTTGCCAGAAATCAGGCTAAAAAGATGTTTGAGATAATCGCATCTAAAGAGGGGCTGGAGATACTGGGCTGGAGAAATGTGCCATCACGTCCCGAGGTGCTGGGGCACAGGGCGGTCGAGTGTATGCCTGCTATCATACAGTGCTTTATAAAGCGCCCCAAGGACGTTAAAAAGGGTATAGACTTTGACAGAAAGCTGTATGTCGCAAGACGGGTTTTTGAGCAGTCCAACGAGGATACATATGTGGTGTCGCTTTCCAGCAGGACTATCGTATATAAGGGAATGTTCCTGGTGGGCGATCTGAGGAATTTCTTCCTCGATCTGCAGGACGAGGACTATGAGTCTGCCATCGCTATGGTGCACTCAAGATTTTCCACCAACACCAACCCCAGCTGGCAGAGGGCGCACCCCAACCGCCTTATGGTGCATAACGGCGAGATCAACACCATCAGGGGCAATGCCGATAAAATGCTCGCCCGTGAGGAGACCATGAAGAGCGAGCACCTTAAAGGTGATATCGACAAGATACTGCCCGTGGTCAACACTGAGGGCTCTGACTCAGCCATGCTTGATAACACGCTGGAATTTCTGGTTATGAGCGGCATGGACCTGCCGCTGGCAGTGATGATAACCATTCCCGAGCCCTGGGACAACAACAGGGCTATGAGCCGCAAAAAGCGTGATTTTTACCAGTATTACGCCACCATGATGGAGCCCTGGGACGGTCCTGCGTCGATACTGTTCTCAGACGGCGATATAATGGGCGCTGTGCTTGACAGAAACGGTCTGAGGCCTTCAAGATATTACATCACCGACGACGGCGACCTTATCCTGTCCTCAGAGGTGGGCGCTCTGCCTGTTGACCCTGCAAAGATAGTGGTCAAGGAAAGGCTGCGCCCGGGCAAAATGCTGCTTGTGGATACCGTTCAGGGCAGGCTGATAGACGATGAAGAGCTCAAAGAGTTCTACGCAGGCAGGCAGCCCTACGGCGAGTGGCTCGACTCAAACCTTGTACGCCTTAAAGAGCTTAAAATACCCAACGCCAAGGTGACGGAATACGACCTTGACGAGAGAAGGCGTTTGCAGAAGGCTTTCGGCTATACCTATGAGGAGGTCATGACCTCGATACTGCCAATGGCTAAAAACGGCACCGAGGCTATAATGGCAATGGGTACCGATACGCCGCTGGCGGTGCTCTCAAAGCAGCCCCAGCCCCTTTTCAACTATTTCAAGCAGCTTTTCGCACAGGTGACAAATCCCCCTATAGACGCTATCAGGGAGGAGGTAGTTACATCAAGCACCGTTTACATCGGAAACTCGGGAGATATTCTGGAGGAAAAGCCCGAGAACTGCCATGTGCTCAAGGTACTTAACCCCATACTCACCTCTACGGATATCTTAAAAATAAAGCATCTTCACCACCACGGCTTCAAGTCTGCGGTGATACCTATACTCTACTATAAAAACACAAGGCTGGCAAAGGCGGTCAACAGGCTGTTCATCGAAGCCGACAAGGCTTATAACGAGGGCGCTAACATTCTTATCCTTTCCGACAGGGGAGTGGACGAGAACCACCTGGCTATACCCTCACTGCTGGCAGTATCGGCACTGCACCAGCACCTTGTTAACACCAAGCGCAGGACCTCGCTGGCTATAATTTTAGAGAGCGGCGAGCCAAGGGAGGTACACCATTTTGCCACCCTGCTGGGCTACGGCGCATCGGCAATAAACCCCTATCTTGCACAGGAGACTATCAGGGAGCTTATCAGCCAGGACCTGCTTGACAAGGATTATTATGCGGCGGTGGATGACTACAACAGCGCGGTGCTCCACGGTATAGTTAAGATAGCTTCAAAAATGGGTATCTCCACCATCAGCTCATATCAGGGCTCGCAGATATTCGAGGCTATCGGCGTGGGGGAGGACGTTATCGAGAAATACTTCACAGGCACAGTCAGCCGTGTGGGGGGCATAACTATCAAGGATATCGAAAACGACGTTGACGCACTGCATACCTCTGCCTTTGACCCCCTGGGGCTCGGCACCGATACCGAGCTTTCGGCTATCGGCAGCCACAAGTTCCGCAGCGGCAAGGAGGAGCACCTTTATAATCCACAGTCTATCTATCTGCTGCAAAAGGCTGCCAGAACAGGGGATTATCAGGTGTTCAAGGAGTATTCAAGGCTGATGACCGAGGAGCTTGACCCTGTGAGCCTGAGAGGGCTCATGGACTTTAACTTTGCCGATACCCCCGTGCCCCTTGACGAGGTGGAAAGCGCCGAGGATATAGTAAAGCGCTTTAAAACAGGTGCTATGTCCTACGGCTCTATCTCTCAGGAAGCCCACGAGTGCTTAGCACTTGCCATGAACAAGCTCCACGGCAAATCAAACTCGGGCGAGGGCGGCGAAAGCCATGAGAGAATGGCTACCAAGGGCAAAAAGAACGACCGCTGCTCGGCTATCAAGCAGGTGGCGTCGGGACGCTTCGGCGTTACCTCACGGTACTTGAACTCTGCAAGAGAGATACAGATAAAAATGGCACAGGGCGCAAAGCCCGGCGAGGGCGGACATCTGCCGGGCAAAAAGGTCTACCCGTGGATAGCAAAAACAAGGCACTCCACCCCGGGTGTGTCGCTGATTTCGCCGCCGCCTCATCACGATATATATTCTATAGAGGACTTAGCCCAGCTGATATACGACCTTAAAAATGCCAACCGTGAGGCGCGCATATCGGTAAAGCTGGTGTCTGAGTGCGGCGTGGGAACGGTAGCGGCAGGCGTTGCCAAGGCAGGCGCTGAGTGCATACTCATATCGGGCAGCGACGGCGGCACAGGCGCTGCTCCCAGAAATTCTATCTATAACGCAGGTCTGCCCTGGGAGCTGGGACTTGCCGAGGCGCACCAGACCCTTTTGATGAACGGACTGAGAAACAAGGTGGTAATAGAAACAGACGGCAAGCTGATGACAGGCAGAGACGTTGCGGTGGCAGCTATCTTAGGCGCCGAGGAATTCGGCTTTGCCACAGCGCCGCTGGTAACTCTGGGCTGCGCTATGATGAGAGTTTGCAGCCTTGATACCTGCCCCTTCGGCGTGGCAACACAGGACCCTGAGCTGAGAAAGAAATTCCCCGGAAAGCCCGAGTATGTAATAAACTTCATGATGTTCATAGCCAACGAGCTGAGAGAGTATATGGCAAAGCTGGGCGTTAAAACGGTGGACGAGCTTGTGGGCAGAACGGAGCTTTTAAAGCCCAGAGCAGGGCTTGAGGGCAAGGCGGCTTACGTTGACCTTACAAACATTCTTGCAGCACAGGACGGCTATGAAAGGGTAGAATACAGCAAAAAGAACCCCTACGACTTCAGGCTGGACGAGACCCTTGATGAAACGGTGCTCATAAAGAACCTGACCCCTGCTTTGAAGAAAAAGCAGAAAAAGACCATAGAGGCAGAGGTGAAGAACACCGACCGCTCATTCGGCACGATGTTCGGCTCACAGATAACAAGGCTTTATGTGAACGAGCTTGATGAAGATACCTACACCGTTAAATGCAGCGGCTCGGGCGGTCAGAGCTTCGGCGCATTCATACCAAAGGGACTGACCCTGACCCTTGCAGGTGACTCAAACGACTATTTCGGCAAGGGCTTGTCGGGGGGCAAGCTGGCGGTATATCCCCCCAAGGGCTCAAAATTCGATGCAGGCGAGAATATCATCATCGGCAACGTGGCTCTTTACGGAGCTACCAGCGGCAAGGCTTTTATAAACGGCGTTGCAGGCGAGCGCTTCTGCGTGAGAAATTCGGGCGCATCGGCGGTAGTTGAGGGCGTGGGCGACCACGGCTGCGAATATATGACAGGCGGCAGAGTGGTGGTGCTTGGCAAAACAGGCAAAAACTTTGCAGCAGGAATGTCGGGCGGCGTGGCATACGTTCTTGATGAGGAGAGAGACCTTTACACAAGGCTCAACAAAGAAATGGTGGATTTCTCGGAGCTTAGCGAGAAATACGATATCAGCGAGCTGAAAGCCCTTATCGAAGAGCACGTCAAGGCAACAGGCTCGCCAAAGGGACAAAAGATACTTGACGATTTTGAGAGCTATATCCCGAAATTCAAAAAGATAATACCCCACGATTACAAAAAGATGATGGCAGCCATAGCTTCCTTCGAGGAAAAGGGTCTTTCGGAGGAGCAGGCACGCATCGAAGCCTTTTACAAGATCGTGAAGCACAGGTAAGGAGGGGATAGAAATGGGAAAGCCAACAGGATTTATGGAATATGAAAGAAAAAGCTTCGAGGCTGAGCCTGTAAGGGAGCGCATAAAGAATTATGACGAGTTCCACACGGCGCTCAATGCCGAGGAGCAGAAAAAGCAGGCAGCCAGATGTATGGAGTGCGGAGTGCCCTTCTGCCAGTCGGGCATGAAGATAGGCGGCATGATCTCAGGCTGTCCGCTGAATAACCTTATACCCGAGTGGAACGACCTTGTGTACAAGGGCAGCTTAAAGCAGGCTTACCACAGGCTGAGAAAGACAAATAATTTTCCCGAGTTCACATCGAGAGTATGCCCTGCCCTTTGCGAAAAGGCTTGCACCTGCGGCGCTAACGGCGATGCGGTGACGGTAAGGGAGAATGAATACGGCATAGTTGAGGCTGCCTATCAGGAGGGCTATGCCTGCGCCGAGCCCCCGAAGGTGAGGACGGGCAAGAAGATAGCAGTGGTAGGCTCAGGTCCTGCGGGGCTTGCAGCGGCTGACCAGCTCAACCGCAGAGGTCACAGCGTGACCGTCTACGAGCGCTCTGACAGGGTGGGGGGTCTGCTTATGTACGGCATACCCAACATGAAGCTGGAAAAGCATATAATCAACAGACGAATTGACATAATGAAGGCAGAGGGCGTTGAGTTTAAGACCTCTGTAAACGTGGGCAAGGACATAAAGGCGCAGGAGCTTTTGAAGGAGTATGACAACGTTATACTCGCCTGCGGTTCATCTGAGCCGAGAGATATAAAAGCTAAGGGAAGAGAAGCCAAGGAAATTTATTTTGCGGTGGATTTTCTCACCTCCACCACCAGGGCGCTGCTTGATAACGATCTGGAGGAGGGGACTTATATCTCCGCCAGAGACAAAAACGTGCTGGTCATAGGCGGCGGCGACACGGGCAACGACTGCGGAGGAACGGTCATCCGCCAAGGCGCCAATTCCGTCATGTCCATCGACCTGATGCCGAAACCGCCGATCGAACGAGACGTCCACACACCGTGGCCGATGTGGCCGTACAAACTGCGCGGCTCGTCGTCCGTCGATGAAGGCCTGCAGCGCTTCTGGGCGTTGAACACGTTGCGTTTCATCGGCGAAGACGGCCATGTCACAGGCGTGGAAGTCGTTC
>ERZ842401.5194-NODE-5194-length-14594-cov-3.900612_pt1 | contig 14594 bp, 13 predicted proteins | sample MGYA00521270_ERZ842401 | MGnify/ENA primary metagenome ERZ842401 (study PRJEB31892, sample SAMEA3878208) | bioreactor metagenome | biome: Moose rumen | place: Sweden | collected 2011-10 | study: EMG produced TPA metagenomics assembly of the PRJEB12797 data set...
TGACATCGATTGGCGGCAGTGCCTTCTCTGGATGCAGTGGCTTGACCTCGGTGACATGGAACGCAAGGTCATGTTCAGATTTCTCATCATCTTCATCTTCTCCTTTTTATAATAGTCGAGCAAACATCAAGAATTTCACATTTGGAGAAGGAGTTGAAAAAATACCGGCATATTTGTGCTATGAAATGAGCAAGTTGACCTCGGTGACCATAGGCAACTCGGTGACATCGATTGGCGGCTGGGCTTTCGCTTCTTGCACTGGCTTGACAAATATTTTCAGTCCCATCATGCACCCTGAGAATGTCACTTTGGGCAATGATGTGTTTGATGGCGTTGACAAGTCAAATTGTATATTGACTATTCCTGGCGGCACGCTTTCTTTTTATCAAAATGCCAACCAGTGGAAGGACTTTTTGAATATGGTTTTTTATACAGGACTTTTTTATACAGGACTTTTTGTAGCTCCTGATGTGGCCCATGTGCGTGGAGCGGAGCACCGTGTTCACGAATTGTCTATAGACATGAGCAATGATGAAGCCATATCGGGCGTTCAATTCCTCATGACGCTGCCCGCTGGCGTGTCGCTGGCTACCGACAGTTACGGCTATTATGACGTGTGGCTTGATGATGCACGCAGGGCGAGGAACCACAGTGTGTCGGTCGAGGCACGCAGCGGCAACAAATATTTCGTGCTGATTTCGTCTCCCACCAACAAGACTTTCAGTGGCAACATCGGCGATATCCTGCACATGAACATTAAGATTGATCAGTATCACTCGGCAACTGGCGATTATCCCATCACAATAAGCGATATTATCCTGGCGGAGGCCGACGAGACCCAGCACAATGTCGCCAATGCGCAGTCAACAGTGCGTATGAGCTACCTTGTGGGCGATGCCAATGCCGATGTGGAGGTGGATGTGAGTGACTATGTGGTGACTGCCAATTACATCCTGGGACGCGATACCGGCAATCATTTCTTCTCCGATGCCGCCAATGCCAATTATACCAATAACACAGCTATCAATGTGACCGACCTTGTGGCAATCACTAACATCGCACTTGAATTGCGTGACAAGGAGATCAAGCCCGACGTGAGCGGTTACCAGCAAGCTCCAGCACTGACGATACCAAGCACCGACTATAACCTGAAGGCTGATGTGATAGAGACTGGCATCGACAAGACTGTAATTGCGGTTGCAGTTGATAACGATGAGCCAATTGCCGCGATGCAGCTTGACATTGACCTGCCCGAAGGTGTGACACTGGAATCGGCATCGGTGGCCGACCGCGCCAGCGGCGTGAATGCCTCTTGCGGCACCTCGCCCGATGGCAAGGCACGCGTGGTGCTGTCATCATTTGGCACTGCCGAAATTGCCGAAGGCGATGGAGATGTAATAATGCTTACTTTGCGCGGCAAGGCTCAACGTGGCGACTTGTTGCAATTCTCCAATGTGATTATGACGGAGCAAAGCCTCATCGAGCATGGCGCTGTTGGTGACATGACGCTTGACCTGAACGACTATACAGGTGTATCCACTGTTGTTAATAAAGACGTGAAGGTATATGCAGCCAATGGCTGTGTAATTATCGAAAGTCCGATAGATGGCATGGCACGACTGGTGCGCATCAACGGAATGAGCCGTGAGGTGAAGGTTGAGCCCGGCCGCAATGTGTATCCCGTGAACGTGTCGCACGGTGACATCATCATTGCCACCTTCAACGGTGTTACTAATAAGATTCAGTTCTAAAACAATAAATTAATAGAAATGAGACAGTTGTTATTAATATTGTCCCTGACGTGCTGCATAGTGATTAATGCCTACGACTTCATGGAAGGTGGCATTGCCTACAACATCAACAGCGACGGAAACAGCGTGACGGTCACTTACACACACTACGGCAACAACTATCCGGGGGTGACCTCTATGGCAATACCCGCAAACGTGTTTCATGCAAGCATGCAATATGCGGTGACTGCCATCGGCGACTATGCCTTCTATGAGTGTGAGGCGCTAATGTCACTCTCTATGCCACTTTCGGTAAAGACCGTTGGCGATTATGCCGCTTTTGGCTGCGAGAAACTCGGCTCGCTGACCATCGGCAGCAATGTGACTGCTATCGGGCAGTATGCTTTTAGCGAGACGGATCTCACCACTGTAGAGCTGCCGTTGAGCGTGAAAAGCCTCGGCAACTACGCCTTTGCCAGCTGCAAGAAAGTTACATTCCTCAATACTGGCAACGGTTTGGAGCAGATAGGCCGAAGCGCATTCTATAACTGCACTTCGCTCGTCACAGCAACTCTTGGTGTGAAAGTGAACACCATAGGCACCAATGCCTTTGCAAGTTGCCAGAATCTTAGTACATTAAACGTGAATATGCCCGACCCTACGCAAGTGACCGTCACGGCAAGCAGTTTTGATGGTGTGAATAAGGCCACATGCCGGTTGTGCGTGCCACGTGGCTCGCTCGACGCTTATCTCAATGCCCCTGTGTGGCAAGACTTCCAGAACATTAGCGATGTCAGTCAAGGCTACAGCCTTCAGATGAATTTCGAGCAGCAGGGCTACTCTCGCGAGAACGCCATGCTGGAGATAGGGCTTGCCAATGAGGACCTGGTGACAGCACTGCAATGCGACATCGTGCTGCCGCAGGGCATGAGCATCGCAATGTCTGGCAACAACTATGAAATTGACATCAACGCGGAGCGAAAAGGACGTGACCACACTGTGACGGTAAATAAAACTGGGGAAAACACCTACACCTTGTTGCTCTCGTCACCATCAGGAAAAACTTTCAAGGGAAACACCGGAACGCTGATGACCATCTATCTCGACATCGAAGATGTGGACGCTGGATATTATTACATCTATGCCCGCAACGCTTCAATTGCCAAGCCCTCGAGTGAGATGCTATACCTCAATGACATGTCGCTGCAGATTAACATCATGCATCGCTATCTGCTTGGAGATGCTAACGGCGACGGGGAGGTGGATGTGGCCGACTATGTGGTGACCGCCAACAAACTGGTAAATAAACCTGTCGTAGCATTCTATGACGATGCTGCCGACGTGAACCGTAACGGTGGCATCGACATTGGCGACTTGGTGGGCATCATCCAGCGGGCCTTGGGACGCATAACCCCTGAAGTGATAATAATTAACTGAATAAACAACAAATAAAATATTATAATATGAAACGTATATTTTTTGCAATGGCAATAGCGGTGATGGCAATTACAGTGAGTGCTCGTGACCGTTTGTATATCACCGACTTCTCTATATCACCTGGAGAGAGCAAGACAATATCGGTGATGCTTGCCAACGACACTACCTATTGTGCTTTACAGACCGACATTATTTTGCCGGCAGGGCTCACTATCGACCTCGATGATGGTGACTACATAATAGACCTCACTTCACGCAAAGCTCCTGACCATGTGGTGTCGACCAACATGCTCGCTGATGGCTCCATTCGTGTGTTTGTCAGTTCGCAGAACTCGCGCCCTTTCAACGGCAACAGTGGAGCGATACTAACAATTGACATCACGGCATCGCAGTCGTTTGAGAAAGGTAATATCACATTGCACAACAGTGTGCTCGTTGAGGAGAGTGGAGCACGCCATTTGTTTGCCGACGAGATTACAAAGGTTAATGGTGGCACGTCGGTTAGCATTCCTGGCGACGTGAACGGTGACGGCAATGTCACTGCCGCCGATGTCACAGCACTATATAACTACCTGCTCAACAACGACAGTTCGCACCTCGTCAATGGCGACCAGACCGGCGATGGCAACATCACCGCAGCCGACGTCACTATGGTTTACAACATCCTGCTGAGTAATTGATTAATTAATGCACAATGCTTGATTAATGCATAATGCACGATGCACGATTAGGCTGCGCCAATTAATTTCTCCTGCGTAAGCAGGCTTTTCGGCCACGAAGTGGCAGCTTTTTGAACAACACTGAAGGCAGGCATAGATACAGCTATTTTCGAAAAGCTGCACCTATCGGTGTCAAAAAGCCTCGCAAGCTCGGAATTAATTTAATGCTCAATGCATAATGCACAATTCACAATGCATAATTGTTGGTAATTGTTTGATTATTTTCAAAAAAATCTTGAAAAAGTTTTGGTGGTTCAAAAAAAAGTAGTAATTTTGCACCGCAATTGAGCACAATGTCCTGTGGTGTAACGGTAGCACACCGGATTCTGGTTCCGTTTGCGTGGGTTCGAATCCTACCAGGACAACCAAGGGAAGTGGCCACTGTGAGGTCACTTTCTTTTTGAGAAGGATGCGCTTCGCGCAGTTTAGTGTTTAGAATTTAGAGACTCTTCTAAACTTAATCTCTAAATTTCGTTGCATCCGAAAGATAACTTATTATTAACCGCGGTGATTCTCAGAGTAGTATCTGCCGCACAAAACAAAACTTATTAAACATGGCAACAAAAATCAGACTGCAACGTCATGGTCGCAAAGACTATCCGTTCTATCCCATTGTCATCGCCGATAGCAGGGCACCACGAGATGGTAGATTTATTGAAAGGATTGGTTCGTATAACCCAAACACTAATCCTGCTACAATAAGTTTGAATTTCGAGCGTGCTCTCTACTGGCTCAACGTAGGTGCTCAACCTACCGACACCGTTCGTAACATCCTTTCGCGCGAAGGCGTTCTACTGATGAAACACCTACAAGGTGGTGTGAAAAAAGGCGCTTTCTCTGAGGAAGAGGCTCAAAAGCGTTTCGACGCTTGGAAGGCTGAAAAGAGTGCTAAGCTCGAGGCTGTACGCAACAAAGAGCGTGATGCCAAAAAGGCCAAAGCAAAGGCTAACCTCGACGAGGAAGTTAAGAAGAACGAAGCAAAGGCTGAGGCCGTAGCTAAAAAGCGCGCTGAAATCGCTGCCGCTAAAGCTGAGGCTGAAGCACAGGCTGCAAAGGCCGAGCAAGAGGCTGCCGACGCCGCAAAGGCTGAGGCCGAAGCTCCCGCAGCTGAGTAACTTCGATGCTTTTGATGCGATTGCGGGCACAACCCGCAACGCCTTTACGACAACAAAAACGTTGATCATCTATTTCACACAATCGATGGTCAGCGTTTTTTTAAAATTTACACTTTTTACCCATTTTGCACCAATGAGCTTACTACAACAATGAAACAACTACTATTTTACATCCTTACTCTCACATTTGCCATCTTGCTCACTACTTCTTCTTGCTCCGATGGCAAAACGGCAAAAGCGCATGGCACCGACACCGTGTCTATAACTGTCGACACGCTATCATGCAACAGTTTGTTCACAAAGAGCAACGGAACGAAGTGTTTGCAAAATGTCAATCTACGCATCGAGTTGCCTACTAAGTACAAAAACAAAAAAGCAATCGCCAAGTTGCAACAGTTTTTTTGCGACGCGGTGCTAGATATTAACGACAGCATCAACATTGACGACGCCATCACGCGATTTGCTACCTCGCTACTAATTCAAGACTCAGGACAAGACGAACAACACTCCTACGACTACGCCAATGATGCCGGCGACGTTCTTGTCGACAACATTGGCATGGATATCGACGTGAAAATGATTTACAACGACTACGACATAGTCACTTTCGTCAAATGCGAAACGGTCACAAAAAACAAACGTATCACATCGGTCATTCATCGATATTTCAGCTTCGACCTGCAAGCTATGGCGCTAATCGAACTCAACCGTATGTTCAACGACTCTCGACTTGACGAAATCACAACATTGCTCAAAGATAAATTACTCGAACAAAATAAAGTCGACAACGAGGATCAGCTCAACGAATTGGGATACTTCAACTTGCCTAACCTCTCAGTAACCAACAACTTCTACTTCACAGGCGATAGCATCACATGGAGTTATGAGCCTAATATGCTCGCTGTGAGCACAGTGGGAGAGCCACGCATATCGCTCGCTATCGACGAACTCGCTCCTTTCATGCTCGACAACTCTCTACTGCATCGTTTTAAATAACTAAGCGACTGGAAATGTACGACACCATTCGAAAATATTTCCCCTCTCTAACCGAGATGCAACATTTGCAACTCGACACCATCATGCGACTCTACCCGGAGTGGAACGAGAAAATCAACGTTATCTCGCGTAAGGATATTGACAACCTCGAGATTAACCATGTCCTGCACTCAATGGCAATCGCAAAATTTATAACATTCACGCCGCGAACTCAAGTGCTCGACCTCGGAACAGGTGGAGGTTTTCCCGCTATCCCGCTGGCGATTCTATTTCCCGACGTTAATTTCCTGCTTGTCGACCGCATCGCAAAGAAACTGAGGGTCGCCAACGATGTCGCTATTCATGCCGGTATCGACAATATCGCCATATTCCACGGCGACATCAAAGAGGTGAAATCGACCTTCGACTTCGTAGTCTCACGGGCGGTTATGCCACTGCCCGACATGGAGCCGCTCGTCAGGCGACTTATCAATCGCAAGCGCCAACTCAATTCCATGCCTAACGGCATTATCTGCCTCAAAGGCGGCGACCTCACAGCCGAATTAGCGCCTTTCAAGAAACGTGTGCTTGTCGACAATATCAGCTCTTATTTCTCCGAGCCGTTTTTCGACACCAAGCACATAGTCTATCTTGCAAGTATCTAACCTTTTACCAGTCGCAAACGGCGCCATAGCCATCTGGGCACACGGCGCCAACAAGCAGTTACAAGCCGCCAGCGATAGTCCACCACTCTCACGTGTTTCTTCTTCTCTATCGCCTTCACTATCTTTTTGGCCACCTGACCCACCTCCATCAGCATCGGATAGCTTTTATCTTCTCCTAAAAGATCGGTTGCCACAAAGCCGGGACGAATATCGGTAAAGCGAATATTCAACCCACGTGTGTTTGCCAGCTGTTCAAGCGCCTGCAAATAAACGTTTTGCATCGCTTTCGTGGCTGAATATGCAGGTGCCGGACCCAACCCCTTCGTGCCGGCTATGCTGGTAATCACAGCTATATGGCCGCGACCCTGACGGCTCATATACCTAAACGCGGAGCCTATCATGCGCGTGAAACCCAAAGCGTTGGTCGCTACAGTCGCCATCTCTTTATCTTCGTCAAGCGACGGATTTTGCCAACCTACACCGGCACAATACACCAGCAAATCTACGCCGCCCAGCCGTCCGGCCAACCGCTCAAAAGCCTCGACAGACTCTCCTTTTGTAACATCTATCGACGCTATCTCAACGCCTTCGCCAAGTTCATCGCGCAACGCCTCAAGTCGTTCCACTCTGCGGGCAGCAATGCCCGTGCGATAACCTCGCTTATATAGCAATCGCGCTATCTCGCGACCAAGACCCGACGATGCGCCTATCACTATCGCTCTCTTATTTTCTTCACTCATTTTGTCTGATTTTTAGCGTAAAATATCCACAAATTTACAAATTCCCGCCAAATACCAATCGTTTACCCTTAAAAAACCACAAAAAATCAGCATAAACTATTGACAAACGAACCGTTTTGTTGTATTTTTGCACCGATTTTTCACATAAAAAATTAGTATAAATGGTTAACGACGAAACTACTCGTATTATCAACAATGCGAGCAACAAAGCTAAAGCCGCAACCGACGGCAAACAAACTAAACTGCCTCTGGGCAAAGTAAATTTCATTCTTATCGCTATTTCCTTGATTCTTATCGTAATCGGTTTTATTATGATGAGCGGGAGCAGCAATACCGGCAAAGAGTTCAACTACGCTATCTTCGACAATTCACGTATCGTGGTCGCTCCATTTATCACTTTTATCGGTTTCCTGCTCATGGCGCCCGCAATTCTTATCCGCGGCAAACGCGACAAATCCGACAACGAAATCAACATCAACAACGATAACTAATGGACTGGATCGAAGCTATCATCATCGCTATTGTGGAAGGACTCACCGAGTTCCTACCGGTGTCTTCAACAGGACACATGATTATAACCGAGAATATGCTCGGCGTCGACATTAACGACAAGTTTGTCAACGCCTTCACCGTTATCATTCAATTTGGTGCCATTCTCTCGGTTGTATGGCTCTACTGGAAACGCTTCTTCCGCCTTGGCAAAGTGCAAGACGGTGTCACTGGACTCAAAGCATTCCTCCAAAAATACGACTTCTATTGGAAACTGCTCGTCGCTTTCCTACCAGCCGCTATCATAGGCTTGCTGCTCGGCGATTTTATCGAGTCGCTGATGGGCAACGTCTGGGTTGTTGCGGCAATGCTGGTCGCTGTGGGTATTCTCCTGCTGTTTGTCGATAAGATTTTCAACAATCGCGTCGACAAACCGCTCACCGAGCGACGTGCATTCACCATCGGTCTTTACCAGTGTATCGCTATGATTCCGGGAACATCGCGCTCGTTCGCGACCATCGCCGGAGGTATGCAACAGGGACTTACTCGCAAAACCGCCGCCGAGTTCTCGTTCTTCCTCGCGGTTCCTACCATGGCGGCAGCCACAGGATATGAGCTGCTCAAGATGTTGCTTAAAGAGGAATATCGCCAAGTGCTTGCCGACAATGTCGGAATCCTACTGCTCGGCTGTGTTGTCGCTTTCATCGTGGCTGTAATCGCCATCAAGTTCTTCATTTCCTTCCTTACCAAGCATGGGTTCAAGGCTTTCGGATGGTACCGGATTATCGTCGGTGGCATTATTCTGGCTCTCCTCTTTAGCGGACACTCTCTGCAAATGGTCGACTGATTTTCAACCCTCTAAAGCAATTTTATCAACGTGCTTAACCCTATCGAAGGCGAAATATTTGTTATCGACAAACCTCTGCGATGGACCTCGTTTGAGGTGGTAAAAAAAATCCGGGCGAGGCTTCATCAGCATCTGGACATGAAACACCTGCGAGTGGGCCATGCCGGCACGCTCGACCCGCTTGCCACAGGCGTGCTCATCGTATGCACAGGACGGGCCACAAAGCGCATCGAACAGCTGCAAGCGGGCGTCAAAGAGTATATCGCCGACATCAGGCTCGGCGAAACTACTCCCTCTTTCGACCTCGAAACGCCAGTCGACGCCACATTCCCATGGCAACACATCTCGCGAGATATGATTGAACAGATCCTGAACGACAATTTCATCGGCTCTATCGAGCAGGTGCCACCGGCTTTCAGCGCTTGTAAAATCGATGGCAAACCGGCCTACAAACTGGCGCGGAGAGGTCAAGAGGTGAACATTCGCCCGAAAACTCTTGTTATAGACCGTATCGAAATTCTCGATTGCGGACTCCCGCAACAGCCCACGTTACGCATAGCTGTCACTTGCAGCAAGGGCACCTACATCCGGGCGCTCGCACGCGACATTGGTCAAGCTCTCAACAGCGGAGCACACCTCACAGCTCTCAGGAGAACACGCGTGGGCGATATCACCATAAACAACGCCGAGCATATCAACGCCCTTATCAGTAGGCTCGACGATGAACAATACGTCATGCCCGACGCGGCAGAACAACAACGCATCGAGGCCGAGCGTATCGCCAACAAAGCTCGAGCGGCTGCTATCAAAGCGCGTAACAAACAACGTAATTCTAAACACGACATTTAATCATCATTCAACATCAATATGAAACTGTCAAAATTCAATTTCAACCTCCCCGAGGAACTCATCGCTCTGTACCCGTCAAAAAACCGCGACGAAGCTCGCTTGATGGTCGTTCACCGTAAAACAGGCGAAATCGAGCACCGTATCTTCAAGGACGTAATCGACTACTTCGACGATAAAGACCTCTTCCTTTTCAACGACACTCAAGTCTTCCCCGCCAAGCTTAACGGCAATAAGGAGAAAACGGGAGCCAACATCGAGGTATTCCTTCTGCGCGAACTCAATGGCGATAACAAACTTTGGGACGTTCTTGTCGACCCGGCACGAAAAATTCGTATCGGCAACAAGCTCTATTTCGGCCTTGACGTATCGATGGTGGCTGAGGTTATCGACAACACCACCTCGCGCGGACGAACGCTGCGCTTCCTCTACGACGGACCGCACGACGAATTCAAGCGTAACCTCTATATGCTGGGCAAAACGCCCCTGCCCTACTACATCAAGCGCGAGCCGGAACCCGAAGACGCTGAGCGTTACCAGACTATCTTCGCGCGCAACGAGGGCGCGGTGGTTGCTCCCGCTGCTGGTATGCACTTCTCACGCGAGCTGCTTAAGCGTCTCGAAATCAAGGGTATCGACCAGGATTTCATCACTGTCCACATCGGACTCGGTTACTTCCGTAAAATTGATGTTGAAGACCTAACCAAGCACCGTATGGACAGCGAGCAAATCGAAGTAAACGAACGAATAACCGAGCGGGTAAATACGCTTCGCGACAACGAACACCGCGTATGCGCCGTCGGCGCAAGCGTATTGCGTGCTATGGAAAGCGCCGTAAGCATGAACGGGCACATTAAACCCTACATCGGATGGACCAACAAGTTCATATTCCCGCCTTATGAGTGTACCACTGCCGACGCGCTTATCACCAACTTCCACATGCCCTACTCCGTTCTGCTAATGCTAACTGCATCTTTCGGCGGTTACGACCACATCATGAACGCCTACAAGGTTGCTATCGAAGAGAAGTACCAATTCGGCGCTTACGGCGACGCCATGCTCATCGTCTAACCCGGACCAGTGTCCCGCCACTGTCCCACAGCTGAATATCAATCAATTACAAAAAAATCGAGTAACGTGTAACGAGTAATGTGTAACGAATAATGCGCTTACTTTCCACCATAATTATAATGATGGCGCTCGCTGCGACGGCTCAGCCACGACTCCACCAACGGGTGATGTCAAATCGCCCCGATACCACTGTCCCGGCCTGGGTCGTTGTCGACGATTCGGCGGCGTTACGCAATATCTCGCGGCTTGGCGCCGACATCAACGCACGCTTTGGCAATCTCGTTACCGTCACTCTTCCGCGGCATGCGATTTCCGGTCTTTCTGCAATCCCCGGTGTGAAAGCCGTCCGACGCGCTCAACGTCTCGAACTGCATAACGACATGGCACGCAGTCAGTCTTTCGCGCAACTCGCCGGCGAGGGTTTCGACCTTTTTAACGACACTCTCGCTTGCACCGGTCGTGGAGTCGTACAGGGCGTAATCGACTCGGGATTTGACTTCAATCACATCAATTTCTTCGACAACGACGGCAAATCGCGCATCGCAGCGGTATATCTGCCCGAAGACAACTCCGGGACGCCGCCCATAGTCGACGGTCTACCTCTGCCGGGGAGCGCCTATTTCACGCCCGACGAGATTGCGGCGCTTACAACCGACAATCCCCTAATGTCGCACGGCACCCACACCACCGGCACAGCCGCAGGAAGCTATCGCGCCAATGGATATCGAGGCATAGCGCCCGAGGCCACTCTTGTGCTGTGCGGTATGCCGGGCGACCAACTTACCGACGCCAACATCGCCAACTCGGTTAAGTTCATCTTCGACTATGCCGAGCGACACAACATGCCGGCTGTAATCAACATGAGTCTCGGCTCGTGCGATGGAGCGCACGACGGAACGTCTCCGCTATGCCGCGCTCTCGACGAAGCCTCAGGGCCGGGACGCGTCTGCGTGGTTTCGGCAGGTAACCAGGGCGAGGTGCCTTGCCATTGGGAGCACAAGTTTACAACTGCCGACACCATTCGCACTTTCTTCTCCGACTGGCAACCTTCAAGCCCCAACTATGCTGGATACGCAAGCGCGTGGTCTGATACAGCTACGCCGCACGACATCACTTTTATCATTTACGACCTCTCAACGGGCAACGAACTTTACCGCAAGCCTTTAGCCGAACTTACTCTCGCCGATGAGGGATACCGTTACATCGATAGCGACTCCGACCCCACTTGGGCGCAATACTTCGACGGCATCTTGGCTTACGACGCCTCTGTGGCCGACAACGGACGCTACAACAGTCTGGTCGAGATTAACATCACGCCGGTCAACTACAACCGCTACGCTTTAGGTATGCTCTATTCCGCGCCGGCGGGCGAAACAGTCAAGGCTTGGTGTAGCGGTATGTACTTCTGGAGCCGAAATGTTGCCGGATGGCTCACCGGCACGGCCAACAAGGGCATCAGCGACATGGCCACCACCGACGGCGTAATCAGCGTAGGTGCCTACTGCTCGCGCAAAACCACGCCACGACCCGACGGCACTTCCATGTCTTTCAATAAATGCGCACCCTACGGCATCGCCTATTTCTCAAGCTTTGGTCCTGATATGCGCGGCATACGCCGACCCGATGTCACAGCTCCGGGGTTCGCGTTGGTTTCGAGCGCGAGTCGTTTCGACAGCGTCAGCTCTATCATTCGCCGTCTCGCTTTCAACGAGATTGTCGACGGCATTTCCTATCCTTACGGCGTGGAATATGGCACCTCGATGTCCACACCGGTGGTCGCCGGCGCTATCGCTCTATGGCTCCAAGCCGACCCGACGCTCGACGCCCCTACCATCAGGCGGGTGCTCGAGGCCACAAGCTTTAAGGACTCATACTACCGCGAGGCTCAAGTGCAACGATGGGGCTACGGCAAAATTCATATCGCCGACGGGCTGCGATATGTCACTCAAGCCGTTATGGATGTCAACCTCGACGGCAGCGTCAATGTGGGAGACGTGGCTGCGGTCTACGATGTAATTCTGAGCGTCGACCTTACCCACGCCTCTCGTGCCGATGTCAACCGTGATGGAACAGTTAACGCCGGCGACGTCTCATCGCTCTATCAAGCGATTATAAATCAGTGATCTAATCCTCCAGCTCGCCTATCATCTCACCCACTAGACCCAGTGTCCCATGGTCGGTCTGGTCGATATGGCAAGGCGTTACGCTCACGTAGTTCTTGGCCATCCAGTACAAGTCGGTAGTGTCGTCGGCGGGGTCAAATTGGTCGTAGGTGCCCACCATCCAATAGTAATCTGTTCCGCTTACGGGGCGGGTTCGACGCTCAAACTCTTCGGCCCATCTTCCTAAAGCGCCGGTCGTGGCTTTATAGCCGGCAAACTTCCCGTCGCTCGTGAGCGGAATATTTACATTCAGGCAGATATGACGCGGAAGCCCGTGTTTCAGCACCTGTGTCGTAATATGCCTGATAACCTCAACACACGTCTCCATCTTTGCGTCGGCGCTATAGTCGTTTAGCGAATACGCTATACTGGGAACGCCGTGAAGCAATCCTTCAAAGGCTACACCCATTGTCCCGCTATACATAGCGCTTATGCCGGTGTTGGCGCCATGATTGATCCCGCTCAACACCAGCGACGGTGGGGTGTCGCGCAGCAACTGGTCGAGCGCAAGCTTGGCGCAGTCGGCGGGCGTGCCGTCCACCACCCAGCGACGCAATTGGACCGTGTTTTCTATCATACGGGGTATGAGCGGACGGTCGGTTGTGATTGCGCTCGCCTTGCCGCTCTGAGGCGTCATGGGCGCTACTACTGCCACATTGCCAAACTCAAGGGCCACACGTGTCAGCACGTCGATACCGAGCGAACTGTAACCATCGTCATTACTAATCAATATTAAAGGTCTTTCGGTCATTTTCTTCTGTTTTTATAGGTTTAAGACACCACAAAATTAATAATTTTCCCTAAATTATTGACAATTTAAGGGATTTTTCCGAAATTTGCACCGCTTAAAAACCATTTTTTACTATGCAACGACGTTCTACCATCTCTGTAACTATCGGCTCGCTTAAGCTGGGCTCACAATATCCCATCCGTGTGCAATCAATGACCAACACCTCTACCAACGACATCGAGGCGAGTGTAGCGCAATGCCGACGCATCGCCGAGGCTGGTGGAGAACTGGTGCGGCTTACCACTCAAGGTGTTCGCGAAGCCAACAACCTCGGCGAGATTCGCCGCCGGCTACGCGAGCAAGGCTGCGACGTGCCTCTCGTGGCGGATGTACACTTCAACCCCGCAGCCGCTATCGCCGCGGCACAACTCACCGACAAGGTGCGCATCAATCCGGGCAATTTCGTAGATCCGGCACGCACTTTCAAATCGCTTGAATACTCCTCCGAAGAGTATGCGGCAGAGCTTCAACGCATCGAGCAAGCGCTCATTCCCTTCATCGACCTTTGCCGCAGACATCACACCGCCGTCAGGCTTGGTGTCAACCACGGCTCGCTAAGCGACCGTATCATGTCGCGTTACGGCAATACCGCGCCGGGAATGGTAGAGAGCGTAATGGAGTTCCTCAGGGTCTTCGTTCGCCACAATTTCCTCGACGTCGTAATCTCTATGAAGGCGAGCAACGTCGTAGTGATGGTCGACGCTGTACGGCAGTTGGTTCATGCTATGGATCAAGAGGATATGCACTTCCCGCTTCACTTGGGGGTGACCGAAGCCGGTTTTGGCGAAGACGGACGCATAAAGAGCGCGGTAGGAATCGGGGCTCTTCTTATGCAAGGTATTGGAGATACCATTCGTGTATCGCTCAGCGAGGAACCCGAGATGGAAATCCCGGTTGCGCGACGCCTCGTCGATCACGTGGCGAGTGTCTCTCCCGACTATTCAATCACACCCGTAGAGCGACAACAGGGCATCAAACCGGTAGTAGTCGCGGCGGGAGGCAGACACA
>ERZ842401.5195-NODE-5195-length-14593-cov-4.106617_pt1 | contig 14593 bp, 11 predicted proteins | sample MGYA00521270_ERZ842401 | MGnify/ENA primary metagenome ERZ842401 (study PRJEB31892, sample SAMEA3878208) | bioreactor metagenome | biome: Moose rumen | place: Sweden | collected 2011-10 | study: EMG produced TPA metagenomics assembly of the PRJEB12797 data set...
GGGCGGGAATAAACGGGAGGGGAGAGCAGCCCGTCCTGGAAAGAATCGCTCAGCGCGGATGTCTCGTCCGTGAGGGCTCCCGGAATCAGGCGGACTATGGAATCCGCCAGCAGGGCGGCAGGAATCTCTCCTCCGCTCACTACATAATCTCCCACCGAAATCTCCCGAGTGATGAGATGCTCGCGTATGCGATGGTCTATACCCTTGTAATGTCCGCAGAGCAGTATCAGGTTCTCTTTTAGCGAGAGTTCGTTCGAGATTGCCTGGTTCAGGATCTCTCCGTCCGGGGAGAGGTATATGACTTCGTCGTAGTGGCACTGCGACTTGAGCTCTTCTATCATTTTGAACACAGGCTCGACCATCATCACCATGCCGGCGTCGCCGCCGTAGGAATAATCGTCGATGTTCCTGCGCGGTCCGAGCCCGTATTTGCGGAGATTGTGGACCTCGATTTCTACCAGGCCTTTTTTTATCGCACGGCCTACAATCGAGTGACTCAGAGGACTTTCGAGCAGTTCTGGCACGGCGGAAATGATGTCGATTCGCATAGATTTTTCAACTTTTTCGCAAAGTTACCAAAAATCATTATATTTGTAAGCTATTAAACAAACAACTCTTACTATGAGCGAAGAAATCAACAAGCCCGAAGAGCAGTTGGAAGGCAAGACCCTTTCCGAGCTTTCGGATGTATTCAAGAATCTGATGGACAGTGCAGACCGCATGCTGCGCAGCAAGGAGGCCGAGTCCATCAAATCGGCTTTTTATAAACTTCTGGGCAAATTGAGGAGCGAGGCTGAGGCCACGGAGGATGCGTTTGTGGATGTTGAAGAGAATTTCAAGAGCCTCTATGCCGACTACAAGCGAGAGCGCGCCGAGTACAACAAGGAGCAGGATGCCCTGAAAGAAGAGAATCTCGAAAAGAAAAAAGCAATAATAGAAGAACTGAAGGCCCTCGTTGACGGAAGCGAGGATGTTAGCGCATCCTTCCCCGCATTCCGCGAACTTCAGGACAGATGGCGTGCTACCGGTCCGGTTCCGGCAAGCGCTTTCCGCGATATCAACAGCACCTATCAGTTCAATGTGGAGCGTTTCTACGACAAGGTCAAGATCAACCGCGAACTCCGCGACCTCGATTTCCAGAAGAATCTGGAGGCCAAGGAGAAGTTCTGCGAAGCTGCCGAAAAGCTCTCCGAGAACGAGAATATCGTGAATGCCTTCAACGAGCTTCAGAAGCTCCACGAGCAGTGGAAGGAATTCGGCCCCGTGGCCAAGGAATACCGCGAAAGCATCTGGGCCCGTTTCCAGGCTGCCACTTCCGTGATCAACAAGCGTTATCAGGCTCACTTCGAAGAGCTCAAGGGCAAGCAGAAAGAGAATCTTGCCGCCAAGGAAGCCCTATGCGTTAAGGTGGAGGAAATCGCCGCCCGTGAGATTTCAAGTTCCGACGAGTGGAATGCTTCTGCAAAGGAGATCGAGGCCATCCAGGCCGAATGGCGCAAGATAGGATTCGCCACCAAGAAGGAAAATCAGAAGATTTACGATCGCTTCCGTGCTGCCTGCGATGCCTTCTACGGCCGCAAGAGGGAGTATTACTCCAAGTTCCGTGGCGAGATGGATGCAAATGTCGATAAGAAACTCGACCTCATACGTCAGGCCGAAGAGCTCAAGACCAGCACCGAGTGGAAGAAGACCACCGAGAAGTTTATAGAACTGCAGAAGCAGTGGAAGGAGATAGGCTCCGTGCCCCGTAAGAAGAGCGAGCAGCTCTGGAAGCAGTTCCGCGCCGCCTGCGATGAATTCTTTGCCGAGCGCGACAAGAATTCCAGCCCTGAGAATAATTTCTACGCCAATCTCAAGGCTAAGAAAGCCCTGATCGATGCAATCAAGGCTTATGAAGTGCAGGAGGATGCCGCAGCCAACGCCGAGGCTGCCAGGAAGTTCGCGGCTGATTTCCAGGCCATAGGCTTCGTTCCTTTCAAGGAGAAGGAGTCGGTGGCTGCAGCCTATCGCGAGGCCATGCAGGAGAAATTCCCCGACTTCGGTACCAAACCCACGCGCCAGGGACGCGAAAAAAGCGTGAAAGATACTCTTATCCAGCGATATAAGACTCTCCAGCAGGAGGTTGAAACCTTTGAGAACAACATCGGCTTCTTCTCCGCATCCAAGAATTCGGAGAGCCTGATCAAGCAGATGGAGAGCAAGATCGCCAAAGCCAAGGAGGAACTCAAGAAACTCGAAGAGAAGATCCGCAAGGAGGAGGAGGGAGAATAGGGAATGGACAAGAATTCAGTAATAGGCTTCATCCTCATCGCCGCAATTCTTTTCGGCTTTACATTCTATCAGTCAAGGCAGGCCCGCAAGATGAACGAATGGCAGGCTCAGCAGGATTCAATCGCCCTTGCCGAGCGCATTGCTTCGGGCGATACCGTTATCTCGGCAGTGCCGGCGACTCCTGTTGAAAGTGTTTCCGAAGCCCCTGCGGTTGCAGACGAGGCGAAGGCAGCCATCTACAAGGATGCGCTCCTGGATGCCGCTGCAGGCATGGAGGCTTCTACCATAGTTCTGGAAAACGAGAAACTTGCCCTGAACTTCAGTACAAAGGGAGCCCAGCCTTCGAGCGTGCTGGTGAAGGATTATTTCAACTATGACAGCACCGCCCTCTACATCTTCAAGGAAGGTTCGGCGGAGTTCAATGTAAGCGTTTACACAGGGGAATTTATCAGTACGAAGGATTTCAATTTCAACGTAGCGGAGCAGAGCGACAGTTCGGTGGTTTTCCGTCTGCCTTTCTCCGACGGCGGTTACATAGAACAGCGCTACACTCTTCATAAGGATTCGTATCTTGTTGATAATGAGCTATCTTTCATAGGAATGGCAAGCATTCCCCGCAATGTGTCCAGCATCGACATCGATTATTCGATGATCATTCCCAGGATGGAGAAGGGATACAAGAACGAGGCCCAGTACTCAAAACTGGATATCTATCAGACCGGCGACAAGAAGCCCGTGGAGATTGGGCGTTCTCGAAACGGCAACAAGCGCTTCGATTCCAGAGTGAACTGGTTCGCCTTCCAGCAGCAGTTCTTCGCAGCCATCTTCCGTGCAAAGAACGAGTATTCTTCCGGAAACTTCGACATCAGCTTCTTCCCTCAGGACGATGAATCCCGCAACCTGATGGCCTGCTCGGCCAGGATGCGCACCGAGTTGCGTCCCGGACAGGACTACACCATTCCTTTTGAGATATACCTCGGGCCCAGCCACTTCAAGACTCTCAAGAGCTATGATCAGAAGTACGAGAAGATCATCCCTCTGGGCGGTTCGCTTGTCGGCTGGTTCACCAAGTACGTAATCATCCCCATGTTCGACTTCTTCAGCCGTTTCATCAGCAATTATGGTATCATCATCCTGCTGATGACTCTGGTTATAAAGGCGGTCGTGCTGCCATTTACATACAAGTCTTATGCTTCTTCGGCCAAGATGGCCGCCCTGAAGCCAGAGGTCGAGAAGATCAACGCCCGCTATCCCAAGCAGGAGGATGCCATGAAGAAGCAGCAGGCCACCATGGCCCTGTATAACAAGGCCGGGGCCAGTCCCATGGGGGGATGTCTTCCTATGTTGCTGACCTTCCCTATACTATGGGCAATGTTCAGGTTCTTCCCGGCATCCATAGAGCTGCGCCAGCAGCCCTTCCTCTGGGCCCACGACCTCTCGACCTACGATTCCATCATCGACTTCGGCACCCGCGTGCCGCTGATCGGCGACCATCTCTCGCTCTTCGCCCTGTTGATGGCCGTTACCATGTGGATCTACAGCAAGATGACCATGTCGAATCAGGCCACATCCAATGATCCGAATGCGCAGAGCATGCAGTTCATGAGCGTGTGGATGATGCCTATCATGATGTTCTTCATCTGCAACAGCCTTTCCGCCGCACTCAGCTACTATTATCTGCTTAGCCAGCTGATCAGCATGATTGAGATCTGGATAATCCGCAAGTGGGTTGTGAAGCCGGAAGCCGTGCTTGCCAAAGTGAAGGCGGCCGAGGGAAAACCCGAGAAGAAGAGCAAGTGGATGCAGCGTCTGGAAGAAGCTCAGAAGATGCAGGAGCAGCAAATGCGCCAGCAGCAGAAAAACCGCAGGTGATGATTGCTTATAATCTTGAGAATATATTGAAGGAACTGCCATCAGGGGTCAAACTGGTGGCAGTTTCCAAATTTCATCCTTTCGAAGCTATCCTGGAGGCTTATTCCGAGGGCCAGAGGGCTTTCGGTGAGAATCGTCCGCAGGAATTCGCGAGAAAGGCCGTGCAGCTGCCTCCCGATATCGAGTGGCACTTCATAGGCCATCTTCAGACCAACAAACTCAAGCTTGTGCTGCCCTATGCCTCTCTTGTTGAATCGATCGACACTTTTCATCTGCTGGAAGCGGTTAATGCCTGGGGAGAGAAGAATTCCAAGATAATCAATGTGTTGCTGGAAGTTCACATCGGGGCGGAGGAGACCAAACAGGGCTTCAGCCCCGGGGAGATCCTGGATTTGCTGGGCAAGGCTGGAGATTTCGCTTTCGTCAGGTTTTGCGGCCTGATGGGCATGGCGTCCCATACCGACGACGAGGCTGCCATCCGTAGCGACTTCTCGCGTATCAAAAAACTATTTGACAGATGCAGGGAAGAGTTTCCGGGACTCATCGGCTTCGACCAGTTGTCGATAGGCATGTCGGATGACTGGCGCATAGCCCTCGACTACGGATGCACCGAAGTGCGTATCGGCACGGCCATCTTCGGTAAGCGGCAGTATCTATAATCAATTAATCCTCATCCTTTATACTATGCAAAGAATCTCCACCACGATCACAGCGATAGCAATCCTTGCTGCCGTCATGTCTTGCAGCGGAAACAAAAACAAGCCCGCCATCGCTTCCGACAAAGCGCTGGAAGCCAGGGTTGAAAAGACTTTGAAAGAAATGGACCTTGACACCAAGGTCGGCCAGATGGTCCAGTTGAATATCAATCTCATCACCAGCGGGAACGATGTGGATCCTGCTAAGATGGAGGCGTTGTTCGGCCGCTGGAAGATAGGATCTATACTGAATGTGTTCCAGGGAAACGCCCAGACCAGGGAGAAGACTGCGGATATCATATCCAAAGTGCAGGAAGCCTCGATGAAGTATATAGGGATTCCGACTATCTACGGGCTCGACATGATCCATGGCGCCACCTATCTAAGTGACGGAACCTTTTTTCCTCAGGAGGTGAATCTGGCAGCGACCTTCGACACGCGGCATGCTTCAAACATGGGAAATGTGATGGCCTATGAGACAAGGGCGGCGATGTGCCCCTGGATATTCTCTCCCGTGATGGATCTCGGACGCGATCCGCGCTGGCCGCGACTGTGGGAGAGTTACGGCGAGGATTCCTATGTGCAGGCCATGATGGCAGTCGCCGAGACCGAAGCTATCCAGAACCTCGGTGTGGCCGCCTGCATCAAGCATTATATGGCTTACGGAGCGCCCTTTTCCGGCAAGGATCGCACTCCTGCAGTCCTGACAATGCATGAAATGCGTGAGAAGTATTTCCGTCCCTTCAAGGAATGTGCTGAAGCCGGGGCTCTTTCGGTTATGGTAAATTCGGCCAGCATCAACGGCCTTCCCACCCATGCCAACAGAGAACTGCTTACCGGCTGGCTTAAAGACGGACTGAACTGGGACGGAATGATAGTCACTGACTGGGCAGACGTGAACAACCTTTACACGCGTGAACACATTGCAGCCGACCGCAAGGAAGCGCTTGCTCTGGCCATCAATGCCGGAATCGACATGATCATGGATCCTTATGACACTCTATGCTGTGCCGACATCAAGGCTGCAGTGCAGGAGAAGCTGATACCCATGTCGAGGATAGACGATGCCGTTCGCCGGGTTATCCGCCTTAAATACAGGCTTGGCCTCTTCGACAATCCAGTGTGGGATGTGAGCGGCTATGACAAATTCGGTTGCGAAGAGTTCGTGGCTCAGGCCCGTGAGGCTGCCCTCGAATCGGAGGTGCTGCTGAAAAATGACGGAGTGCTGCCCCTTGAGAAGGGCTCGCGCATACTCGTCACAGGCCCTTGCGGCAATTCCATGCGCACACTGAACGGAGGTTGGTCTTATACCTGGCAGGGCACGGAGAATCCGCTTTATACCGAACGTTTCAATACCATTTATGAAGCTCTTGCCGCCAAGTTTGGCCCCGGCATGGTGAAGTATGTTCCCGGGCTCGAATTCTCTTCAGAGCATTATGAGTGGCAGGTGGAAGAAAATATTGATATCCCTGCCGCAGTTGCTGCCGCCAGAAGCGTGGACGTAGTCGTAGCATGTCTTGGAGAGAACAGTTACTGTGAGACTCCCGGCAATATCGAAGACCTAAATCTGTCTTTCAATCAGAAGGCTCTGCTTAAGGCTCTTGCAGCTACCGGAAAGCCTGTTGTCCTCGTGCTCAATGAAGGGCGCCCCCGCATAATAGGCGATGTCGAGCCTCTGGCGAATGCCGTGGTAGACATCATGCTGCCGGGTAATTATGGTGGCGACGCCCTTGCCGAGCTGCTTGCCGCAGATGCCAATTTCAGCGGGAAGCTTCCTTTCACTTATCCCAGGCATATCAATTCGCTTCATACCTACGATTACAAGGTTTCCGAGAATGTCGCGACCATGGAAGGGGAGTATAATTACGATGCTGTCATGGATGTGCAGTGGCCTTTTGGATTCGGACTCAGTTATACCGATTTCGAGTATTCTGGCATGAAGTGCAGCAAGGAAGTGTTCAAGTCAGGCGATGTGCTGGATTTCGAGATCACGGTGAAAAATTGCGGCAAGATGCCCGGAAAGGAGTCCGTGCTGCTCTACAGTAGCGATATCATCGCCTCGATGGTGCCGGATGTAAAGCGCCTGCGGGCCTTTGCAAAGGTGGATCTTGCTCCCGGCGAGAGCAAGAACGTTTCTTTCAGCGTTCCTGCAAACGAACTTGCCTTTGTCGGGCAGGACGGCAAATGGCATCTTGAAAAGGGGGCCTTCCGTTTTGCCGCCGGAGCATGCAGCGTCATGCTCAATTGCTCTGAAACAAAAATTTTCTAAATTAATTCGATTTTTTGTTGCATATACCAAATTATATTTATTTATTTGCAAAAGAATGAGAGCGATAATTGCAAATAGCTGGTGGTGGCGCTTACAACTCCAAAGGTCGTAAGTTCCATTGCCGTATATAATAGGGGAGGGCAGCATATCGGACTTACGATATGCTGCTTTTTTATTAGACATTTATCAATCAATAATTATAAGGTATTATGAAACAGAAAAAATTCATGCTTCCGGAATCCGAGATTCCCACCCACTTTTTCAACATCCAGGCAGTCATGCCCAACAAGCCTCTGCCTTTCCTTAATCCAGCCACCAGGGAAGTTCTGAAACCAGAAGATCTCTACCCTGTATTCGTGGAGGAGTGCGCACGTCAGGAACTCAATCAGACAGATGCGTGGATTCCGATTCCTGAGCCTGTGCGCGAGCAATATGCCGCTTACCGCTGCACGCCGCTCGTGCGTGCCTATGAGTTGGAGTCGGCTCTCGGTACCCCGGCCCACATCTATTTCAAAAATGAAAGCGTTTCGCCCGCCGGAAGCCACAAACTGAATTCTGCTCTTGCCCAGGTGTACTATGCAAAGCAGCAAGGCATAACCAATGTTACAACCGAAACAGGGGCAGGCCAATGGGGGGGCGCTCTCTCTTATGCTGCCAAGAAGTTCGGCATCGACTGTGCTGTCTATATGGTAAAGGTAAGCTACGAACAGAAGCCTTACCGCCGTTCCATCATGCAGACCTTCGGTGCTGCAATTACTCCTTCTCCTTCAATGTCTACACGTGCGGGCAAGGATCTGCTTACAAAGAACCCGAACGACAGAGGATCGCTCGGAAGCGCTATATCCGAAGCAATCGAGCTGGCCGTAACAACACCCAACTGCAAATATGTTCTCGGCTCCGTGCTGAACCATGTTTGTCTGCACCAGACGGTAATCGGTCTTGAGGCCGAGAAGCAGATGGCGCTGGCAGGGGAATATCCCGACATCGTGATCGCATGCTTCGGCGGCGGATCCAATTTCTCGGGCATCGCATATCCTTTCATGCGCCATAATATTCTCGAAGGCAAGAAGACGCGGTTCATCGCCGCCGAACCCTATTCCTGCCCGAAGCTTACCAGAGGCAAGTTCGAGTATGACTTCGGTGATGAGGCCGGACTTACACCGCTGCTTCCCATGTATACCCTTGGACACGACTTCAAGCCTGCATCGATCCATGCAGGAGGTCTCCGTTACCACGGTGCAGGCGTGATCATGAGTCAGCTGATGAAAGACGGATATATGGAAGCAATGGATATCGAACAGCTGGATTCTTTCAAGGCTGGCGTGCTCTTTGCCCAGACCGAGGGAATTATCCCTGCTCCGGAATCCTGTCATGCGATCGCCGCAACTATAACTGAAGCCCTGAAGTGCAAGGAAAGCGGCGAACAGAAGACAATACTGTTCAATCTCTCCGGCCATGGTTTTGTGGACATGAGCGCTTACGACCAGTACTTCAGTGGTGAAATGCAGAACTATCATGTTTCAGACGCTGATCTTAAAGAGTTTATAAAGACAACAGATGCTTTGAACAAGTAGTTGTATCGTTTTTTGCACCGAAAGCCCGCGGCCATCACTGGCGGCGGGCTTTCTCGATTTGATATAATCACTTAAGTTTAGGTTCTGTAGCGGGAATTCTTTTTCCGTTTGCAAAGATGATAATTACTTGATTTATTGAAAACAAAAAGTGATTTGTGACAGAAGATTGTGACGAAAAACCGTGTTTGTAGATTAAAACAGAAATATTGTGACGAAATCATAAATATTTGTATATTTGTCACTGCTTGATTTGTGATTAAAATGCATCTTCTTCCAAAGAATTTTTTTGTTTGGGGAACAACGATTCTTTATATGACGCTGTGCCCGCTTTTCTTTTTTGTCTTTGTGCTGGTGTACGAACCCTTGGGGCTCCGTCAATATCTGGACATGGGCAGGGATCTTTATTCCGTCAATCTGGCAATTTTGTTCGGTATCGCCCTGGTGCTTGTTTGCGGGCTGCGGGTGGCTTTCCATTTCATGAAAAAGCTCCGTATCACATGGGCATACTATATCAGCTGGTGCATGGGAGAGGTTCTCGTGGTCGCAATGTTCAGTGCTCTCTATCTCTACCTGGTAAACGGCGAACTTCCGTATTTCTCGGTGCTGCTCAGCACCGTAGGCTGCTGGTATCTCATATATATCATTCCCTATGTGGTGCTGACTCTTTCCTTTACTGTCAGCGCTCATCGGCAGAAAGAAAAGGAAATTATAGCGGCAGCTTCTGCCAAAGAGACCCAGGACACGTCGCTGGTCCGTTTTCTCGATATTTACCAAAGGCCTAAATTAATTATCGCCCCTTCCGCGGTACTTTTCATCGAGGCCAGGGAGAATTATGTGGTTATCAATTATACCGAGGGCGGACGGACAAAGAAGTACGAGCTGCGTGCTACAATGTCATCATTGGAGGAGATTGCGCGCACCTACTCTTTTGTACGCTGTCACAGGTCTTTTTACGTTAATCCATCCCATGTCACCGTGCTGCGCAAGGAAAGCGCTTCTCAGGTGTATGCCGACATGGATGTGGATGGCATGCCTAGCATCCCGGTATCCAAGCGCTACTACGATGTCCTGGCTAATCTGCTCTGATTCCTGAAAAGAAAGCCTGAAGAATATCCCTTGTCCTTCGGTTGATTGCAAAATCTTCCGCCCTTCCACCCTGGGCTGCAGTGATTCCACCGCAGATATCAACTCCGGCCAGTTTTTTTGTGGAAACCGCCTGCTGCAGTGTATCCAGTAGTTCATCGAGCGACCCGACCCCCTGATTCCAGTTGGTACGGGCATAATCAGGGGAGAGCCAGTCAAGATCTATGCTGATATATAGAAGGTCCGAGTCGGGAAAGAGCATGTTGTTTGTCCGCCGGGAGTGTGCGACCCAGCCTCCGCACGAAAGAATATCTGCTCCGAAGGAGGGGGGTTGATCGTCGGAGTGATTGTCAATCAGAAGAAGGCTGAATGGACGGTCGAGCTTTCGCATCCAGATCTCGGTAAGATAATGATAATCACCGCCGTCTATCCAGTGTAAAGCGGCGCTTGGCATATTTTTGAAAGATTGCTCGATTGCTTTTTCCGAATCCGGGTCGCAGTAGCACGTAGTCCCTTCCAGTGTGGTAAAATCCAGTTCCAATGCTCCTTCCGGCGACCAGTTCTCGTCGGAAAAAAGGCTGCTCATGCGCACCAAAAGCGATTTCATTGTTTTCAAAATTAGGAAAAATCGAAAAAAAAACCTAATTTTGCGTCACTTAGTTAGTAATCCATGGCCGAAGAAAGAGTATATCCACTCGATCCCGAAAAGGTCTATTTCTCGATGGATGAGCTGACGCTCGACACCGGGGAAGGTCCCAAGACGCTCAAAATGGGCTATTGGATTTCGTCGGATCCTATCAGGATCCATAAAATGATCGTCAAGGAAAAATGCCTTAAAGTGGATGAAATGGAAGTCCTCAGGCCTCTTGAAAGCAAACTTCGAAAAGCCGACCCCGATTATTACAAACGTTTTGTAGGGCTTAAACTTGTGATTGATTATCCTGGTTACAGCTCGGGGATCGTCGCCAGTATACCTTTCGAAAACGATCCTCTCGGTTTTTATAAATGGTGGCGTAAAGGCGGGCACGAAGATAAGGTCTATCTATCGCTCGGCCGCCAGATCCAGCTCTTCCAGAAAGTCGCTATGATGGATCCGAAACTTATTCTCAAAAAAGACCTTGAGCTCCTGCGTCATTGATTTTTCGCATATTTTTGCTTGTTGAATGCCATAAAAATGTTAAATTGGGGGTCAATTATGGACAACCAGCTTAAAACCACCTGTCTCCATGGCGAGCACGTCGCTCTGGGAGCAAAAATGAGCCCGTTCGCAGGCTTCGACATGCCCATCCAATATTGTAATATAACCGCTGAGCATAACGCTGTCCGTAGCTCAGTCGGGATATTCGATGTATCGCACATGGGTGAGATATTCATCAATGGTCCTCAGGCCACTGAATTCGTAAATCACATCTTTACCAACGACGTCCGCGCCCTTGAAATGGGGCAGATCCAATACGGGATGATGCTCTATCCCAACGGGGGAACGGTCGATGATCTTCTTGTTTACAAGGAATTCGCACCTGACGCTTATCTGCTCGTTGTGAATGCCGCGAACATCGATAAAGATTATGAATGGATACTCCGCAATGCCGAAGGTTTCGAGGTGGGAATAATGAACGATTCCGACAACTGGGGTCAGGTCGCCGTCCAGGGGCCTGAATCTGAAAAGATAGTTTCCAAGGTGCTCAGAATGGATCTTTCTGCGCTTACCTTCTATCATTTCGCAGACTTCGAACTCTACGGCAAGCGTGCGATCATCAGCCGTACAGGATATACAGGCGAGGACGGATTCGAGATTTACGCCACCCCCGAGGCTATCGTAGATCTGTGGAAGACATTCCTCGCAGCCGGCGTAGTTCCCTGCGGTCTGGGATGCCGTGACACCCTGCGTTTCGAAGCGGGACTGCCTCTGTACGGCGATGAACTCAGCGCCGACATCTCTCCGGTCATGGCAGGTCTCTCCATGTTCTGCAAACTCGACAAAGACGAGTTCATAGGCAAGGATGCACTCGTACAGCAGAAGGCAGAAGGCGTCGCCCGCAAGCTTGTGGGCATAGAAATAGCCGACAGGGCCATTCCCCGTGCCGGATATCCTGTTGTGCTCGACGACGGCACCCAGGTGGGAGTGGTGACTACCGGATATCATTCCATCTCGCTCGACAAAAGCATCTGCTTCGCCCTGGTGGACGCCGCGTACGCCCCCCTCGGCACAGCCCTCAATATCCAGATCCGCCACAAGGTTTTCCCCGGCGTGACTGTCAAAAAAAGATTTTACCAGACAAATTATAAGAAATGAGCAAGATTTTAGAAGAACTTCTCTACAGTGAGTCCCACGAGTGGGTAAAGGTAGACGGAAACATCGCCATTGTCGGCGTCAGCGACTTCGCACAGGAAGAAATGGGTGACATCACCTATGTGGACGTTCCCGCAGAAGGTGACACCGTTACAAAGGAAGTGGATTTCGGCGCTCTCGAGAGTGTCAAGGCTTCCAGCGAGCTTTATTCTCCCGTCAGCGGCGAGGTGGTCGCTGTCAATGAAGAACTCGAAGACAAGCCTGAATTGATCAATGAAGACCCTTATGGCGCATGGATCATCAAGGTCGAAATGAGCGACAAGTCCGAACTTGACACCCTGCTCAATGCAGCCGCTTATGCCGAAATAGCCAAGTAGTATGGCAGGATTCGCATATTTCCCTCATACAGACGAAGATATCCGCGTGATGCTCGAGAGGATAGGCGCCCGTTCCCTGGACGATCTCTATTCCGATGTGCCCGCGGATTTCGTCTACAATAAGGAATACGATCTTCCCGAAGCCTTGAGCGAGCAGGAGGTGCGTGATTTCTTCGAAAAACTCGGAAAGCGGAATACGCAGTTGAAGGTGTTTGTCGGCCAGGGCGCATACGATCATTATGTGCCTGCCGTAATCCCTTATATCACCTCCCGTTCCGAGTTCCTGACTGCTTATACACCTTATCAGTGCGAAATCTCCCAGGGAACCCTGCGCTATATTTTCGAATGGCAGAGCATGGTCTGCAGGCTCACCGGCATGGATGTCTCGAACGCTTCCATGTATGACGGCCCTTCCGCCGCTGCCGAAGCCCTCAGGATGACCGTCGCCTGCACCCGAAAGCGCAATAAGGTCGTCGTATCCACGAAACTGCAGCAGAATGTGCTAGATGTCGTAGGGACTTATCTCAAGTATCCCGACATCGAAGTCGTATTCGCATGGGACGTGCTCGACGAACTTGGCCCCGATGTCGCCGGTGTGATTGTCCCTTCCATCTGCCGTCATGGCGTGATTCAGGATCTTACTGGAGTGGCCGACGCAGTTCACGCTGCAGGTGCCTTGCTTATAGAGTATTGCGATCCTTCTGCTCTTGCAGTGCTTAAGACTCCGGCCGAGTGGGGAGCCGACATCGCAGTAGGTGACGGACAGTCTCTTGGTATTCCTCTTTGCTACGGCGGCCCCTATGTGGGATTCCTTGCCTGCAGGAGCGAGTACATGCGCAAACTTCCCGGCCGAATAGTTGGCCAGGCGACTGATGCCGACGGCAAGCGCTGTTTCGTGCTTACACTTCAGGCGCGCGAGCAGCATATCCGTCGCGAGAAGGCTACCTCCAACATCTGTTCGAATCAGAGCCTGATGGCCCTCTGGGTGACTGTTTATCTGTCGCTGATGGGCCCCGAAGGCCTCAGGAAGGTGAACGAGCTTTCCTGCGAGGGCGCCCATTACCTCTACGACGAGCTTCTCAAGACGGGCCGTTTCGAGGAGGCATTCCCCGGCAGGCCTTTCCTCAAGGAGTTCTGCCTCAAGCCGCTGGTTCCTGTCGCCGAACTCCAGCAGAAGTTGCTCGATGAGGGTTTCTTCGGCGCTCTCGAGCTTGATGGCTATGTGACTTTCTGTGTAACTGAAAAGCGGACCAAAGAGGAAATCGACGCCCTCGTCGCCGCAGTCAAGGAGGTGGCGTTATGAAATACTACGATAAACTTATTTTCGAACTGAGTCATCCCGGCCGCACCGGTTTCTCACTGCCTGAATCATTCTTTCAGGCGTCTGCGCGGACAAACCTCTGCTCGCCAGAAAAAAGGCTCGCAGTAGCTTTGTCCGTCTCCGACGCTGTGGAAGGTGCAGCGCAGACAGCTGCTGCCTCTGTGGAGCATTTTTCTGCGGAACAGAGGCACTGCTGCGGAGCTGCCATAATCCGCGCAGCCGTCCCTAATAAACTACTGAGAGAGAGCGCATTGGATCTGCCGGAAGTGAGCGAGGTGGATGTAGTGAGGCATTATACCAACCTCAGTCAGATGAATTTCGGTGTCGACACCGGATTCTATCCACTCGGGTCCTGCACGATGAAGTACAACCCCAAAATCAACGAAGAAATCGCGAACCATCCCTCATTTGCAGGGCTGCACCCATTGCAGCCTGCAGAAACCGTAAAGGGCGCGCAGGCGGTCATCGACGGCCTGGACGCCTCCCTTGCGGCGATTACCGGGATGAAGCATTTCACCTTCCTGCCCTGTGCAGGTGCACACGGGGAACTGACCGGACTGATGCTGATGCGAGAGTATCATCTCGCCCGCAACGACTCAGCCCGTGTGAAGGTGATAGTTCCCGATTCCGCCCACGGCACCAACCCTGCCTCGGCTGCAGTTTGCGGGCTGCAGATTGTCGAAGTGAAATCCGGAGCCGACGGCCTGGTCGACGTAGAGGCCCTCAAGCCTCTTCTCGGCCCCGACGTGGCCGGCATAATGATGACGAACCCCAATACCCTTGGACTATTCGAACGTCAGATAGGAGAAATAGCCAGGCTCGTCCATGAATGCGGCGG
>ERZ842401.5196-NODE-5196-length-14589-cov-4.616898_pt1 | contig 14589 bp, 14 predicted proteins | sample MGYA00521270_ERZ842401 | MGnify/ENA primary metagenome ERZ842401 (study PRJEB31892, sample SAMEA3878208) | bioreactor metagenome | biome: Moose rumen | place: Sweden | collected 2011-10 | study: EMG produced TPA metagenomics assembly of the PRJEB12797 data set...
ATCCTATCGACAGCATCGAGGACGGTCTTTCCGAGGAAGACTGGGAAGGCTGGGTGAAGCTCACCAAGGCGATAGGGGACCGCTGCCAGCTTGTGGGCGACGATCTTTTCGTGACCAATGTCAAGTATCTCCGCAAGGGTATAGAGATGGGTGCAGGCAACTCCATCCTCATCAAGGTCAATCAGATAGGTTCCCTTACCGAGACTCTCGACGCCATCGAGATGGCTCACCGCAACGGTTACACGACGGTTACTTCACACCGCAGCGGCGAGACCGAAGATACCACCATCGCCGATATCGCCGTGGCCACCAACAGCGGCCAGATCAAGACCGGCTCACTCAGCCGTACCGACCGTATAGCCAAGTACAACCGTCTGATGAAGATCGAGATTGAACTTGGTGACGAGGCCCGATACGGTTACGGGAAGATCCGCTAGTTTCAAGTATTTGTTTATCAGGCCTTCCGGGTGCTCCGGAAGGCCTTTTATAACCCGACCGTCATGCCGGCAATTTCAGGACATATTTCACAGATAATAGGCCCGGTGGTGGACGTCCATTTCGAACTCGCAGGAGACGAAACGGCGAAAGAACTGCCACGTATCCATGATGCACTTGCAATAGAACGCCCCGGGGGCGGAAAACTGATAGTGGAGGTGCAGCAGCATATCGGTGAGGATACCGTGCGCTGCGTGGCGATGGATTCCACTGACGGACTGCGGCGCGGACTCGAGGCTGTCAGTACTTCGGCTCCGATTTCCATGCCCGTGGGCAGCCAGATCCGCGGTCGGGTGATGAATGTGACCGGAGAGTCCATTGACGGGCTCGGGAGCCTGGACAAGGCCGGCGGACTTCCCATCCACAGGGACCCGCCCAAGTTCGAGGAACTCACTACTTCGCAGGAGGTACTCTTTACCGGAATCAAGGTCATAGACCTTCTTGAACCATATCTGAAGGGAGGTAAGATAGGCCTTTTCGGAGGTGCCGGAGTGGGCAAGACCGTCCTGATAAAGGAACTGATCAACAACATCGCCAAGAAGCACAACGGTTTCTCGGTATTCGCCGGAGTCGGAGAACGCACGCGCGAGGGTAACGACCTGCTTCGCGAAATGATCGAGTCCGGAGTGATAAACTACGGCAATGCCTTTGCCGAAGACATGGAAAAGGGCGGATGGGACCTTTCAAAGGTCGATCCCGAGGAACTCACAAAGTCCAATGTGGCCATGGTGTTCGGACAGATGAACGAACCTCCCGGAGCCCGTTCCAGCGTGGCGCTTTCCGGCCTTACCCTTGCTGAATCCTTCCGCGACGGCGCTGCCGGAGGCGGTCTGCGCGACATCCTGTTCTTCATCGACAATATCTTCCGTTTCACCCAGGCAGGTTCGGAGGTTTCCGCCCTGCTCGGAAGGATGCCTTCTGCAGTCGGATACCAGCCGACGCTTGCTACCGAAATGGGTCAGATGCAGGAGCGGATAACATCCACCCGGAACGGATCTATCACTTCCGTGCAGGCAGTTTACGTCCCTGCAGACGACCTTACGGACCCGGCCCCGGCGACGACGTTCAGCCATCTGGACGCCACTACCGTACTTAGCCGCAAGATAGCCGAACTTGGCATATATCCTGCGGTTGACCCTCTCGAATCCACATCCCGCATCCTCGATCCCAATATCGTCGGACAGCGGCATTATGACGTTGCGAGGGGCGTGGTCCAGATCCTTCAGCGCAACAAGGAACTTCAGGACATAATAGCCATTCTCGGAATGGACGAACTCTCCGAAGAGGACAGGATTACCGTAAACCGTGCCAGGAGGGTGCAGCGGTTCCTCTCCCAGCCTTTCTCCGTAGCAGAGCAGTTTACCGGCATTCCGGGGGTGATGGTCGAGATAGAAGACACCATAAAAGGCTTCGAGATGATCCTGTCCGGGCAGGTGGATTACCTTCCGGAGCAGGCGTTCCTGAATGTGGGAACGATCGAGGATGCCATTTCAAAGGGTGAGGAAATGCTGTCCAAGATTTAGTTCAAAATGCTGACACTGAGAATATTGACTCCGGAACAGGTGCTTTTTGACGCTCCTGTCTCAAAGGTGTTCCTTCCGGGAACTGCCGGGCAGTTCGAGGTGCTCAGTTCCCATGCACCCCTGATTTCGTCTCTCGGCCCCGGGGTGATACGTTTCGAACCTTCTTCCCTTGCGGCCGCATCAGGCGGGGAGGCTGCAGCTGAAACCTCAGTAAGCATAGCCTCCGGTTTTGTAAGGGTGAAAGATGACATCATAACCGTCTGTGCCGAGCTGTGATGCTGACGTTGCTCATATCGCTGATTCTTACGCTTCAGGCGGCCCCTGTGCTTGTTGAAGCCGGGCCGGCAGCCGTGGATTCCGAGGCGGGGCATGACCGGCAACCGGAGGCGGAATCAGGCCTCAATGTATCAGAGCTGATATTCAGCCATATAGGCGACAGCTACAGCTGGCATATAGCCACTGTCGGCGATCGTCATATAGAGTTGTATCTGCCTGTCATTGCGCACACCTCTGACGGCAGGTGGCACCTGTTTTCATCTTCACGCCTGGCCCACGGTCATGAGCATGAAGGTCTCATGATAGCACCCCCAGGGCACTCATACGAAGGAAAACTCATCCAGAGTGACGGGACCAGACCTCTGGATATATCTGTCACAAAGAACGTCCTCTCCCTGCTTTTCAGCGCCATGCTGATAGCCGTCCTCGTCTTGTCTGCCGCCAGGTTCTACCGCAGAGACGATGCCTCTCAAAAGGCTCCGCGGGGTATTGCTGCCCTGCTCGAGCCCCTTGTGCTGATGGTCCATGATATTGCCAGGGAAAACATAGGCGAAGACTACCGCCGCTATTCACCGTATCTCTGTACCGCCTTCTTTTTCATATTGGTCAACAATCTGATGGGCATAGTCCCGTTCTTTCCCGGCGGGGCCAACCTGACTGGCAATATCGCCGTCACCATGAGCCTCAGCCTGTTCACCTTCCTTGCCATAAACCTGTTCGGAAACCGGCATTATTACAAGGACATTCTATGGCCTGACGTTCCGGTTTTCCTGAAGGCCATCCCCGTGATGCCGATAATAGAGACGTTCAGCGCCCTTATGAAGCCTGTCTCGCTCACCATCAGGCTTTTTGCCAATATGCTTGCCGGGCACATCATAGCCCTGAGCCTAGTATGCGTGATATTCATTGTAGCAAAATACGGGGCGCTCCTCTTCGGATCCCTGAGCGTGGTGATGGTGCTGTTCGGAGTGTTCATGGACGTGCTGGAACTGCTCGTCGCCTTCATACAGGCATACGTTTTTACAATACTGTCGGCAATCTTTATCGGATTGTCGCGTCAGAAAGCTTAAACAATTAATTCATATAAAATTATGTTACTTGCAATTCTTCTTCAAGCTGTTTCCGGAGCCTTCCTCGGAAAGATGGGAGCCGTCCTCGGAGCGGCCATCGCTGCATTCGCCGCGGCCTATGGCATCGGCAAGATTGGTGCTTCCGCCATGGAAGGCATCGCCCGTCAGCCGGAGTCTGCCGGAAATATGCGCACCAGCATGATTATAGTGGCCGCAATGATAGAAGGCGCCGCGCTGTTCGCAATCATAGTCTGCCTCCTGGGCGTCCTTGGTTAGCAGTCAGTTGAAATGAGCCTTATTACTCCAGACGCCGGGCTTCTCTTCTGGATGGTCCTGATTTTCGGTATCCTCTTCCTTATCCTGTGGAGGTTCGGTTTCCCCGTTATTACTTCCGCCGTGGAAAAGAGGGATGCGGGAATTGCCGATTCGCTCCGTAAAGCAGACCAGGCCCGCCTGCGTCTTGAAGAACTGGACAAGGAACAGGCTGCTCTCATTGCCAAGACGCGCGCCGAGCAGACAGCCATTCTCAAAGAGGCTGCGCGGACCAAGGAGCAGATAATCGCCCAGGCCAGGATAGATGCCGGCGCCCAGGCTGAGAAACTGCTTGAAAAGGCGCGGGCCGAAATCGCTGCTGAAAAGGAGAGCGCCCTTCGGGATATACGGCGTGAGATTGCTTTGCTGAGCGTCGGAGTGGCCGAAAAGATTGTCCGTCGTGAGTTGTCCTCCGATGTCTCCAAGGAAGATTATCTGAGCGCCCTTGTGGATGAGTTTACATCATCCAGGGCCGGAAAACAGGAAGTTTCGTGAGCGCAGGTCAGATATCGTCGCACTATGCCAGGGCTCTTCTGAAGTTTGTTTCGGAGGAGGGCTGTGGGGAAATTGTATGCCGTCAGGCGCGCCGTTTGGGAACCGCCCTTGACTCATTGGCTGAGCTTCGGCATGTGATTTCCGACCCCGGCGCGGTGAAACCTGCCGAAAAAATGGATCTGCTGCGGTCCACCCTGCTGCCTGAGGATATGGCGCCGCAGTTGGAAAAGTTCCTTTCTTTGGTGCTTAAAAACGGCAGGATCGGCGATATACGCCTAATCCTGCGGTCCTTCATGACGATGTGGTACGAAGCCAACGATATCCATTTTGCGTCGATAGTCACGGCCTCCGATGCCCCTGAATGGCTTGAGGAGAAGATGAAGTCGGCCATCGGGCAGCGTATAGGCGGCAAGGTGTCGCTTGAAGAAAGGGTGGATCCGTCCATAATCGGAGGCGCCATACTTACCGTTGACGGCTACAGGCTCGACGCATCGGTGTCCGGACAGCTTCAGCTAATCCGCGAGAAATTCATTGAAAAGAACAAGAGAATAGTATAAGATGCCCAATAAACTCAAACCGAGCGAGATATCTCAAGTACTTCTGGATCAGCTCAAATCAATCGACATATCGGCCCGCTACGAGGAGATCGGAACCGTCCTTCAGGTAAGTGACGGGGTCGCACGCATCTATGGACTCGTGAATGCCGAGGCCGGGGAACTTCTGAAGTTCGAAAACGGGGTTCCCGCCGTCGTGATGAACCTGGAAGAGGATAATGTGGGAGCCGTCCTGCTCGGTCCTACGGATCTCGTGAAGGAAGGCATGACGGTAAAGCGTACCGGTAAGATCGCCTCCATAGATGTTAGCGAGGAAATGGTCGGAAGGGTCGTGGATCCGCTCGGCAATCCCCTTGACGGAAAAGGGCGTATCGGAGGCGAACTTACCACGATGCCTCTTGAACGCAAGGCTCCCGGCGTCATATTCCGGCAGCCTGTGAACGAACCGCTCCAGACAGGCCTGAAGGCCGTGGATGCGATGATACCCATAGGCCGTGGGCAGAGGGAACTCATAATCGGAGACCGCCAGACGGGCAAGACGGCGATAGCCATAGACACCATAATCAACCAGCGGTCCGAATATCTGAAGGGCAAACCTGTATATTGTATCTACGTGGCCATAGGCCAGAAGGGCAGTACGGTCGCCAATATTGTCCAGACACTCAGGGAGAAGGGCGCGATGGATTATACGATAGTGGTGGCTGCGACCGCGGCCGAGCCTGCCGCACTCCAGTATTATGCCCCTTTTGCCGGGGCTGCCGTGGGGGAGTATTTCAGGGATACGGGCCGTCACGCCCTCGTGGTGTACGATGACCTTTCCAAGCAGGCGGTGGCCTACAGGGAGGTATCGCTCATCCTCCGCCGTCCTTCCGGCCGTGAAGCTTATCCGGGCGACGTGTTCTATCTCCATTCGCGCCTTCTGGAGAGGGCGGCGAAAATCATATCCCAGCAGGAAGTCGCCGAGAAGATGAACGATCTTCCTCCGTCCCTTGCCGGAAAGGTAAAGGCGGGGGGCTCACTTACCGCACTTCCCATAATCGAGACACAGGCAGGTGACGTATCGGCGTATATACCCACCAATGTGATTTCCATCACGGACGGGCAGATCTATCTCGAAAGCGGCCTGTTCAACCAAGGCGTCAGGCCCGCGATAAATGTCGGCATATCCGTGTCGCGAGTCGGTGGAAACGCCCAGGTGAAAAGCATGAAGAAGGTGGCCGGCACACTTAAGATTGATCAGGCTCAATATGCTGAGCTTGAGGCGTTTTCGAAGTTTTCTTCCGATATGGACAAGGTGACGGCCGCCGCTATCGACAAAGGTCGCAAGAACTCCCGTCTGCTCATCCAGCCACAGTACAGCCCGATGCCGGTAGGGGAGCAGGTCGCCATCCTGTATTGCGGGACGCACGCCCTGATGAAAGACGTTCCCCTCGACCATATACGCGATTTCCAGACGGCTTTCCTGGACCGCATGCGCGCCTCCCATCAGACCGATGTCCTGGATGTGCTTGAAAGCGGGGGATACGGCCCCGAAGTGGCTCAGATAATTGAAAAGGAGGCTGCCATCGTGGCTGGCCAGTTCAACGGATAATACCCTGATGGCATCGCTGAAGGAAATAAAGACCAGGATCGGTTCCGTGAGCAGCACGCTGAAGATAACTTCAGCGATGAAGATGGTTTCGTCTGCCAAGCTCCGCAAGGCGCAGGCTGCCATAGGCGGCATGTCCGAATACCAGCGTAGTCTTGCCGGGATGCTGCGTGACGTATCCGTCTCGGGCCTGGTACCGTCGCCTCTGTCTCAGGAGCGGCCGGCAGTCAGGGTTGCGCTCCTGTGCATTTCCTCCAACTCATCCCTGTGCGGGGCTTTCAATACAAATGTCATCCGCCAGGCCCGTCAGGCTATAGACCGCTGGCGGGCGGAAGGTGCCGAAGTCGATATCTATACCGTGGGAAGGAAGGTGACGGATGCTCTCGGAAAAGCCGGATACGCCATCAAAGGAGATTATTCATATCTTGCCTCCAGGCCTTCATACGGTGAGGCCTCCAGGCTGGGTAATCATTTTATAGATTCATTCCTGTCAGGTGTTTACGACAGGATAGAAATCGTACATTCCCATTTTGTATCCGCCGCCTCGCAGCCTGTCACGGTGGAGACTTATCTGCCTCTGAAGCCGCTTGACGGGGACAGTCCGTCAGATACCGATTGGATTACCGAGCCCGACCGGGACAGTCTTATCGCGCAGCTCATCCCCAAAGTGATGCTGCTCAAGATGTTTACTGTCCTGCTGGATTCATCCGCCGCCGAACATGCCGCAAGGACTCTTGCGATGCAGATAGCCACCGACAATGCAAACAGCCTCCTTGTCAATCTTACGCTCGAGTATAACAAAGGACGTCAGCAGAAGATAACATCTGAGATCCTCGACCTTGTAGGAGGAATGCAGGAATGACAAGGGGGAAGGTCTTCTTGCTTATGCTCACCGTCGCCGCCCTCCTGTGTGCGGCAGGGGCCCTTACACCTCCCGCCGGTTTTACTCTCTGCAGTGATGTGACGGTCCGGTTTCCCACACCGCAGGACCTTGTGGATGAATTGTTTCCGCCGGATGAGCCTGAAGGGCCCTCTCCTGAGGAAATCCTTGCGATGCGCCGCTCGGAGCTCCTCTCGGCCCAAAGGGACAGCTTCATGGTATATCTTCGTGAGTCTCCGGCAAGGATCCAGTTCCCTCATGACAGTTTCGCGCTCTTCGACAGTTTCTTCGCCGGCCTTGACAGTGCGCGCCTCCATCCGGTCAGGGTCCTTTATTACGGGGATTCGCAGATAGAGGAAGACCGCATCACATCTACCTTGCGGACGGGCCTGCAGCAGCGTTTCGGCGGTTCTGGCCCCGGACTTCTGCCCCTCGGCAGGAATTACTTCACCCTGCGGTCTGGCCAGACTTCTACCGTACAGCTTGCACGTTTTGCAGTCTATGGCGAGGGAGGAAGACGTTCCGGCGGAGCCTATGGCGTCATGGGACAGCTTTTCCGTCTTGACACTTCGATGGTTGCGTGGCTTTCCTCTTCCAAGGGAAAGGGACAGCCGGCATCCCCGTTCAGCCGCCTCAGCCTTTTCGCCGGAAACCTGTCGTCCCTGAAGATAAGAACCAAGGGTAAATCCGGCATCCTTTCCGGCATATACGGAAACGATATGGGACGGATCTGTCTCAATCTTCCCGACAGTACGGTCTCCTTGAGCCTTTATCTCGGAGGGAATGCCGATATATACGGAGTATGCCTTGACGACAGCGTTGGTGTAAGCGTTGACAACGTGCCCATGCGCGGCTCTTCCGGGACTGTTTTCACCCGTATGTCCGGCCGCCAGATTTCCGAATACGCTGCCTGGGGCAACGTGAGGCTTATAGTCCTGCAGTACGGGATCAATATCATCCCGTATGCTTCCCGCAAGGTGATTTCGGATTACAAAGCCGCAATGGCCGCCCAGATTTCGAGGCTACGGACGCTTGTCCCCGGTGCCGCGATCCTGCTTGTAGGGCCGTCCGACATGTCGAATATGATTGCCGGCAGGATGCAGACCTATCCTCTTCTTCCTGCTTTGGTCGATTCCCTTCGTGATGCCGCCCTTGAAAGCGGAGCGGCTTTCTGGGACCTCTACAGTGCAATGGGCGGGGAGAATTCGATGGCCTCGTGGACTGCGGCTACACCTCCCCTTGCCGGCAGCGATTATACTCACTTTACAAGACTTGGGGCCTCCGAGGTAGGCGACATGCTGCTGAGGAACCTGATGGTCTGCTACGATTATTACTTATGGCGACAAAACGATACTGCATCGCTGTCATTGCAGCCTGCATCGCTGTGACGGTTATGGACATTCCTGCAGGTGCCCGGGGGCTTCCTTCCTGTGCCAGGCCGGAACGCTCGGTGCTGGAGTTTCCCGGCGGACGGGGCAATTTCGATATATTCGCCAGGAAACTCAAGGAGAGCTCCGCCGATGCCGACAGTTGCGTAACCATCTGGCATTTCGGTGATTCGCACGTTCAGGCCGGGTATCTGAGTTCGCGCCTGCGCGAAAGGTTCGGAGCCATTGGGGCCGCCCCTGCGTCGGATCGCGGATATGTTTTCCCATATCCTGCCGCACATTCCAACTACGACAAATCCTATTATGCTGCCTGCGAGGGCGAGTGGACCGGCAGCCGCAGTTCCAATCCTGACCGGACCATACCCGTCCGGCCGGATTTCGGCATCACCGGCATCGCTGCCTATACAGCCGACACGTTGTCTTCGTTCACTGTCAAACTGCCATATCCTTTTGTCAGGCTCCGCCTTTTCGCCCAGCTGTCCGAAGCGGCTCCATGCGCGGTATCTCCTTCGGGGGAGTTTACATTCCTGAGGGATTCCATCGGCGGCGGATATCTGGCAGAATTCCCGTCTGAGACGGATTCCGTGCGGATAGAGCCGCGTATATCTCCCGGCGGGTATTTCATGATTACGGGGCTCCTTCCCGAGCCTTCCGTGCGAAGGGGCGTCAGGGTAGTTTCCACAGGTGTCAACGGCGCTTCATGCCGTACCTGGATTTCCCGCTGTCCGCAGTTTGCCTCCCAGGCAAGAGAAGTGAAGCCCGATCTCATAATCGCCGGGCTCGGCATCAATGATTCGGCCTGTCCCCAGAAATCATTCAATGCCGCGCAGTTCAAGGCCGATTACCGCAAGGTGCTGGATATCATGCTTAAAGACACCCCGTCGGCCGCCCTTGTCTTCATGGTCCCCAATGATTCGTGGAGATATGTACGCAGGGGAATGACCAGGAATGTCAATATCCCGTCTGTAAGGAGGGCTATAAAGGAGCTTGCGGCAGAATATCACGCTGCAGTATGGGATCTCTATACAATAATGGGAGGGAAGATGAGCGCTGTCAGCTGGAGGGACGGCGGACTTATGATGCGCGACAGGCTTCATTTTACGCCTGAAGGCTATGCAACCATAGGTGACATGCTGTTCGAAGCCATAATGGCCGGATGCGGAAACGATTCTGTAAGTAAATGACATTCACCGGCTTATATTTCTGGGTCTTCTTCATCGCAGTCTATGCGGTATTTGCCGTCATTGGCGACCGGCTTAAGATGCGCAATGCCTTCCTTTTCTTTGCAAGCCTGTTTTTCTATTACAAGACCAGCGGCCTGTGCGTCCTTATACTGCTTACCGTCATCACGACGGATTTCCTTATCGCCCGCAGGATATGGAAAGCGCCGCCGGGCTCGCCTGCCCGCAAATTGTGGCTGGCGCTCAGCGTAACCATAGACCTTTCTTTCCTGTGCTGGTTCAAATATGCCGGTTTCCTTGCCTGCGTATTCGGACAGCTGACCGGCATCGTGCCACGGCTGCCGGACATTGTGCTCCCGGTCGGAATATCTTTCTTCATATTCCAACTGATCAGCTATACCGTAGATGTTTACCGCAAGGACGTGGAGCCTGTCTCCGATATCCTTGACTTCGGCTTCTATGTGAGCTTTTTCCCGCAGCTTGTCGCCGGCCCGATAGTGAGGGCTTCGGAATTCATTCCACAGCTGCACAGCCGTTTCTCCCTCAGCCGCAGGCAGGCGGGACTTGCCGTATTCTGGATACTCAACGGACTTGCAAAGAAGGTGATACTGGGCGATTATATAGCGTCCAATTTCATAGACAGGGTGTTTGAGAATCCGCTGCTGTTCACCGGATTCGAGAATCTTGCCGCGGTGGTGTCCTACTCACTGCAACTGTATGCGGATTTTTCCGGATATACCGATATCGCAATAGGTGTGGCCATGCTGATGGGGTTTTATCTTCCTTCGAACTTCGATTCCCCGTACAAGTCTCCTAATGCGCAGACTTTCTGGCGCCGCTGGCACATGTCCCTCGGCAGGTGGCTGAAATCCTATCTGTATATTCCTCTCGGCGGAAACCGCAAGTCCGTCCTGCTGCCATTCCTCAGGCCTGAAAGCAAGGCCTCGAAGAAGTTCTGTTCTTCCGTCAACCGAATGATTACCATGCTGCTCGGCGGCCTGTGGCACGGCGCCAGCTGGAACTTCGTCATCTGGGGGGCGGTAAACGGCGCAGGAATGGTGGCTTATACTCTGTGGAAAGACATGAAATGGGGCGTCAGGTTTTTCCTTACGGCGCTTCTTGCCGCTTTGTCATCCGGCGCCCTGTCTGTATGGCACTCCGCCGGGTGGCGCATCCTTTCCGTATGGACGGGCATCCTGTTCGCCGGTACGTTGGTGCGATGGCTCTTCCACCTGTTTTTCCCCGATGCGGCCGGCGGACATGAAGGCGGCCCTGACAAATCCCGCCGCAGACTGCGCGGGCTGGATTCATTCACATCCGCACTCGGCAGCATCTGGGGCATAATCCAGAACTTCGCCTTCATTACCGCGACCCTGCTGTTTTTCCGTACCGGGTCGGGCCCTGCAAGCGGGCAGGGAACGGCTGCGTTTGAGACTGCCGGTAATATGATATCCCTTATCGGCTCTTCATGGGATGTGTCCCTCATTCCCGCCATTGCGTCGGCGTACTGGAAGGTCTTCGCCCTTGTCGGAGGGGGCTTTTTCATCCATTTCCTGCCTTCACGCCTGAAACGGCGCATCCGCCTGGCGTTCGCATCCCTTCCGCTGCCGCTTATGGCCTTGATCGCCGCCGCGGTTGTTTTCGTGATCTATCAGTTTGCCACTGCCGGGCCCCGTCCGTTTATCTACTTTAAATTCTGATGCTTATGTCTCAATTCAGACTTTTCCTTTCCGTGGCGTTACTGTCCGTAGCCATGCTTTCTGCCGCCAGTCCGTATGCTGCCGCCCGGGAGTTTATCCCTAAGACATGGAAGGGTGTGCGGTATCAGGAAATGGTATGCAGGCCAGATACTTCTGCCCCATGTGCACTGGTCGTCTTCCTTCACGGCCGCAGCGGCAGCGGAACTGACAACGTCACACAGCTGAACCAGGAAGGTGTCAGGGCAATTGCTTCCTATTTGTCTGAAAACAAGGTAAATGCAAAATTCATTGTCCCGCAGTGCCCTGATGATTTCGAATGGGTGGCAAGACGCGATATGCCCGGATATCTCGACCGTGTGGAGGCCCTTGTCCTCGAGAAGGTGAAAGACAGCGACATAGATAAGACAAGGGTCTATCTCTCAGGTGTTTCGATGGGCGCGGTCGGCGCATGGCGCTTCCTTAAGGACTGCCCCGACCTTTTTGCCGCCGCTCTCATAGGTTCCGGGGTCGCCCCCGGTACTGATCCGACTGACTATCTGATAGTCCAGCTGTATGTCACTGTCGGCAGCGAGGAACGCAGTCTTGACAGGCTTCAGGCCCTGACTGCGGAAATCGACGGCGGAGGAGGGAAGGTGCAGTTCGACGTGCTCCAGGGTCTGGGGCACCGTCAGGCTTGTGAGGCGGCATTTACTCCTGAGAGGATCGGATGGCTGCTCAGTCAGTAGGAAGCAGGTTCTCCAGAATCTTTTCCCCGGGTACGAAATCCTCCATGCCCTTTACCGCGAACCGCGGGAGCAGTCCTATGACTTCGATTCCTGTCACCTCGGTGCCCAAGGCCCGTGCCACCCTGCATATCTCATCGTAGGCATCCTTGAGGGACGTCACCTCCATGTCGGTAAGGTTGCAGGACACTTGGCAGAACCCATATTCCTCAATGTGCCAGCCGATTGACTTGCAGCAGGGGAGTGTGCCAGGCTTTCCCGGTCGGCCGCTGGTGCGCACGGTGGCTGCAATCTCCCTGGCAATCCCGAGCGGTATCTCCGGGGGCAGGTTGAAGTTTACGGCGCCGAGGAATTTCCGGGCTCCTATTACGAACGCTCCTGCCCTCCCGGCTTCCGGGGTCCATGTGAGGGGACCGTAATCAGGACCGTCCGGAGTTCCGAGCCTCTTGCGGAGACCTTCGTATTCTCCCTTCCTGCACTGTTCCAGCCGCCTGCCCGAAGGACTTGCAGCTTCATACAGGAAGCACGGGACTCCGAGCTGTGCATATATGTCAGAAGCCAGATTCCGGGCCATCATGGCACATTCTTCCAGGCTTATTCCGCTGACAGGCACAAGGGGAAGTACGTCGAGCGAACCTATCCGTGGATGTACGCCGGTATGTGTGCGCATGTCGATCAGACTCAAGGCGGCCCCGGCCATGTTCAGGCAGCTCTTATATACAGCGTCAGGCTCTCCGGCGAACGTTATTACCGTGCGGTTAGCGTCATGGCCGATGTCGGTGTGAAGGATGCGGAGGCGTCCTTCGCCTGCGGCCAGGATTGAGCTCTGTATTCCGTTTATTATGTCTGCGTTGCGGCCTTCGCTGAAATTCGGCACGCATTCGATGATCTTTTCGCCTTCTCCCATAAGGATTTTTTCAAAATTTTTTTAAATGTACAAAAAATCGCACGTATTTCGTATATTTACAGTTTCTGATACAGATGGGAAATAATTATTCTGATATGAAAAAAATATAAGATATTTATCGTTTCTGCCGTTGTGGCTGCACTGGCCGGATGTTCCAAAGAGACTCCCGCGGATGATAAACCAATTGCCGGGCGGCATAACATCCTTCAACGGTACGGCGGCCATGGGGCTGCAGCTCAGCGTTCCTTCGACATCTCCCGGTGTCTTCGAGGGTGATATTGACCTGGGGACATTCAAAGCTTCCGACATCAGGTTCATAACCGTAGGCAGCATCACACCCTTTGTCAGCAGGTATAACGGCAGTACCTATTATTTCAGGATTGCCTTTCCCTATTCGCAGGCGACAAAGACCGCCGGGGTTTTCGGCGACAATTACCTGCTGTATGCCGCCGTCAATTCTTCCAGTATACTCAACTCTGAGGGCACAGGTGTTTCCATCGACAACCTGAGCCTCAAATGGGCGCACTCCATAATGAAGATCAATGTTTACGGCAAGCATCCGGACATGGCGAACGACGAGGTCCTGAAAAGCGTCGCCATCGTCAGATCCTCCGGGCATCCCCTTATCATTCGCTTCAATATGGCTGCGAATACTGCTATATCGGGTTATCCGAGTTCCTCCAGCACAATAACCCTGACCTCTCCCGAGAATATCACCATAGCCGACAAGACAAAGGACGACGGCATAGTCCTCTGGGGAGCGACCAATTGTTACCGGATAACCTCTTCATACCCGAACGGCGGATCGAGCGTCCTGGGCACAATTACTGTAACCACTGACAAAGCGGTATATACCAAATCGATAAGCCATACGTACAACCGCATACACGGCGACGTACATCAGTTCGGCATCAACCTGGCAAACGGTTTCACAAGGGCCGGTATAGAGTATTCTGCCGACGGCGGAACAACCTGGTCCGGCGACCTTCCCGCCTCAGGCGCATCGTTCTCAACCCTCGCCGCCCGTTCGACATCTTCATCCTTTACACTGTCGGAGGACAACCTTGCTGCAATAAAGGCTTCAATCGACACCCAGCCTGCCGTGGAACTGGACCTCTCCGGAATCAAATATTCAGCTGCCGAGTTCCCGGCCGTTTTCAAATCGGATGCGAAACTTGCCTCAATCAAGTTTCCTTCCAATGTGACCGGTATCGCGGCCGGCGCCTTCCAGGCCTGTACAGGACTGAAGTCCGTGGACCTGTCGAACATCACGGACATACGCGATTCCGCCTTCTATAACGCAGGCTTGGTTAACCTTACGGTCCCCAGCAACGTGACTTCTCTGGCACTTCCGTTTTCCGCGGCTGCCTCGACCTTGAGTCAGTCTATTACGATTCGCCTTATTGGACGCCGAGCGGGACCACCGGCACTTTCTCCAACCAGAGTTTCACATCCGGGACGAATCTGACCAAAAACAGCCCGGACAAGCCGATAGACT
>ERZ842401.5197-NODE-5197-length-14588-cov-3.398335_pt1 | contig 14588 bp, 18 predicted proteins | sample MGYA00521270_ERZ842401 | MGnify/ENA primary metagenome ERZ842401 (study PRJEB31892, sample SAMEA3878208) | bioreactor metagenome | biome: Moose rumen | place: Sweden | collected 2011-10 | study: EMG produced TPA metagenomics assembly of the PRJEB12797 data set...
GCCACAAAAGCTCCGACTCACCCGGCCCGTCCTTTAGCTGCAAAAGATGGTGCATGGTATAGGTAAAGACCCATGCAAAGGTACCCCAAAACAGATATGGGATAAAAAGCCGTTTCATCCGGGCCAGCTTTTTTGCGCTGTCATTTCCGGTGATCACGGGCTCGCCCAGATAAAAGGCAATGATCAGAAATACAGGAGTCGTCAGCTCCCGCAAAAAGATATATACCGGAGGATAGGTCGGCCAGTTTGCATGGAAATGAAAGCATATCACCAGAAAAACAAACACAAGTCTCATAAGACAGATGCCGTAGTTTATTTCTTTTTTACTCTCCATTGAATTTAAAAAACCTTTCTGTAAACTCAAAGATCAGGTGCATAAGTCCTGCCGCTGCCGTCACTGCTGTCATATATAATAACATATATAAAAGCTTTTGTCCGATGGGTGCGTCCTGCCGGAAGAAATACGGAAAGATATGGGTCCTGAAAAGCTCATGTAAAAGATATATCTCCAGCGTGATGTCGCTCCAGAAGCGTATCAGACGGGATCCGTACAATGTGCCATCCACCGGTAAAAAGCCCCATGCCACGCCAAAGAAGAAAAGCAGCAGGATCAGAAGATCCATATATGAGTGCCCGTAAAAGGCAGCCATAACTATCCCTGACGCCATAAAAAGCAGGCCGAGTGTGTGCCATGCCTTTATATATCCCGAGTGTGCCGGTTTTTCGGTGAGCATGCAGGCATACATCCCCATAAACATCTCGGCGATCCCGCGAAAAAGCGGATAGTTGACATACTCACCCGGCATCATGACCGCAGCGTCCAGATTTCCGGATTTTACCATGATCGCTGCCAGACATAGGACTATGGATGCGGGCGCGATGATTTTTATAAATATGCTCCTCAGATATCTGAGCCCGAGAAACATTATAAAGCCCGAGACCAGCATCACCGACAGATACCAGAGTGTGGGGTTTATCCAGTCCCAGCCTCTGGCGATAAGTCCCTGTAGGAGCACGAGCTCATATCTGGAGTTCCACAGGTCATCCGGGACTGACAGGCTGCTTTTCCCCAGGATGTGTATGGCTAAAAAGGTCAGGCAAAAGGCCGCTATGTACTTCGGCCAGATCCTCGCATACCGGTGCAGAGTAAACCTGAACGCCCGGTCATATCTTTTTATATACTCATCCGACTTGGCATAGATCAGGTATCCTGACACCAGAAAAAAGAACTCCACTGCCAGATACCATCCGGGCACAAGCCCTGCTTCCCTCATCCAGGGAAATGTCGTGTCGAAGTGGAACACCACTATCAGATATGTAAAAATGATCCGCCAGAGATTTATACTGTTATTTTTTTCCATATACTGATCTCAAAATACCGGATTGCTTCAAACCACCGCTTCAAGATAAGATTTTACAAAAAAACCGATGGGAATACAAGTGATTGTAAACTGTTATGTAATTGCTTGTATCTTCGGGCGGTTTTTATTATAATCAATTTTATCATAATTGAGAGAAGGAGGTATCATTATGCCGGTATTTATTATTTTAGTTATCATTGTTCTCGCGCTTTTGATCTCATGCATCAGGATCGTGCCTCAGGCACATGCCTATGTGGTGGAGAGGCTGGGTGCATATCAGTGTACCTGGCCCGTGGGACTGCACTTTAAGGCGCCTATCATCGACCGGGTGGCCAAAAATGTCAACTTAAAGGAGATGGTCCTTGACTTTCCTCCCCAGCCCGTGATCACAAAGGATAATGTCACCATGCAGATCGACACGGTGGTGTACTATCAGATCACGGACCCCAGGCTCTACTGCTATGGTGTGGAAAATCCACTGATGGCTATAGAGAATCTGACGGCTACCACTCTCAGAAATGTTATAGGTGAGCTGGAGCTGGATCAGACGCTTACATCCCGTGAGACTATCAACACCCAGATGCGTGCCGCGCTGGATGTGGCCACAGATCCCTGGGGTATCAAGATAAACCGCGTGGAGCTCAAAAATATCATTCCTCCCGCAGCCATCAAGGAGGCGATGGAAAAGCAGATGAAAGCTGAGCGTGAGCGCCGTGAGGCCATACTTAAGGCAGAGGGTGAGAAAAAGTCCACCATCCTTATCGCCGAGGGTAAAAAGGAGTCCGCGATCCTCGATGCCGAGGCTGAGAAGCAGGCGGCGATCCTTCGCGCGGAGGCGAAAAAGGAGGCTACCATCCGCGAGGCTGAGGGTCAGGCAGAGGCTATCCTTAAGGTCCAGCAGGCAAATGCCGACGGACTTAAGATGTTAAAGGATGCACAGGCCGATGAGAGTGTACTGACCTTAAAGTCATTAGAGGCCTTTGGCAGAGCGGCAGACGGCAAGGCTACAAAGCTCATCATACCTTCGGATATCTCGGGTATAGTGGGGCTTGCCACTTCATTAAAGGAAGTCCTCACCGATGGCAATGATCAGAAATAGTCGATAATTGGAGGTCATAGATATGGCAGATTTAAGGAAGAGAAGTTTTTTAAAGGAGCTTGATTTTACACCTGAGGAGCTTTTGTATCTGATAGATCTTTCGGCAGAGCTTAAGGGAAAAAAGAAAAAGGGTATTCCTCACGATGAGCTTAAAGGGAAAAATATAGCGCTGATCTTTGAAAAGACCAGTACACGTACCCGCTGCTCGTTTGAAGTGGCCGCGCACGATCTGGGGATGCATGTGACCTACCTGGATCCTGACGGCTCGCAGATCGGCAGAAAGGAGAGCATCGCTGACACGGCCCGTGTCCTTGGCAGTATGTTTGACGGCATTGAGTACCGCGGATATGGTCAGGATATTGTGGAGGAGCTGGCGGAGTACGCCGGGGTGCCTGTCTGGAACGGTCTTACCGATGAGTTCCATCCCACACAGATGATAGCCGATATGCTTACCATAAAGGAGCATTTTGGCAGGCTTTCGGGACTTAAGTTTGTATATATGGGGGACGCCCGTTTCAATATGGGCAATTCCTTGATGATCACCTGTGCCATGCTGGGTATCGACTTCGTGGCCTGCACAAATCCAAAGTATTACCCCGAGACCTACCTTGTGAATAAGGCAAAGGAGCTGGCCGAAAAGAGCGGCAGCACAGTGACTCTTACCGATAATGTGGCGGTGGGCTGCAAAAATGCGGACGTGATCTATACCGATGTGTGGGTCTCCATGGGTGAGCCCGAGGATGTATGGAAGGAGAGGATAGACGCTCTCTCAAAGTATCAGGTCAATGAAAAGGCCTTTTCCTATGCAAAGAAGGACGCGGTATTTATGCATTGCCTGCCTGCATATCACAATCTTGAGACTACTGTGGGCAAGGAGGTATATGAAAAGTTCGGACTCGATGAGCTGGAGGTCACGGACGATGTCTTTGAGAGTGAACGTTCTATAGTATTCCAGGAAGCAGAGAACCGCATGCACTCCATAAAGGCTATCATGTACGCCACCTTGAGGGACTGATGTTTTACGAGTTTTACCCAGAGATCGACTCTACTAATGATGAGCTGAAGAGACGGGCAGGCGAGGGGAGATGCCCGGAGTACACTGTGGTCTCTGCAGGGATGCAGACCGGCGGTCGCGGCAGGAGCGGCCATACCTGGAGTTCGCCGCCCGGCAGCTCCGTGTCTACCAGTATGATCATATATCCCGAGGGTATTGAGGCTTCCCATCTGCCCCGGCTCACTCCCATATCGGCGGTGGCTGTGGCTGCGGCCATAGAGGAGCTGTATGGTCTTTTGGCAGAGATAAAGTGGCCGAACGATGTGCTTTTGAATAAAAAAAAGGTCTGTGGTATTCTGACAGAGATGCTACCTGCCGCAGGAGGCATGCCTGCCTGTGTCATAGTCGGTATCGGGGTGAATGTCCATATCAGGGATTTTCCGCAGGAGATAGCAGATATCGCCACATCTATCGACATAGCGATAGAAAGTGCGGCATCCGGGCAGGTTCCCATAAGGACACATTGTGAGGATATCACCAGGGGTATCTGGGAGCATTTTTACGAATACTATCAGGACTTTAAGAGGACAGAGGATCTGTCCGGCATCCTGGATTTTTACAACAAAAGACTTGTAAACCGGGGCAGGCGTGTGAGGATCATGGATCCCATAGCGCCCTACGAGGGTGAGGCGCTTTTCATAGATGAGACGGGCGCGCTTCATGTGATGACAGATACCGGCGAGCGGCTTGTGGACTCCGGCGAGGTTTCGGTCCGGGGGATAGCAGGGTATGTATAGACAAAGGACATTTATATGAGTATGTACCAGGACGACATCATTTTATGCGTGTCGAACAAATATGAAAAAAAGTATTATCTGAATCCGGATTTTTCGGAGCTGCCGCAGCCAGTCCAGGATGAGCTCAAGGCCATGTGCGTCATATACACGGAGGAGATAGGCGGGATACTGACGCTCTCCTTTGATGATGACGGGTCTCTCAATCTATCCACCGAAGCGCAGGATGGTGACCTTTTGTACGACGAGATAGGTTCTGTGTTAAAGATCAAGCAGCTGCGCAGGGAGAAGTCGGAGCTTTTTAAATCTCTTGAGACGTATTTCAAAGTATTTTTCTTAGGTGAGGATGTATAGATGCTTTTAGCGGTTGATGTAGGAAACACAAATATCACCATCGGTGTTTTTGATGGTCAAAAGCTTTTGGGTCGCTATAGACTGACCACCGGGGTCACCCGGACCTCCGATGAGTATGGTATCGTCATGGGCGATATCATGGAGATGAATGGTCTGGCGCGTGACGGTATTACGGCTGCGGTCATAGCCAGCGTGGTGCCGGCGGTGATGCATTCGCTCACCAGCGGTATTATAAAGTACTTTCACGTAAAGCCTCTCATAGTGGAGGCCGGAGTAAAGACAGGCATCCGCATAGCCACTGAAAATCCCAAGCAGATAGGCGCTGACCGTATCGTGGACGCGGTAGGTGCTTACGGGCTTTATGGCGGACCGGTACTGGTTTTGGATTATGGCACAGCTACCACCTATGATCTGGTGGATAAAAAGGGAGCTTTTGTGGCTGGCGTCACGGCTCCCGGCATACGTATGTCGGCAAAGGCCCTGTGGCAGGATGCGGCAAAGCTGCCAGAGGTAGAGATAGTAAAGCCTGCGTCTATACTCGCAAAGGAGACGGTTTCCTCCATGCAGGCAGGTCTCGTGTATGGGCAGATCGGCCAGACCGAGTATATAGTCAGGCATATGATCGAAAGCTCCGGCTACAAGGACGTAAAGGTAGTGGCCACGGGTGGGCTCGGCGGTATGATATCAAAGGAGACGGACTGTATAGATGTCTACAATCCCGATCTGACCCTGATCGGCATCCGTATGGTCTATGAAAAGCAGGATTAGAGATGGCAGATAATATCATAAGACCGGTTTCCATAGGAGCCGTAGAGCTTCCGAACAATCTTATCCTCGCACCGATGGCAGGCTTTTGTGACCTGCCATTTCGTATGCTCTGTAAGGAGCAGGGCGCGGGGCTTTTGTGTATGGAGATGATCAGTGCAAAGGCTGTAACCTATCACAATAAAAAGACAGATGCCATGATAGAGACGGATCCATCCGAGCATCCCATATCCCTCCAGATCTTTGGCTGTGAGCCTGAGGTCATGGCGGAGGCGGCGCGGATGATAGAGGACCGCGACTTTGACATTCTCGATATAAATATGGGCTGTCCCGTACCAAAGGTCGTAAACAACGGCGAGGGCTCTGCACTGATGAAGGATGCAGGGCTGGTGGAGCGGATAGTATCCGCGGTATCGGAAGCTGTAAAAAAGCCGGTGACAGTAAAGATCAGACGGGGCTTTGACGAGGCTCATATAAATGCGGTGGAGGTGGCGTTGGCCGCCGAGGCGGGCGGCGCGAAGGCCATAGCCGTCCACGGAAGGACCAGGGAGCAGTACTACTCAGGGCAGGCACACTGGGACATTATCGCCGATGTAAAGAGGGCGGTTAAGGTGCCGGTATTCGGAAACGGGGATATAAAATGCGCAGCCGACGTGAAGCGGATGTATGAGGAAACCGGCTGCGACGGCTTTATGATAGGGCGAGCGGCACAGGGAGATCCGTGGATTTTTTCCCATATCGTCGAGGGCTTACGTACCGGGAACGAGCCGGACAGACCGGATGCTTCTGCCATGGTGGAGATGCTTTTGGCACATGCGAGAGCCCAGATTGAATACCGGGGTGAGTACCTGGGGATACGTGAGATGAGAAAGCACGCGGCGTGGTATACGACCGGCTATAAAAATGCCTCAAGACTGCGAGGAAAGCTGTGCGCGGTGGAGTCTTATGAGGAACTGTGCCGCTTGACAAAAGAGATAGGTTAGTATAGAATGTTGTGGCTGTGTGGACGCAGCCATAATTATACGAAAGGATAGGGAGCTATGGAAACGAAAAAGCATGTAATGACGTATGAGGGCTATAAGCAGCTTGATGAGGAATTACAGGAGCTGAAGGTGGTCAAACGAAAAGAGATCGCGGAAAAGATCAAGGAAGCCAGAGAGCAGGGCGACCTATCAGAGAACGCCGAGTATGATGCAGCCAAAGATGAGCAGCGTGATATTGAGGCGCGTATAGAGGAGATCGAGGCTATCCTCAAGAATATCGAGATCGTGGATGAGGATGTTCTTGAGACAGGAAAGATCAATATCGGTACCAAGGTAAAGATTTTGGACGTAGAGTTCAATGAGGAGATGACCTTTAAGATCGTAGGCTCCACCGAGGCCAACAGCTTAAAGGGCAAGATTTCCAATGAGTCCCCCGTCGGCCGTGCGCTTATAGGTTCCCAGGTCGGTGACACGGTGGTTGCGGAGACCGAGGCAGGGCAGTTTGAGTACAAGGTACTTGAGATTTTGAAGTAAGATTTTTTGTGAAAGCCCGAGTCGCGTGATTCGGGTTTTTGCTTTTTTATAGGAGTTTATAGGAGGCAGATATGGCAGGAGTAAAAAATCAGGGGCAGCAGGACGAAAATCAGTTGCTTAAGATACGCAGGGAGAAGCTTGAGGCGCTGCAGGAGAGTGGGCACGATCCTTTTAAGATCACAAAGTACGATGTGACCCACCACACCGACGAGATACGTGATGGCTTTAACGGGCTGGAGGGTCAGGATGTGTCCATTGCCGGCCGCATGATGTTCAAGCGCGTTATGGGAAAGGCTTCCTTTGCAAACCTCCGCGATAAAAACGGGGATATGCAGATCTATGTGACCCGTGACGATCTCGGTGATGAGGCTTATGCAGAGTTTAAGAAGTATGATGTCGGGGATATCATGGGCGTGCGCGGCTTTGTGTTTAAGACAAAGACGGGCGAGATCTCCGTTCATGCAAAGGAAGTGACGCTTTTATCCAAATCACTTCAGATACTGCCGGAGAAGTTCCATGGCACCACCGATACCGATCTCCGCTATCGCCAGCGCTATGTGGATCTGGTCATGAACCCGGAGGTCAAGCAGACATTTATCAAGAGGTCACAGATATTAAAGGCGATCCGAAGCTTTCTGGACGGACGCGGCTTTATGGAGGTGGAGACGCCGATGCTCGTATCAAATCCCGGCGGCGCTGCGGCTCGTCCCTTTGAGACACATTACAATGCGCTTAATGAGGATGTAAAGCTGCGTATTTCTTTAGAGCTGTATCTAAAGAGGCTCATCGTGGGCGGTCTTGAGCGTGTGTATGAGATCGGTAGGGTTTTCAGGAATGAGGGTGTGGATACCCGTCACAATCCCGAGTTCACTCTGATGGAGCTGTACCAGGCATATACCGATTACTATGGCATGATGGAGCTCACCGAGAGTATGTTTAAGCATCTCGCGGAAAAGGTCTGCGGATCGTCAAAGATCTCCTACAATGGCATAGAGATAGATTTCGGGAAGCCTTTTGAGCGTATCACGATGACAGACTGCATCAAGAAGTATGCGGGAGTGGACTTTGATCAGATTAAGACAGATGACGAGGCAAAGGCCATCGCAAAGGAAAAGGGTATAGAGTTTGAGGAGCGACATAAAAAGGGAGATATCGTAAATCTCTTTTTTGAGGAGTTCTGCGAAAAGGAGCTCGTGCAGCCTACCTTTGTCATGGATCATCCGCTGGCTATCTCACCGCTTACGAAAAAGAAGCCGGACGATCCCGAAAAGGTTGAGCGTTTTGAGCTTTTCATAAATACATGGGAGATGTGCAATGCATACTCCGAGCTCAATGATCCCATAGATCAGAGGGCGAGATTTGAGGCGCAGGAGGAGGCTTTTGCGGCAGGTGACGACGAGGCAGAGCATACGGATGAGGATTTCTTAAATGCGCTTTCCGTGGGTATGCCGCCTACAGGCGGTATCGGCTATGGTATCGATCGTCTCGTGATGCTCCTTACCGACAGCCAGGCTATCCGCGATGTGCTGCTCTTCCCGACACTGAAGTCCCAGAACTAAAAACGGGAAATCAAAAAAGTGCATAAAATGCCTATTCTATGCGGTTTGGAGAGATTTAGGCAGATTCCAAATCTCCCAAAAGTTTGCGACCAGACCAGTTTTTGACCAGAAAATTCCATAGTCAAACGAATGGGTGCGAACGAATACATTAAATGGCTTAAAGTTTAATTGAATATGAGACTGACTGCACTTTAGAGGATTTTTTCTAAGAATACACTTAGAAAGGATCCTCTTTTTTTATTGTCAATGAGTTTGCGACCAATATGCGACTGTAACAAACGAAAGGAGCATTATATGACAGAAGAAAGTAAAAAGGACAAGTTTGTAAGATATAAGGACGGTGCAAAGATGTATCACATGGGAAAAACCAAATTTCAGGAATTAGCGAAAGAAGCAAAAGCCTGTTATAAGTATGGAAATATCGTTTTGGTAAATACAGAACTGATTGATGAATGTTTGGAGAAATATCATATCACGGATGATGATTTTTACAAGATGGGAGATTGATATGGGAGCAAACTATTTAAAACCGACGGTAAGAGGATATCGGGAGGGCGATACTATTCAGCGATATTTAAGAGTGGAGGTTGCATCTAAGCTTTTTGGTTATACGGAGGAGCAGATAATTTCCATTGCTTATGCGGCGGCAGCTGTATATCAACTTCCAAAGATAAGACTGATTAACCGTCAGAAAGTAGAGGAGTACATGAAGCATTTGGCAAAGGTTCCAGGAACGAATAAAACAGTGAACAAGGTGTTTGTTAAACCCGGGGAGGGAATGATTTTATACAGCATAGGTAGAAATCGCTTTATAGATATGGCTCGTGCTGCAGGAGCTGTTTATAAACTATCTGATGGGATGATACTTATTCATCTGGAAACATTTGATAATTATATGGAGCAGTTTCACCAAAAAGCGGTTCCACTTAAAAAGCCGCTGGGAGAGGAGAAGTGACAATGGCATATTCATACAAAACCTATTCTGATATCAAGGATGTTATGAAAAAATATGTAAATGCAGCTGAGGGTTCCGTTATTTACGGAATGGGAAAAACTACATTTATGACATATGCACAGAATGCTGGAGCAGTTTATAAGGTGGGAGATTCTGCATTAGTAAATACAGAGTTATTTGAAAGTTATCTTCAACAGTTTAAGGAAAATCCCAAACCGATGCCTACTTATTTGGAAGAAATTGTAAAGCTTAAAGAACTAAAGGGCAAAAAATGCCCTAAATAAAAAAATAAAGGGCATCCTTGTCCGTTCCGCATTTTTAGAATCGGGTTTAAGATAGGTACATCTCAGGGGAACCTGAGCGCACATTACAACAGAATATCAGCTACAGATTCGCATGAGATTCATGCAGAGTAAAATTCCGGGGTATCCTCCTTGAGAACTGTAGACTATCGCTATCATATTAGTAGGCTGACGGATTGAGAAATGAAGGCCGAGAAGCGAGTTAAGGTTCGGTAAATAGGAACAGAGGATATTGCGGAAGGATAATAACCCACGGAGGTCAAAAGACCTTATCCTCGCAATGGCAGTAGAGGAGATAGTGCTTAAGCGTAAGTTTAGGGGCGTCGTGAATGCGCAACGCAGCTCGTCTGTAGTTCCCAGGTGTGCGGGGCGATTAGGAGCCGCCTGCGGCTGGCACGCACACATACATGGAAATGGTTCCATGAAATAAAACGCAGGAGGACAAGAAATGTTATTTGTATTTGGACTATTTACAGGAGTCATGGTAACTGTTGCTACGATGTCAATATGTATTGTAGCAGGAAGAACGGATCAGGCATCTGATAAGTCAATGGGAGAGTTGTCCGCCTCTTATGGGGGTGGGGCAGGTGGAGCTTAATTTTTCCAAGGTGAACATCAAAAGCGAAAAGGAGCTTATAGCATACGCACGAAGAAAAAATCGGCGAATACGAACTTATAATAAGAAACATCCTAATGAACTTCCGTTGGAAGAACTTGATATTATGCTTCTTCGAAGATTGTATCGGGAAAGATTAGTGTCAGGCGAAAAGAACCGTAAGAAGGCATTTATGAAAAAGTATGAATGTCGGGATTGTGCGGAGATAGAACTAATAGAGGAGTGTTTCAAAAATCAGAAGTGCAAGTATGCGGAGGTTAATGATGTTCAAAAGGTTAAAAAGCCTCGCTGTCCACATGATGAAACCGGAAACTGTCCCTATGGAAATGAAAGTGGAACCTGTTTCGGATTCTGTTACCGAGAAATTTTACAGGAATTTACTGAAAGAAGGCGGAATCAAAATGGTAAAGAGCAGGAGGTACAAAGAATTGAGTAATATAGAAATTATAGGAATTGACCATGGAAACAGTCAAATTAAAACTGTAAATGAAATCTTTCCTACGGGTATTAAGGAAATCTCCACAGAACCCCCTTTTTTTGAGGATATCCTTGAAATAAAGGATAGGTATTACAAGATTGGCGGTGAGAGGCTGGAGGTCAAGAACACGAAGTCAGAGGATGAAGATTTCAAACGTCTGACCTATGCGGCAGTTGCCAAAGAGCTTAAGAATAGAAAACTTCAGGATGCCAATATCGTATTGGCGGTGGGACTTCCACCAACAAGATACGGAGCTGAGAAGCAGTCTTTTGTGGAGTATCTTAACAAGCCGGAGGAGGTATCATTTTTATATGAGCAGAAGCCATACCACATAACAATTGCAGGAGTCATGGTATTTCCGCAGTGCTTTGCAGCTGTTGCGGATATGATTCCAGGTATGGATTCAAAAGTGGTTGCTGTGGATATCGGTTCATGGACGGTAGATATTATTCCGATTATCAACCGTAAGCCGGAAACGGGTAGTGAGTGTACTATCAATGATGGCATTATCCCTTGTATGAGAGATATCCAGAATGAAAGCGTCCGTCTTTTTAATGAAAAGATAGATGAAATGGTCATTCAGGAGTATATCATGACCGGCAAATGCAATCTGCCAAAGGATTTCAAGGCGATTATAGATCGCAAGCTTCACGGATTTGCAGAGAAGATTATGAAGGTTATCCGAGAGCAGGGATACAGCTTGCAGACTACACAGTTTATATTTGCCGGAGGGGGAGCAAGCATTATTAAGAATTTTGGAGGATACCAGCAAAACAATATCCGTTATCGGTTCGATGTGAGAGCCAATGCAAAAGGATATGAAACTCTTGCAAAGATAGCCATGAAAAGGGGGTAAGCGGATATGGGCGATAACAGAAATGTTGTTCATCTGACACTAAGGCTGAATCTTGATAATAAGGCACATTATAAGATATATGAGGTATTGCACTCCCTTGATCCGAATATCTATAAATCCATGAATCAATTCCTGGTTGATGCGGTTGACGAGAAGATAAACCGATATGATACGGAAGCCTTAGTGACGGGCGGTGCGGATGATGCCAAACCTCTGCTAAAAAGAGATATGACAGAGATAGAAAATCGAATCGAAGATAAGGTAACAAAGAATGTGGAGGCATGGATCTTTGAACTTATGTCGAAAGCTCTTTGGGGTGGAAGGCATGATGGTGTTTCTGTTTCATCCTTACAGATGCCCGTAGCGGTAGAAAAAGGAACGATGGCGTCAGAAGATGAACTTGATGATGTGCTGGGTGATTTAGCGTCAGAATGGGCAAATAACAGCGGATTGGAGGGATAAGCATGAGAACGATAGGGAATGTGATATTAAGGATCTTAAAATGGATTTTAAAGGCTGTTATTACGGTACTTTGGATTGTTCTTGAGGGACTGAAAATCCTTTTGCTTATCTTCGGCTGTATTTTAAAGCTTTTTCTTTCGCTTGTAAGAATAGCAACCCCATGAAAGGAGGAGGAGCGTATGTTTAACTTGTTTTGTAACTATAGGAAGCATCGCAGATTTGTGAAATATTATTTTGCATTTTGCGGTATGATGAAGCAGTAAGGGAGTAGAAAATGAACATGACACGGGATGCACCTGAAAGGTAATATGCCCGTGAGATAAAGAGTCTGCACAGTGGAGCAGGCAGGTGTCACGGACATATAAGTACCTGCCTCTCCTAAGTGGGAAAGGACAGGTACATAATTATGAGAAAGAAGCTTTTATTTATCTTTTTATCTGTAATCTTAACGCTTGGAATGGTTTCGTGCGGTAAAAGTGTGACCGAGATGTCAGAAGAGGAGACAGAGACTCCGGAACTCACAGAAGATATTGATGAATCATCAACAGAACAATCCAAAGAAGAAGCGTCTGTAGAAGATTTGGATGAAGCGGAAACGGAAGAATCTGATTTAGAGGAACCGGAAGCTTCAAAAGAACCGGAAGAGAAGCAAGAGACTGCTCAGCAGACAGCTTCTGTAAGTAGTACCGCTGCAGAAGATCAGAGTGCAGATAGTCAGAATACCGGAAGCAGTTCTGCAAGCAACACGCAGACAACGGAAACGGTGGCAACTACAGCGGAGCCGGCATATCAGCCGACATCCTATAACCCACAAAATGTTGTTTCCATGGCGATTGCAAAATGCCAGGCAGGAGGGATGGTTACAACAACAGATAACCTTTCCAATTTACTGACAAACGGTACAATCACGCAGGAAGAGTATAACGAGTATTATCCTTATGATGGTCTTGGATATTACAGTGTGTTTATTCAGACAGACTTAAATACGGCTAGTACCACATCCGGCAGGCTTTTGGGAAGTGAAGATGGGATTGCTCAGTACATAGCAGATATGCTGCTATTGGAAAACGATCCTATTTTCAATATAGAGTATGCCGGAGTGATGAATACCGGCGGAACGGACTTTTACGAGTTTAAGTGTTACAGATAAAAGAGAAAAGAAAATACCCTGAGCGGAGAAATGTAAGCCAAATGACTTATGTTTCTCCGCTTTTTTTATTTAAAAATCAAATATGGAGGTAAGAAAATTGAAGCAGAAATTCAAGAGATTAACGGCAGGGCTTCTTGCTGTTCTTACGATTTTTATCAGTCTGTTTGCAAACGGGGCGACCGCTTTTGCGGCAAGCTCAAGTGCAAATATTTCATTCTGGTATGCATCAGTAAAAGATCATGGTGTGATCAGTGAGTTTAACAGTAATCACACCGGAGGGATTCTATATGCAATGCTTGATGGACATTCTGCCTATTGCATGAATTATGGTTTATCTGCAAAGGGAGGGCAGCTGATGAACAGTTCTCCGAATCCGAGTACAAGTATGTCGGCTTCGCAGGAGAAACTGTTGACTTACTGCCTGTATTATGGGTTTTCATCTACGGATGTATCCTCTCCGAGCAATGATCAGAGTAATAAATATATTGCCACGCAGGCAATGGTTTGGATCATAGTGGCAAATATCTTTGGAACGAGTAGTGCGGATTCTGCAGCTAGCAAGCTTTGCGCATGTGCTCCGGATTCGAGTGCATCCTACAGCTATTATGAAAGCTTAAGAGACAATATAAACGGTGCTTATAATGCGACAATACCAAGCTTTTCATCAAAAACAAAGAGTGGAGCAAACACGTATGAATTGAAGTGGAATGAGAGTAATAACCGTTTTGAAACTACTTTAAAGGATGATAACGGGGTTCTTTCTGATTATGATTTTTCAATCAGTGGGTTTAAGACAGAAAAGAGCGGTAATAAGTTGACTATCTATTCCAAGGAAGTAAATACAACTGCCACTCTCGGTACTCTCACATCCAACAACGGCAAGGTGGATACCACTTCAAGCTGCGTTTTCTGGCTAACGGGTCAGGCAGGCTATCAGGAGTTTGTGTCAGAGAGACCTTCTGCTGATCCTTTGTCCGCATATATCAAGGTAAAGACCGAAAATATCGGATATGGAGAGATTACAAAAACCGATAAGAGCAGCGGAGTTAAACTTGCGGGTGCGGTTTATGGAATTTATTCTGACAGTGGTTGCAGTAATCTTGTAATGACTATGACAACCGATGCCAACGGTTACGCAAAGTCTGGAGCATTGGTAGCAGGCACATATTATGTGCGTGAGATTACTGCACCGAAGGGATATGTATGGAGCAATAAGGTTCATACCCTTACGGTTAAGGCCGGACAAACCACGGGTATTTCAGCTACAGACAAGGAGCAAATGGGAGCGATTACCATTTATAAGGAAGGGGAAGTCCTTACCGGATG
>ERZ842401.5198-NODE-5198-length-14580-cov-6.702857_pt1 | contig 14580 bp, 11 predicted proteins | sample MGYA00521270_ERZ842401 | MGnify/ENA primary metagenome ERZ842401 (study PRJEB31892, sample SAMEA3878208) | bioreactor metagenome | biome: Moose rumen | place: Sweden | collected 2011-10 | study: EMG produced TPA metagenomics assembly of the PRJEB12797 data set...
GGACGGGGGCCACTTTCACGCCGGATAGAGGGGGCTACTTTCACCGGATTGTCCACTCCAGGGAAGCAATGCGCCCGTATATGTCCTTTGTCCTCATAATTCAGCACATTTGACGAATGCAAAGATATAAAATGGTAGCTAACTTTGCAAAAATTAGCTACGTTTTTTACGCGGCCAAGGTATCAACATTGCAAATGCACCTATCTCCACGTACATGTTAGAAGGCTTCGAAAACGTGATTTTGTCACACTAGAAACGAAAAATCCCTCACAGAGTGCTCTGTAAGGGATTCTTGCGGAGAGGACGAGATTCGAACTCGTGATACGGTTACCCGTATGCAGGTTTAGCAAACCTGTGGATTCAGCCACTCTCCCACCTCTCCGGGATATGTGTGAATTCCGGGCCGAAGCCCACAAGTGCAAATATACGAATTTTCCGGAATTGCATAGCAGACTGAAGAAAAACATTTCAGCAGGGAATAATCAGCGTCTCAAAGCTGCCGCTGGGCGGAAATATGCAGCAGGATGGGCAGGTGGTCGCTTACGCCGCCGTTGTAGCGCGGTCCCACATAGGTTCTTTTGGGCTTCATGCCTGCGTGTGTATTGTCTCTTTCCATAAGGAACGGAACCTTTACCGTCTGCATTGAGCATCTGTCTGCGATTTCCGGGCTTGCAAGAAACATGTCGATCATTTCCCAGCGGCCCCGGTAGCGGATGCTTCCCGCCCCAGCCTCAGCCAGGGGAGCGGCCAGGTTCACGAGGCTGTCCCCGCTGGTAAGAGGGGAAATGGAAGAATGGAGCGCTTCTTCGTTGAAGTCACCCATGATTATGGTTTTGGCTCCGCTCCGGCACAGGGAATCCCGAAGCCTTCGCATCCTTCGCAGTGCGGTTTGTCTTGCCGATGCTTTTCCGCCTCCGAATTTGGAAGGAAGATGGCAGACTGCAACGTCCAGCGTGTCGCTTCCGATCGAGCATTTAGCAAGAAGTATATCCCTTGTCTGCAGGCTGTCAATACGTAGCGGCATGGTTCTCAATAGTTTGACATCCCGTTTTCTGTATAACAGGGCAACGTCTATACCCCGTCTGTCGGGAGAATCAAAGTGTACTATCCCATATCCGGCCTTGTCCAGCACGGTCTTGTCCAGGAGGCGCTTGAGTACGAACCGGTTTTCCACTTCCGCAACGCCGATCAGGTCGGGGAACCCGCCGCACCTATCAGCTATATGGCAAATGCCTTTGCTGATGCTTAAGCATTTGGATAAAAAGCGTTTGCGTGTCCATCTTCTTGTCCCGCGGGCGGAAAACTCCCGGTCTGCAGGGCAGGTGTCCCTGTCTATGTAGTCAAAGAAGTTTTCGAGATTCCAGAAAACGACATTGTATCCGTCGGGACGGTCGGCCCCGGAAGATATGGCCAGCGCCAGGGCGGCCAGAAGCGGCAGTATTACCATTTCAAAACAATTTTAAACAGCTTCTTAGTGAAACCAATAATAAGCCATATCTGCCACACCGGGGTAAATAATCGTGAATATCTTCTAAATTTGCAGGAGAAAATGTTTTTTTATGTCCCTGAAATGCGGAATAGTCGGCCTTCCCAACGTGGGCAAGTCCACACTCTTCAACTGTATCAGTTCCGGAAAGGCCCAGAGCGCCAATTTCCCCTTTTGCACCATAGAGCCCAACCTCGGTTCTACGAACGTGCCTGACCGCCGGCTTGATGTTCTTACGGAGATATGCCATCCCCGCAGGACCGTCCCCGCCACCGTGGATATCGTGGACATCGCAGGCCTGGTTAAGGGTGCAAGCAAGGGAGAAGGCCTTGGAAACCAGTTCCTTGCCAATATCCGGGAGACCAATGCCATCCTTCACGTGCTCCGTTGTTTTGATGACGGGAACATAGTGCACGTCGATGGAGATGTGGATCCCGTGCGGGACAAGGGCGTTGTGGATACCGAGCTCCAGCTGAAGGATCTTGAGACGGTGGAGTCCCGCCTTGCAAAGGTGGAGAAGCAGGCCAAGATAGGTGCCGACAAGGATGCGAAGCGTCTTGTGGCCATCCTCACAAAATACCGCGAGGCCCTGCTGGAAGGCCGGTCCTGCAGGACTGTAAGCTTTGACAGTGAAGAAGATGCCGCCCTGGCAAAGGAGCTGTCGCTTCTTACGGACAAGCCTGTGCTGTATGTCTGCAATGTGGATGAAGCCTCGGCCGCATCCGGCAACAGGTATGTGGATGCCGTAAGGGAGGCAATCAGGGATGAAAACGCCGGACTGCTTGTGATTGCGGCCAAGACGGAATCGGAAATAGCTGAAATAGAGAACTTTGAGGACCGGCAGATGTTCCTCGAAGAATTGGGCCTTAAGGAATCCGGCGTAGTGAGGCTGATCCGCAGCGCCTATGCCCTTCTTGGTCTGCAGACCTTCTTCACGGCCGGTGAGGACGAATGCCGGGCCTGGACTGTCAGCGTAGGAGACAAGGCGCCTAAGGCCGCCGGTGTCATCCACAGCGACTTTGAGAAGGGTTTCATCAGGGCTGAAGTCATCAAGTACGACGACTTCGTCAGTTACCGTTCGGAAGCGGCGGTTCGCTCTGCCGGCAAACTCCATGTGGAAGGAAAAGATTATGTCGTCGAAGACGGCGACATAATGCATTTCCTGTTCAATGTATAAGAAGCTGTTTTGAAATGGTTATCCTTTTCCTTATGCGTCTTTCCGGTCCATATTTCCCCTCTCATCAGTCACATAGCTACGGCTATGCTCCTTCTTCGAGTGAAAATCTGTCCTCGGAAATACGTTATAATTAAATGCGGCAACCATTTCAAAACAGCTTCTAAAAGCTACAGCGCGGCCTTCAGGGCCTCGACCACCTCTTCGCTGAAGCCTATGAATTTCTGGCGGGAACCGTCCCTGGCCACGATGAGGTATGTCGGGAAGGCGTTTGAGTCAATCTGGCCGTAAATCGCTGACAGCTGGTCGTCATTCAGATAATAATGGTCTCCCTGTATGCCGGGTACCATCTTTTCCCAATCTTCCCTGGGCGAGGTCGCACTTGTGATGTAAACGAACTGTACGCCTTTGAGGCTTTCGGCCTTGAGGGGTTCCAGGTTTTTGTGGGCAGCCCTGCAGGGCCCGCACCAGGTAGCCCAGAAATCCACAAGGACGGTTTTCCCGGCATATCCGGACAGGATTGTATCCAGCAGTTTGGAGTTGTCGGCGGCGGGGGTCTCCTTTATTACGGAAGCTGTTCCTTCCGTGGCGGCGGCATCCCCGGCGGGGCTTTCGGTGATGGTCTCGGCAGCTTCAGCTGCGGCCTCGGGGGCCTGGTTCCTGGCGGAAGAACGGGAGCCGCACATGGTTACCGCCAGGACAAGGGCGGCAGTCATTGACAGGTAGGTTAACTTTTTCATATCTGTGTGTTAAATGTTGCGTTTGGAGACGGTATATTTTAGGCCGATGCCTTCCAACTGCCTGACGAGCTCCGTCGAGGGCAGTACATTGTACTTGAGGGATATCATGTCAAATCTGTATCCCGATTCGGGGTCTGAGAAATGGACTCCGAGCGGCATCTTTCCCTTGTTGGCCTTCAGGACTCCGGCGAGATTCCGGCAGAAAGCGGTGTTGAGCATGGGGGTGGATACACTGATGGAGAATCCGCTGAGGAAGGACTCGGCCGTATTCCCGAGCAGCATCACCCGTTTGAGCCTGAACTGATAGCTCGGAGGGGCCGGATTCGCCTCATCTGTCTTTCCGAATCTGCGCGGACCGATTTCCCCTTCCAGCCAGACGGCCGTATGCTCCTTGAGGTACGGCAGGAAGTTTTCGTGGTCTTTGCCGAACAGGGAGAATTCAAAGGAGCCGTCATAATCCTCGATGAGCGTCCTTGAGAAAGGCTTGCCGGTTTTTGAAGTAAGCTCCTTGAAAGAGGTGACGAACCCTGCCATGGTGACTTTCATCGCAGGGGCCTGTTTCCTTTCACATTCGGAAATCAGCGCGGCAAGCTTGCCCACCTTGCAGTTGGTGAACTGCTCCATTTCGAACTCATACCGTTCAAGGGGGTGCGAAGACAGATACATTCCCACATACTCCTTTTCTTTCTGAAGCATGGCCATGGTGTCATCCTCTGCCGGCGCGGGAAGCGGTTCCGGTTTTACAGGGCGCAGTTCTTCGGTGTCACCGAAAAGCGATGCCGCCTCCTCTTCTGAATCCCTTTTCATGCGCATTCCGTACTGGAGGAGCGCTTCGGCGAACTCCGTCCCGTCTTTTCCGGGCATGAAATACTGCCTGCGGGAAAAACCGAAAGAATCCAGGGCCCCTGCATATACCAGAGCTTCGAGGGCCTTGTGATTCACTATCCCCGACATCCTTGCCACGAAATCATATATATCGCTGAACCGCCCGCCCTGGCTTCTCTCATTCAGGATTGCGTCAACAACGTTGCTTCCGAAGCTGTGTATGCCGCCGAGTCCGAAGCGGATGTCTCCCTTGGCGTTGACGGTGAAATGCGACAGGCTTTCGTTGATATCAGGGTTAAGTACCTGGATATGACTCTTTTTGCAGTCATCCATTATTTCCTTGATCTCTTCCATGTTGGAGAGATTCTGGCTAAGGTTGGCTGCCTGGAATTCGGCGGGATAATGGGCCTTGAGCCAGGCTGTCTGGTATGAAACCCAGGCGTAGCATGTGGCGTGTGACTTGTTGAATGCGTATGAGGCGAACTTGCGCCAGTCGCTCCATATCTTGTTGAGCACCGGCTCCGGATGCCCGTTGGCCACTGCGCCCTTAAGGAATTTGTCCCTGAGGCCCTCAAGTACACCTATCTGCTTCTTGCCCATGGCCTTGCGCAGTTTGTCCGCCATGCCCTTGGAGAATCCGGCGAGTTTCTGCGAAAGGCGCATCACCTGCTCCTGATATACAGTCACCCCGTATGTCTCGTTCAGCAGTTCCTCCATTTCCGGAAGGTCGTAGTGGATCTTGGACGGATCATTCTTTCCGGCGATGAAATCCGGAATATAGTCCATCGGCCCCGGACGGTACAGGGCATTCATAGCAATCAGATCCTCAAACCTCTGAGGATGAAGCCTTTGCAGATGCTCCCGCATTCCGGGGGATTCGAACTGGAACACGCTCTTGGTATCGCCCCGGCTGTACAGGTCGTATGTTGCGCTGTCGTTGATGTCTATCTTCTCGATATCGAAGACATCCCCGCAGGTGTCCTTGATGTCATCCATGCATTCCTTTATGATGGACAGGGTCTTCAGGCCCAGAAAGTCCATCTTCAGCATGCCGACCTCTTCAATATATGAGCCTTCATACTGGGACACCCACACTTTCTGTCCCGAGGCCTTGTCGGTGCCGAGCGTTATCGGGATGTAGTCCGTAAGGTCGCCGCGGCCGATAATCATCGCGCAGGCATGTATGCCTACCTGGCGGATACAGCCCTCGAGCTGCATCGCGTAGCTGATTACCTCTTTCACCAGGTCGTTGCCGTTCTCATATTCGTTCCTGAACTCGGGAATCAGCTTTATGCAGTTCTTCAGGGTTATCTTGTAGGTCTTCTCTTCCTTGCCCGTGCGGTAACGTTTCCCGTCCTTTTCGACCAGTTTCTCCCCTTCACGCGGCTCCTCGCCCTCTTTCAGCTCGATGCTGTAATCCTCCATCTGGGTGATGGGGCGGTCCGGAATCATCTTTGTCAGCCTGTTGCTTTCGTCGATCGACAGATGGCTGATGCGGGCTACATCCTTGATTGCACTCTTGGCGGCCATCGTACCGAAGGTTATGACATGGGAGATATGGTCCACCCCATACTTCTCCTGCACGTAGGTTATCACCTTGTAGCGCCCTTCATCGTCGAAATCGACGTCTATATCCGGCATGGATATACGCTCCGGATTGAGGAATCTCTCGAACAGCAGGTCGTAGCGTATCGGATCCAGGTTCGTGATGCCGAGGCAGTATGCGACGGCGGAACCCGCTGCGGAACCCCTTCCCGGCCCTACGGAAATGCCGTTGTTGCGGGCCCAGCCGATAAAGTCCTGGACTATGAGAAAATAGTCGGGAAAACCCATACGGGAAATGGTCCCCAGTTCAAAATCCAGCCTTTCCTTTACCTGCGGGGTTATGGTATCGTATCTTTCCGAAGCCCCCCCGTACGTCAGATGGCACAGGTAAGCAACTGAATTACAGAACTCTTCGCCACGGAATACACCGTTTTCGTCATTTTTACCGGCTTCGATGATACCGGCATATTCCTGCCGGTAGCCGTCTATCCCGGCCATGAATTCTTCCGGAAGTTCGAATTTGGGGAGCACGTGCCCGCGGTCGATGGAATAGGCTTCCACCTTGTCGCAGATTTCCAGGGTGTTGGTGATGGCTTCAGGATGGTCCGGGAACAGGGCATGCATCTCCTCCGAGGACTTCAGATACTCCTGCTGGGTGTAGCGCAGCCTGTCAGTGTCGTCTATGAATGCGTTGGTGGTCAGGCAGATAAGCCTGTCGTGAGCGGGACCGTCCTCTTTGCGGACGAAATGCACGTCATTCGTGGCTATGACTTTCACCCCGTGTTTGGCGGCAAGTTCGAATACCACCGGGACGTATTTGCTCTGTCCTTCGAACACGTCGAGGCTGACTCCCGGCACCTCCGTCTTGTGGAGCATGACTTCCAGATAGTAGTCCTCTCCGAACACCCTCTTGTGCCATTCTATCGCCGCTTCGGCCCCTTCTATGTCATCGGCGAGTATCTTGCGGGCTATTTCGCCGGCCATGCAGGCTGAAGAGCAGATGAGCCCCTTGCTGTACTTCTCCACGACCTCGTGCGACACCCTCGGCCTGTAATACATGCCCTCGATGTGGGCCGTGGACACGATTTTCATGAGGTTGTGATAGCCGTCGTAGTCCTTGGCGAGCAGGATGAGGTGATAGTATCCTTTGTTTGCCTTGTTCTGCAGCCTGTGGTCGCCCAGCGAAACATATATCTCGCAACCTATTATAGGCTTTACGGACGGATGCTTTTTCGCAACCTTCAGGAATTCCTTCACGCCGTAGAGATTGCCGTGGTCCGTGATGGCAAGCGCCGGCATCCCAAGCTCTTCCGCCCGTGAGAACAAGTTGTCTATGGAAGAATGGCCGTCCAGTATGGAATACTGGGTGTGAACGTGAAGATGTACGAAATCCGAAGGCATAGGAATTGCAGATATATTTGTAAAGATAAGAAAAACCCGGGGCTTATCCGTCAGAGATTTTTCCTATTTTTGTGATAAATCAGCATTTGTTTATGCCTCAATCTTTTGCAGACATCGGAAAAAACGGCGCCATCGATGAACTTTATCACAGGGCCGGTATTGAGCGGCGGCAGGGCGGACTTTCGGCGGTGACGGCGGATGAAACCGTGTGTCTTGGAAGCAGCTTCCTTATGGAGGGAGTGGACTTCAACCTGGTATATTTTCCCCTTAAACATCTGGGTTACAAGGCGATGACTATAGCCGTCGGGCGGATCTACGCCCAGTGCTGCCACCCGTTCTGCGCCTCCGTAAGGCTGGGCGTGTCTTCCAAACTGGATTTTGATGAAATCGCCTCTCTGTGGGAAGGAATCACGGTTGCGTTCAGGGAGCACGGGCTTGAGTCCATCGACCTTGATCTCGCACCGTCTCCCAACGGGCTGGCCATAAGCATATCCGTCATGGGAAAGGGCCCGGTCCTGAAGCGCCCCGCCCCGGCTTCGAAGGATCTTGTCTGCATAAGCGGCAGCGTCGGAGGGGCCTTCCTCGGCATGCAGCTTCTGGAAAAAGGCCGCCGGGAATTTGAGAAGGAAGGCATACGTCCGGACCTGGAGAAATACAAGATGCTGGTAGGCGATTACCTGAAGCCGGAGATACGTCCCTCCGTGGCCGGAATGCTTGCCGAAGCCGGGATAGTGCCCTGCGCGGGATATCTTGCCGGAGCCGGCCTGGCCGACTGCATGAAACGGATTGCGTCCTCGACCGGGTTCGGGGTGAAGGTATATGCCGACAGGATCCCCTTCGAGGGTGGCAGTTTCGATGCCGGCAAGATCCTGGACATAGATCCCGTTTCGGCTGCGATGTCCGGTGGAGAAGACTGGAGGCTGGTGTATATAATCCCGCTGGCGGATGCGGAAAAGTTCCGCAGGGACTTCCAGACATTCGACATAATAGGCCATCTGGCCCAGCCCGAGGCCGGTACCGTGCTGGTTTCCCCCGACGGTCTGGAGCATCCCGTCACCGCTCCCGGGTGGAAGGAGCCTGAAGAAGAATAACCAATCAATCGACAGAATATGAAAAAAGCATTGTTCGCCTCGGCGGCCCTCATTGCCGCCCTTACTGCGGGGGCACAGAACCTCGGCAGCATCCTTGGCAGCCTCGGCGGCTCCAAGAGCGGAGACATCCTCAACACCGTATCCAATGTGGTCTATGCCTTTACCGGCAACACTACCGCAGTGAGCCTTCCCGGCACATGGACCTATACCGGAGCAGCGGTCGCCCTCGGCAGTGAGAATGTCCTTTCCAACGTGGCCGGTGCGGCAGCTTCCGGAACCATCGAGAGCAAGGTTGACGGATATCTGAAGAACATAGGCCTCACCGCCGGTGCCGCCACCTTTACTTTCAACGAAGACCTTTCCTTTTCCTGCACGCTCAGGGGTGTTCCGCTTACGGGTACCTGGAGGACAATAAACGACGGCAAGACAGTCCAGCTCCAGTTCGGAAAGACACTCAAATACATGAATATGACCGGCACGCTCAAGGGCACCGCCACAGGCTGCGAGATGCTCTTCGAGGCCAAGAAGTTCCTCTCGTTCATGAAGACAGCGCTTGCCGTAGTCGCCAAACAGAGCAGCACGGCCAGCACGTTCTCCTCGCTTGCCGAGAACTACAACGACATGAAGATAGGCTTCAAGCTTAACAGGAAATAGGCAGGTAAGCAAAAAGTTAACGGCCCTGCGGGGCCGTTTTTTTTACAAACCTCTCAGCAGGTTCGACATGTTGACTTTCTTGTCGATGATGGCGTGCAGGTCGGAAATGGCCACGCGCTCCTGTTGCATGGTATCGCGCTCGCGGATAGTGACGGTGCCGTCCACGAGGCTGTCGTTATCGACGGTTACGCAGAAAGGCGTACCGATGGCATCCTGACGGCGGTATCTCTTGCCTATGCTGTCCTTCTCGTCATACTGGTAGGTGAAGTCGTATTTCACCTCGTCCACCACTTTCTGAGCCAGCTCGGGGAGGCCGTCCTTCTTCACAAGCGGCAGTACGGCCACCTTCACGGGTGCCAGGGGAGCGGGTATGCTGAGCACTACGCGGCTGTCACCTCCTTCCAGCTGCTCCACCTTGTATGAATGGGAAAGCACGGCGAGGAACATCCGGTCCACGCCGATGGAAGTCTCAACGCAGTAAGGGACATAGCTCTCGCCCGTCTCCGGGTCGAAGTACTGTATCTTCTTGCCGCTGAGCCTCTGATGGTTGCCGAGGTCGAAATCGGTCCTCGAGTGGATCCCTTCCAGTTCCTTGAACCCGAACGGGAAGTTGAACTCTATATCGGTGGCGGCATTGGCATAGTGGGCCAGCTTCTCATGGTCGTGGAAGCGGTAGTTTTCGGCGCCCATGCCGAGGTTGACGTGCCATTTCATGCGGTTTTCCTTCCATGCCCTGAACCATTCCATTTCGGTTCCGGGGCGGCAGAAAAACTCCATTTCCATCTGCTCGAATTCCCTCATGCGGAATATGAACTGCCTGGCAACTATCTCGTTACGGAAGGCCTTCCCTATCTGGGCTATGCCGAACGGAATCTTCATCCTTCCGGTCTTCTGGACGTTGAGGTATTCCACGAATATGCCCTGGGCCGTTTCCGGACGGAGATATATCTTGTCGTCGGCATCGCCGGTATTGCTTATCTGCGTTGAAAACATCAGGTTGAACTGCCTGACGTCAGTCCAGTTTTTGGTGCCCGAGATGGGGTCCACTATGCCGCAGTCGAGGATTATCTGCTTGTATCCGGCAAGGTCATTTGCCTCCTGTACTTCGACGAACCTTTTGTGGACCTCGTCATACTTGGCCTTTTCACGCAGTACGTTGGGGTTGGTGGAGCGGAACTGTGCCTCGTCGAAGGCCTCTCCGAACCGCTTGCGGCCCTTTTCGACCTCCTTGTCCATCTTTTCCTCGATTTTCGCGAGGTAATCCTCTATGAGGACGTCGGCGCGGTAGCGTTTCTTGGAATCCTTGTTGTCTATGAGGGGGTCGTTGAAAGCGGCCACGTGCCCGGAAGCCACCCAGGTCTTAGGGTGCATGAATACGCAGGAATCAATGCCCACTACGTTCTCGTGCAGCCTTGTCATGGCTTCCCACCAGTATCTCTTTATGTTGTTCTTCAGTTCCACGCCCATCTGGCCGTAATCGTACACGGCGGCAAGCCCGTCGTATATCTCGCTCGAAGGGAAAATGAAACCGTATTCCTTGCAGTGGGCCACCAAGACCTTGAAAAGTTCTTCCTGTGTCATATCACGTTTATTATAGGGAAAACAAAGATAGTCAGAAAAATGCTAAATATGTATAATCTCTTCCAGCGGGACCATTACGAAAGGCCTCTTGTGCATTCTCGGATGGGGGACCGTAAGTTCTCCGGAGTCAATCCTGACGTCGCCGTACAGGAGGATGTCGATGTCGATCGGACGGTTTGAATAGAGCCGGCTTCCGTCGGGGTTGAACCGCGGCGGCCGCACCTCCCTTCCGAGTTTCCTTTCGATATCCTTGCAAATATGCAGGAGGCGTGTGCAATGAAGAAGCGGCGACTGTCCGGCATCCGGGAACGTGCACCTCCCCACGCAGTTCAGAAAATCATTCCCGTCAAAGCCGTCGGCTTCAGTCTCGATTATGGATGAAAGGGTAAGCTTCTGTCCGATAGCCGTTTCCAGCAGCTGCACGGCACTCCGTATATTGCGTTCCCTGTCTCCTTCGTTGCTGCCGAAGGAGAAGAATGTGTCAAACCTTTGAGTGTCCTCAGCCATCCAGCCCCAGGTCTATACGGGCTTCTTCCGACAGCATGCTCCTGTCCCAGGCCGGCTCGAAGACCAGCTCGATATCGCACGATCTCACCCCGGGGACGTCTTCAACGGATGTTTTCACGTCATTTATGACATCGTCGGCCATCGGGCAGTTGGGGGCGGTGAAGGTCATCTTTATGGAAACGTCCCTGCTCTTGGAGATATGGAGTTCGTATATGAGTCCGAGGTCGTAGATGTTTACCGGAATTTCCGGGTCATACACCTGTTTGAGGGCAAGCACCACGTCCGAATACAGCGGTCCGAGTTCCTTTACGTCTTCAGCCGTAAGGACTTCATTGCCTTCCTGCCGGTCCTGCTCCTGCCGGCTTTCGTTCCCGGGCTGACCCTCTAGTCCGTCGTTCCCGGCCGGAGAGGGGATATCCCCGATATGCGCTTCCGCCATCGCCTTAATTGTCTCAATCATCGATACCAGCCCGTTCGCCCTGGTCGGAGACAGATTCTCCCTGAGCCCGATCTTATCTACTACCGAGAAATCCGAGGACAGGATCTCCTGAGGCGTCCTTCCGGAGTAAATACTTATAAGCAAGGAGATTATACCTTTCGTTATGATGGCGTCGCTGTCGGCCGAGAAGAATATGCGTCCGTCCCGAAATTCAGTATCCAGCCATACCCTTGACTGACAACCCCGTATAAGCCTGTCTTCAGTTTTCTTTTCCTCCGGATAGGCTTCCAGTTCCCCTCCGAGTTCTATAAGATATTCATATTTGTCCAGCCATTCGTCAAATTCGGCGAACTGCTCCACCACTTCCTGTTCTTTTTCTGCAAGTGTCATCCTCTCAACATCTTAAGTGCCTTTTCAAGACCGTTTGCAAAGGCTTCTGCCTCCTCCATGGTGTTATATGGGGCAAAGGACGCCCGGACCATTCCTGTCACGCCGAAGCGGTCCATCAGCGGTTCCGCGCACATCATCCCCGACCTGACGGCTATCCCCATCTTGTCCAGTATAAGGGCTATATCCTCGTGATGTGCCCCTTCTACAGTGAATGAGAACAGCGGGATTTTCTCTCCGGGTGAGGCCTGAATTCCGTATATCCGCAGCCCTTCGATTGAGGAAAGCCTGTCTTGAAGATATGCGGAAACTGCCTCCATATTGGCCTGCAAATCGCTGTCAGCCATTATCTTGAGCATCTCTATCGCAGGTTTCAGGGTGGGGGTTGCGTTGAGGTTCTGCGTACCTGCCTCGAATTTGCCGGGGGTGGGGGCAAAGGTCGTCTTTTCGAAACTCACGCGGTCTATCATCTCCCCGCCGGACATATACGGAGGCATTTTGTCGAGCAGTTCCTTACGGCCCCAAAGAACTCCCGTTCCGGAGGCTGCATACATCTTATGCCCGGAGAAAGCGTAGAAGTCGCATCCGGCATCCTGCACGTTAATATGCTGATGCACAATACCTTGTGCCCCGTCGACGAATACCTTTACCCCCAGTGGACGGCACAGACTGCAGATATCTTTTATGGGGTTTACAAGGCCCAGCACATTGGAGATGTGCGCCACGGCCAGCAACTTCGTCCTGGGAGTTATAAGTTCCGGCAGCAGGTCGGTGCGCAGGTGCCCGCTGTCGTCAACAGGCAGAACCTTCAGCACGGCCCCTTTCCGCAGGCACATGAGCTGCCACGGCACGATGTCCGAGTGGTGTTCTGCCTGGGAAACGATTATCTCGTCCCCTTCCCTTACGAACGCTTCGCCGAAAGACCATGCGGCAAGGTTGACAGAGGCGGTCGTGCCGGAAGTGAAGATTATCTCCTTCTCCGACGACGCTCCTATATAGTCAGCCACCGCCTTGCGGGTGGATTCATACTCGGCTGTCTCGTCCGATGCAAGTTTGTGCACCGCCCTGTGAATGTTCGAGTTGAGGGTGTTGATATTATGCAACAGGGCCTCCGTCACCGCCGCGGGCCGCTGTGAGGTGGCCGCATTGTCAAGATACACAAGCGGTTTTCCGAACACGCTCCGGGACAGTATGGGAAACTCTTTTCTGAGATCTGCAACTTTCATATCCTGCAAATCTACAAAACATTTGCCTATCTTTGAGAAGCTGTTTTGAAATGGACGTCCTTCCAAACCCCTGTCAGGTACCAGGAAAACTATTTTTCTTCGAAATGTGGCCAGAAATTATTGCTTATGAACTCGCGTTCAATTATTTCAATGGCATCTTCATTAGAAAGTGTCAGTTGTTCATTACCAGTCTTACTTAAGTGTTTTATGTCATTTTTAAAAACTAAAAACCAGCCGGGGACACCTGTTACCATAAATATCAGGTCGGGCCTTCGGTAGTTTACATTCTTTAGCAAGGATCTGGCAACTGAATTGTTAGTTTTGGTAAAAAATTTTTTTTGCAAGCCTCCATTAGAGTAGTATGAATGCCAGTAATTATCTTTGCTGTATACCAGAAATTTATCGCAGCTTTTCTCGGAAATAATCAAGTTTTGAAAGTCTGCGAATTTTGCATTATTTTCTGGATGTAACCAATCCCAATTTTCCTTGAGTGGTTTTTTGATGGCCAGGTACGGTATAAACATTAATGAATCTGTTTTGCCGATGCGGCCATTCGAGTTTTTTTCTGCAATTCTGTGAAACTTCTTATAATGGGTTGCCATATAATAATGACAGTCAGCTACAATAGTCCCTGTCTGTTGCAGAGACCCTTGCATAATGAAAAAAATAATAATGACAAATGTCAGATGTGTGAGCATAGTTTACATTTTGCTATTAGTAATTGATGATCCCAATAGTATCAAGATACTGATACGTTGTATAACCCACAAGCGGATCGTGAACAAAAGCCGAAAAAAGGTGCAAGGTGCGTCCGATACCCCCTCCAAACATCCGCAGTTTAAAACCAAGGATGATACCACGCACATTGATAGCATGATTATTGGTTGTTGACAGGACCTCACTATTGCTAGATAATGCCATTCCGACCCTAACCCAATCCGAGCCAGAAATAATTTCCATAGTATTTTCGGTATTAAGATGTACCGCTTTTACATAGCTCTCCATAGGATTGTATCCCTCTGCTCCTCCCGCTGCCTGAATAAACACTTCTGCGGGGTTATTAGAATGGCCTTGATCTGCAAATGCATCTGCATATGCGTAACAGTATTTTGACTTGTCTGGTTGTAATACAGGGGTCTTTTCGGATGTCGCTTCAAATAAAACTGGCCTTTGCTCCGGGTATTTTCCACTATCGGAGGTGTCAAGATAATTCCTAGTCCAAGGATCCGCACCATTTGCTTTGGCATATTTATATCCGCTTATACCTCCTGAAACAGCACCACTGATTGCCCCTCCGATAGCCCCCGAGACTAATGATATTCCCCTATTATAGTTGAAATCTCTTCCCGAAATAAGATTATTAACGCCATTCAATACGTAACTTGTACCAGCACCGGAGATGGCGCCTGTTCCGGCTCCGATGACAGAACCGGCCCATACACCAGCGGCTTTGGTAATACTGGCTGACCATGCAGAAGCGCCGGCGGTAAGTGCACCAATCCCGGCTCCTACCGCGAAATACTT
>ERZ842401.5199-NODE-5199-length-14579-cov-3.366428_pt1 | contig 14579 bp, 6 predicted proteins | sample MGYA00521270_ERZ842401 | MGnify/ENA primary metagenome ERZ842401 (study PRJEB31892, sample SAMEA3878208) | bioreactor metagenome | biome: Moose rumen | place: Sweden | collected 2011-10 | study: EMG produced TPA metagenomics assembly of the PRJEB12797 data set...
CAAAAAATTTGACATAATTATCTGGTTGTAAATGAATGACTTTATTAATTATATAAGTTAATAAAAATTCGTTTTTGATATAATTATATATTTCTTTTATATCTTGTTTTTTATTTTTTTTGGCAATTGATTTCAATTTGTTATCTTTTATATTTTTAAATTTCTTTTTCAAATCTAAATTCACACTTAAATAATAAGGCACATATAATATTTTTTCTTCATCATCCTTAAATAATTCTTTATAGCATTCCATATCAATATTAATATTATCTTTATTTTCTTTATTTTTATTATCCTCCTTTATTTCATTATTTATATTATTATTTATAATATTAATATTATTATTTATATTGTTATCAATATCTTCCTCATTTTGTTTTTTTTTGTTTTTTTTTCTTTTTTTCTTTTTGGTGGTCTTTTCTTCTTCTAATAGTTCTTTATAATTTTGTTCATTAAAGAAATTAATGAAATGTTCAATAATTTCAAAATAAACAAAATATTCATTTTCCCATAAATTAACAACATTTTGATATAATAAATAATCCGTAAAAGTAACACTATCACTATGTTCAATAACTTTAATTATATCATTTCTTATTTTATTTTTTACATAGTTATTTTGTTCTAATTGATTCGTTTGTAAAAATAATCTCATATCATCATATATGGGATTATAAATATAGTTATTACTATTATTAACTTCGAGTAAAGGCTGAATTAACATAGCAGTTCTTGAATTGTTATAATTATCACTTCTTCTGAAATTCTTATAAAATATTATTTTATTATTTATTTCATTATTAATTAAAATATCATCAAAAATCTTTTCGATATTTGTTTCATTTAATAATGTCTTTTTCTTATTTGTATCATTGTAATTTATATTAAAATAATTTATTACCATTTTTCTATCGATAAAAATGCGATTTAAATTTTCGTCATTTATTAAAGATATTATTATTTCGTTTTTATTACTTTTATTTCCTGTCTTTTTCGTGATGAAATAATTGTTTAAAAAATATTTGATCATTATTGCTTGCTCGATAAATAATAAAATGTATTTTGTTATTGAATAATTACTTAATTCACTATTAAACCATTTTGGTAAATGGTAGGAATAAATATTTTTCTCTTGGTTATATATAGGCTCGATTAAATTTTTGAAATAATCAATATTTCCTAGAAAAACGAATGTTGTGTCAAATTTTTCCTTGTTTAATAAAAAACAGGGAGAAAGACAAAAACAATCGGGATAAGGCTTGTGATGCACACTATAAAATTTTATCTCGTTTGTAATAAAGTCAATGATATTCGAATTATATTTTTTATCTCTTTCATCTTCTCCATAAATTCCACCTTTCATCATTCTATAATCATTAACATATGAAAAAAAAGTATCCGATTTTGAATTATAATAATTTTCCAAAGTGAATTCATTCGATGACATTTCCTCAATAAATTCTTTATAAATATTATCCGATTTATATTCAAATATTTCAGTCAATTCCGATTTGGGAATAAATTCAATACATTTATTATTAATCGTTCTTAAATACATTTGATAAATAATAGTACTAAATAATTCATTTTCGACAGTACATATTTTAATTCTTGATTCAAGAGATAAATTAAAAAACCATGTTTTTACTTTATTGCGAAGTTGATCTCCTGAAATATTATTTAATTTTTTTGATAATTTGGAATATAATTTATAATAAAAACGGAAAGAGGTGAAATTATGGGCAAACTTCAAAAGGCAATTGTAAAAAGAATACTTAATACAAACGACGGCGCTAAAGTAAGCCGCAGGAAGCTGTGTCTGTCTATAGTTTCACTTGTGCTTGCCGTATCGGTATTGATTTCGGCAACCTACTGTTGGTACGCGCTCACTCAGGCGGACGCCAACGGAAGGAACATCAGCCTTTCGGTAGGACAGGGACTTCGTGTTAACGACTTAGGCGATACTTTTAAGAATATTTCCGATAATTCGTATCTTTTGCCCGCGTCTACCGTAGATGGTCGAAATCTATATTTCCCTGCGGATGGATCTGATTTCTCAATCCAAACAAACAAAATGACTTTCCGTTCAGCTAACGCAGGCGACAGAAACTACGACTACGTTCAGCTTGACTTTAATCTTACAGCTGAAGCGAACTATACAGGCATTTATCTCGATAAGGATACCAGCCTTACCATAGATATTCCTGACGACGCTTCAGATAATTACAAAACCGCATGCGCAAAAGCGCAGAAAGCGTTAAGAGCGGCTATCTATTATGAAAAAATGGAAAAGCCTGCTATTTTCAACGCGAGGAAAACACCTTCTACTGTTGACGCGGTTAATGATGTAGACCGTACAACAGGAAGATTTATTGAATCTAAGGAGCAGGAAGCTGTACCGTTTAAGGACTATTCCTACGGAAAACGCCAGCTTGCTGTACTTAACCAGGGCGAAACTCGTCCGTTCTCGCTCATAATCTGGCTCGAGGGTACTGATGATAACTGTATCAGCACCGATGTTTGTGAGTCGGTTATGCTTAAGCAGATTGTACTCAACCTCAAGTTTACTACATCTTGGGATGAAAAAGCTACTATTAAATTTAAAGATACAAGCGGTAATGATGTTGCCGATTATCTGAGCAGCAATCCCGGATGCTCGCTCATGCTTGACTATAATAATGAGTCGCGTGAGATTGATCATATGAAGTTTACAATGTACAAGAGTGTAAACTTTGATACAGACCATACTTGGTATTGTAATATTCCTGATAACGCGTATACAGATATTACGTTCCAGATTGTAAATGACGCTACAGGAGAAGCGGAGTACACATGGTCTGAAACTACCGTCGGAGCGTCAACTGTGAACCGCGGTACTTCGACCGTATACACTGCGGATACGTTTGGTGAGAATAGTTCTTACGGACATTGGCACGACGGTAATATCGAAGATTACGGCGCCGGCAGCGATATCGGCGAGATTGAAGATGACTGGTAATTACATAATTTTAATTCAAGGAGGTGTCACTAATGAAATATTTTAAAAACAAAAGCAGAAAACAGATTTGCCTGTCGTTAGTGGCGCTTATCCTGGTTATGCTTATGACGGTAGGAATTACTTACAGCTGGATTGACGACGTAAAACAAATCCAGATTAATACCGTTGATGACGCGGAGAATACTCCGCTCAAAACAGGCGTAGATATTAATGCCAAGGTTAATGTAACTAAGAAAGAAAATACAATAAATCTAGGTAATCTTATTTCTGAGAATCCGAGCCTTATTAAGTATAATACAGGCGAAACTGACTCTAAGGGTAATGAAAAAACAAAGCTCAAATACGACGGTTCCAACGCGAGCAGAAAATATGACCCTACAGAAGTAAATAAGTATAAAGGATATTTCTACGAGTCGGGAGATATGCACCTTTCAGGCTGCTACAGCGACGGCGAATATTTCTATTTCCCGAAAAGCGACGGCGGTTATCGGGAAGGAAATAAAGACGACGAAAACGTTAACTATATCAGCTTTACAACTCAGGTTACGTCCGAGTACGCTGACGTTGATTTCTGGTTTAAAAACCTTCCGAAAGTTTATAAAAGCGGAACAAATTCCGCTATCTCACAGGCTCGTTACGCAGTAAGTGTAAACGGTCAGTCGCATGTATACGCTTCCAGTAATAACACCGGAACAGTACATACGGTGAGCAGCGGTACAGTTACTGATATTAGTTCTTCTGTAAGAAAAACCTCAACATATACATATAATAACGACGACAATACAACCGATTCTTTAGGCAAAAACAGTAACGTTCTTTTTTCGGTAAAGAAGGGCGATACAGTTAATGTAACAATAAAAATTTGGCTCGAAAACGACTTTGATACAACAATCACTGCTTCCGATATTAATATGGAGCTTGTATCTTCGTGGGCGTATACCCGTAAGGTTACAATCGTAGATAGAACAACAAACGGAAGCGGTACCAGCTGGATTGATGATGACAGCGCTAAGCTTTATCTTACAGTTCCCAAATTTATGGAAGACAGAACAAGCAGCGTATCCGGTTGGAGCTCAGTATCCGATACTGAAAATTACAGCGTACCGTTCTGGGAGATTAATAACAGCACATATAAACATTCCGCGACCGATTCGGAAAATATTTCTTATAACTATTACGAAATTGATGTTCCTCTCGTATTTAATAACGAGGAATTGGTTCTATATCGCTCGGAAGCTTGGAATACCGGAAACCACAACGGTCAACAAAACGACCACGGCGTAACTTATTGGAACTGGTGGAGAACTTTCCTCCCGAATACCTATAAGAATGCTACATATACCATTTACGGAAGTTCTATGGATGAAGTAGCTAATAACAGATTCGGTGATTCCGCGCCTAAAACATTTAAAGGCTACGGAACTTGGGGCGGCGTAGACCATATTAAGGTTTATTCGCATTATAATAACACAGATTTTGCGACTAACGGTGGCAACCTATTTGTAAGAGACCATTCAGATGAAGATACTTCAGGCGAAGTATATACATATGCTATGTACCGCGCTGATAATAACAGCGGTACACCGTGGCAGGTATATCTGCCTAAATCCTCAGCCCTTATCCAGTTCCATTATTATCTCAATGACAGTACACTTGGAACTTGGGGATATAAGAGCTGGAATGAAGCTAACCCGCAGCAAAGACCTTTGGCTTCCTCAGGTTTGTATGAATCTAATTCTACTGTTTATCATTTCACTAACAATGATAACGACAGCACCAATAAAGATAGAGGCAGAGGCTATTGGGAAGGCGCGAACTGCTGCTATGTTATTAAAGCAGGTTTCCTTGCGTATTCTGAAGGAATATATCACTATATGTGGCAGGATGATTCGACAAATAACGGAAACTTCCCGGGACCGCAAGTTACTGCGACAAAAAACACTTCCAATGAAAATGTATATTATCAGAGTAATAAGCAAGTGTTTACATCGGGTCAGGTTTATCCGAGTAATACATCTACTACTCACAAAAATATTATATTCACATATCGTCAAAGTAACGGAGATAAGGGAGATCAAACTCCTAACTTAACACTATTCCCTGGTTGCTTCTATCTCCCCGACAGCGATCATAGCGGCAACGGCACATGGCTCGGAAGCTTAACAGATACAGGCCGTTCCGCGGCAGGCTCATCTGAGGCAAGCGGCGGAGATGACAGCGGAAGCGATGCAAGCGGAGGTTCAATTGACGGATATACGGTAAGTACTAACTTTGTATTTAAAATCAGCGGAACAAATTACCGTGTATATACAAACTCTTCAGGAACAACATTCAAGGTAAGACTTAATTTATCTTCGGGCGATAACTGGACTACAGTTCAGTTACAGGAAGGTAATTATCCTGAATATGGTAACGGCGAATCCGGAAAATACTATGAGCCTAAGGATGGAGTTAACTTATATTTAACTACATCTAATTCGAATAACTTCTCAATTAGAACAAATACATCCGGTGATTTTATTGCTACGTTTGAATATGATAACGGAAATACAAATACAATAAAAATCACAAGCATACTTAAAGAGTCATAATTATTAAAAAAGGTGGTGATACCATGAAGACAACTAAAAAGCTCGTAGTGCTTTGTATGGTACTGTTAATGGGTATAGTAGCGGTTATGCCGTCCACGTTTTCGTGGTATGACCATAGCGGAAGCCAGACAGGCGATAGTATGAAGTACAAAAGGGAGGAGCTTCCTGTTTCGGCGGGTACTATCAGTGTAGAAACTAAAAAGTATAAGATGAAATCCGATAAAAAAACTGAGGAAGGAAAAACTCCCGCGGCTTTGGATTATAAAGAAGTTTACTACGATAACAAGGGTAATAAAGAGTACGGCGATGCAATTACCAATGGATCATCGGTATCAGCCTCTCGTTCTCAGTACTACGGTACTACTATTACGAACAGCGGAGACGCTCCCGCGTACGTAAATCTTTATCTCCAGAATTTTACAAACAACAGCAGTTTCTATGTTGGTACTCTGGAACCAAGCTTGCGTGATAAGAATGCTGCTTCATCCGTTCATATTAAGAACAAAAATATGATTCGTGTATATTTCCAGTGGAAAAATGCAAACGACTGGAAAACAAGCGGCGCAAATCATTACGTTGTTTATAAAACCAAGACAAACAGTAATTGGCAATACAAGGCAATTACGAACCATTTAACAGCGGCAACCGCAGGTACAGCAACTCGCACAAGACAGAATAATATCCTCGGCAGCGACAATATTGCTGATACATATTACGTTAACCTTGATGATGATACAACTCAGTTCTACTTCGCGACTGACGGCAATAGCAGCGGATTTAACACATCCGATTGCTCTACTACAATGAACTGGTATCGTACCAATATTATTACCGACGTTCAGGCTGAACGTGGATATTACCTTACAGGTGTGGCTGATGATACATATTTTACAGCGGCTTGCCAGTCTTTCTCAATTCCGGGCGGAATAAGCGTAATGAAATATTTCGATACAGCTAACCTCAACAACGGCCAGAAATCCTACGTTTCTCTTACGAACGGAACTCACTATACAGGACAAACCGCGTCATATGCTGTTACTTCGGGAACAGGCTCACTATCTGTTTCAGGCGCTGGTCTTATGACAAGAACAGGCGCATCCCAGTCTGTAGTAACAACAACTATTACAGGTTCTTTAGGTGATACTACTACCGTTACTACTACTGTAACAACGCCGAGTACTATTGCGGCGATGCCGCTTTCGATGAACATCGAAGTTCCCGAAAAAAAAGACGGCGTTGACGGTAAAGCCGAGGTAGTATGGTATATCCGCAATGAAGACTCTTCAACTACATGTACGTTTGCTAATATTTATTACACCAAGTAATGAGCAGAAAAAAAGAGAAAAAAGAGCGTAAAGGCTTATATATATATAAAGTTGTAAGGAATACAATCCTTGGAATAATAATCGCCATTTTGACCTTGTTTATCGTTTTGGCAATCGTAACAAGGATTACAGGCGGTACACCTTCGGCGTTTGGCTACTCTATGTACAGAGTAAGCTCGGGAAGTATGAAACCTGAGCTCGAAATCGGCGATGTAATTATTACTCAGGAATTTGACCCGATGACAGCGAAAAAAGGCGACATCGTCACTTATAAGAGCGAATCGGGCACAATGGAAGACAAGATGGTTACTCACCGCTTGGTAAAAGAACCATATAAAAAAGGCAAATATTTTTACGCAGTGACAAAGGGTGATAATAACCCGTCTGAGGATGACCCGATAAAGGTTGAGCAGATTCAGTCGAAACTTGTAACTAAGGTTTCTGTACTCAAATTTATTTATAATATTTTCGTAACACCCGCGGGGTTACTCCTTATAATCGGACTTATAATTTTCGCTTTCTTTAATGAGATAGTAATTTTCTTTAAAGCTGTGCTTGGAATCGGATACGAAGACGAGCCTAAAGAAAGCGTAGAAGATATTATCGAACGTTACCAAAAAGAAAATAAAGATATAAAACTCCAGAATTCCGAAGAAAATTCGGATGAAGAATCTAAACTCGGAGGATAAAAATGAAAAGAACGGTTGCGGCAGCGGTTGCAGTTATAATGTGCCTGTGCTTTGCGCTCAGCGGATGCGCGGGTAATTATGATAAATCGCCAGACCAGTATAAAAAAGTTCGTTGGATTACTCCCGACTACAGCTTCAGTATATATACAGATAACGGCTGTAAGGGTATCTATAAATTCAACAATAAAAAATATAATATTAAAGCAAAGTTCGGGTCAACCGCGGTATATGTTTATGATACCGATAACAAGAACACCGAACTTTTCAACGCTGATTGGATGTATGACGGTGACCGCCTTCATATCTACGGCATCAACTTCAACACCAAAAAGTACAAAGAATTTGAAACCAACTACGCCGAGTTTGTTGACCTTCAGAAAGAAAAAATTAAATAATATAAAGCCGCCTTTTACTTAGGCGGCTTTTCTGGTATAGTCTGAGAAAATATCATTTATATTAAAAAGGAGCCAGCCGATTAACGGTTAGCTCCTATAATTTTAATTGTTAAGGGACTCTATACTTGCGGCAATACCGGGGAAAGTTTTGTTGTCAACTATTCTGTAATAATCTCCGTAGTGAAGTTTACCGTCTTTAGTTTTCACATAAAATCTTGCGGCTATTGAGCAACCTTCTTCGATATTGTTTACGGCTAAAGTAACGTATTTATAAGTTGTAGCCGAGCTTTCGGGATCGCCGAAGTTTGTATCGGATACAACATTATTATAGGTGCCTTTACACGACAGCGTCTTTTCACCGTTCCATTTTTTGTATCCGAGAATATCAAATAACCTGCTTTGGTAAAGGCTGTCGGGTTGTCTGTCTGAAACTTTAGCGACAACATATCCATAATCCTCAACATTATTGCCTTTAATTAATCCTTCATTAACTGTTGTGATGAACCTCAGACATTTATCGGGATTGTTGCTTTCCTGTTGACTGTTATCAACATTGTTTATCGCGTGTTTCTTCTGGGCGCCCAGAATCTGTAAATTTGAGTAACTCGTAAGGCTAAGTCCGAATTCATTGGAATCCTCTACGTCCGTTAATCCGCTGAAATCGTTTTTAACAACATATTTTCCGTCGGATGTATTATCTTTTTCGCGAATCATAAATTTATCCGCGGCAACATAATCATAAAGCTCAGTTGAAAAAATTCCGTCGTTTACCGTAACAGAGCTGTCCTGAGTAGTTGACACCGCTTTTTTACCTTCAGGAGCTTCAAATTCGCCGCCGTTTATTGTAAGATTTCCGCCTTTATCATCGACGGCGTTTCCGCTTGTGGAAATAACGTCGGTGTCTGTGAGTGTAAGGTTACCCTCATTTGTTATACCCAATCCGTTTTTAAGACCGTTAACTACGCTGTTCTTGACAGAAGCGGAGCAGTCAGATGATACATAAACAGCTGAACCGTTTTCGGAGTTACTGAGAGAAGCTCTATTATCGGTAAAAACTACCTCATCCAAATCTAACCCCTGAGCTCCCTTAGTATAAACTACGCTGTAATTTCTCGGGTAAAAATTCTTAATTGTAGAATTTTTTATCGCAAAAGCAGTTGTTGTATTGGAAGCGTTTAAAGGGCAATTATTAAAATACGCGCAGTCAACATTATTGTTGCCGTCAAGAACTGCATTTTCAATGTCAAGAGTACCCGCGTTATCGTTTTCAACAATAAACATATTGTTCATAGACGAATCTGCTTTTATAGTATATCCATTGCCAAAAATCTTACCATCAACATCAGCGTTCTTCGCGGAATTAACGGTTATATCGCATGCCAAAGCGTATACTCCACCGTTGTTTAGCGCGTCGGTAAGCTCGGAATCGGAAGTTATAGTAGGAACGATAGTTTTGTAGCCGTTATAATCTATTAGTTCGGGAAGAGCTGACAAAACGCCTACTCCCGGATATCTCCAGCTAATATCGGGATAAGCGGAGAAAATATCCTCAGAGAACGAACCCGCTACAATAAAAAACCTAACCATATTATAGAAATTGGTTGTAATTGAATTTCCGACATCCTCGGTATTATTATTCAAAACTTTTTCCTCAGCGTCGATTAATCCACTCTGTAGTAATATCTCGGCAACTTTATATTTTTTGTAATAAACAGCTTCGGAAAAATCAGTAGTTACGCCGTATTTTCCGTAAAGCTTGCAGCCTTTAAGCGTAAGTTTGTTTCCGTAACCGCCTACAAAAACAGCGGAACCGTTAGGCGCTTTAATAGCGGCGCCTTCGATGATTATATCTTTGTTAGCGGTAATTCTGCTGACAACAGCGTCGCCGTTTCGCGATGTAATTTCCATACCTGAAGAAGTATGAAACGAGGAATTTGAACCGTTTAATGTAATTACGGTATCGTTCGCAATAATTTCGCCTATCTCCGAGGAGCCGTTAAAAATATTTAATTCGCCTTCGCAATTAATTGTGTACGCGCCGAGGTCCAGCTTATTTCCATTCAGATAAAAATTATAAGTTTTGCTCGGAAGATACAGATCATCATACCCGCCGTTTCTTTCCAAAGGAAGGACAATGTCATCCGTCAGATAAATAGGAGTGGTTGCCGTACAATTACCTATAGCTGAAACAAGCTCGGAATAATCGGATACGTTATAGCTCAACGCGCCCGCCGTTAAAGAAGCGGACGGAATTATTAACGCGGTTAACAGAGCTGATAATATTACCGAAAACAGCTTTTTTATGTGATAGGAAATTTCAATTTTTGGGCGAAAATTCCAATTATTGGTAACGTTTGAATATATTTTATTAATACATCTAAACTTCCTATCACCAAAAAATAATTTGTATTGCCCGCTCAGTTTTCTGCTGCGCAGAAACGAGCGATGACTATCCGAAATGCGCGCAAAGCGCGCCTTTCTTGTTGCTTTCATAAAATCAATCCTTTCATTCGGATTTATACGCATATATACTATAATTCTATTGTATTTTTTTACCAAATTCAATTCGTAAATTAGCCAAACAATAAACTACCTATTTAGTAAAAATAACGAATATAAAATATTCAGTAATTATCAGATTTAAAAATACCGCTCTTGAACAGCGTGACGGCAAAAGCGTTATATAGAGATTTTTATACTTCGATTGTAAAATATTACTAAAACTATGTTTTGACATATGTAAAAACCGTCCGAAAGAGAGGTTTTTTATTGTGAGATATTGCAAAAATCAGAGTGTAAAATTATGCAACATTACGAAAATAAAAAATATTGCACAAAATGAAAAATACAATGTTGTTACCTTGATTTTTTTATGCTAAAATTATTGTATATAACTATGGGTATTTGTGCCTTTTTTACGCTGTGGTCAGACAGTTTGCAATACCCCAAACTCCGAAAATTGAAGATTACTCAGAAAGAATGGTCAGAATTTTTCTGTGATGAAATTATCGCGTAATTGTTAGGTTCCAATCCGATGTTGGATACGGTAAACAGAATTACATCAATATTGATACAGTCGGGATTATTTCGTATAGATTGAGTAAAGCTATCTACCCGACCAAAATTCTCAATTTTCAATTTTCCATTTTCAATTGCGTTCGCCAGCGAACGCAGATCGGAGGTTTACTTTATGAAAACAAAATTATTAGGTATCTCAAAACGCTCACTATCTATGTTGCTTGCAATACTGATGATGTTCTCGATTTTAATGGTTGGAACAATTACGGCAAATGCGGGAACACCATTTTATGATTATAGCGGTACGACAAAAATATATATCTACTATAATGATACATATTCAAATCTAAGAGGTTTGTCAGGTTTCTCACATATGTATTTTGTTATTGCTCATAATACATATTATCGTAGAATTGAGATGACAAATGTCTCGAATACTGCGTTATATAGATGTCAAGTTACATCCAAATTCAGTGACGCAACTATGATTTGGGTAATGGCTACCAATAACACTTGGTCAGGAAATAAAGAAGAAAGTGTTGCAAGTCCCGCAAATACAACTGTATGCGGATGGAGCGGTGTGCTTGGTTATACTAATGTTTACAACTCTGATTATAATTTTAATACTTCAAACGCAAGCAGCGGTCATACTTACTATCTGAAAACAACATCCTCTGCTACAAAAACAATAAGCATTTCGGATTTAAGCACAGGTGATCAATATAGTAAATTAAAGGGTGGGACCGCAGGTGTAACATACAAAACCCAGCTTGCTGCCGCAGGTAGTTCAACATTTTCAAATAGTACAGCTACAGGTATTGCTACTATTAACCTGAACACCGGATATTGGGCGAGTGCTACATCCGTTACTCTTTCTGATGCTTCCAGTGATGCCGGAACGACGAGTTATAATAATCCTGCCCTAGCCGCGACATCTACTCTTTCATATTCAAATTTAGGTGCGAATTACGAATTTGTAGGTTTTTACCAAGGTACGTCAAGCACAGGCGGAACTATGACAGCGTTGGCGACGTCAGGTACCAGCGTAACGGTTTATCCACAAACATACACGGGTTCAGCTGCTCAGGCCCAGTACTATTTCGCCAGATTTAGAACTAAACCGAAAGTTACTTTATCGCAAAGTGGCGGTACCGGAACAGTAACAATCGGCGGATCTGCAGTCAGCGGCAGTACCTATGTTTCTACAGGTACCAGTACGGCTGTAACTATAACCGCTCCCGCTAATAAAAGAATAGCTTCCGTTTCAGGCGCGGGTTGGAGCGCTACAAATACTTCGTCAAATACAAGTTGGACAGGTACAATTAACACATCTTCTGACGCGACTTTAACTATTACATACGAGGCGAATACTAATAATCTTACCTTCTCACAGCCGACTAACGGTTCAATTAAATATAATAACTCAACTACCTCGCCTGTAGCTATAAATTACGGCGCAAGCGCAAGCGTAGTTGTAACTCCGAACGACGGTTATAAAATCAGCTCACTTACCGATAACAGCAGCGCTGTTTCGGCGGCGGCTAATCAGACCAGCGCTTATACATATACTATAAGCAGCTTTACAGCGGCGCATACAATTGCGGCAACTATGGAGGCGCGTACATACACCGTAAGCTATACAGGTTCAAACGTATCGTATTCCTCAAATCCATCTTCGGCGGCATACGGCAGTACGGTTAATTTCACAGTTTCTGCCAGTGATCCGTACGTTCTCGGCGAAACAACAGCAACTTACGAAGATAAAAACGGCGATACCCAAACAGTAACGCTTACAGGAAGCAACGGCTCCTACAGCTTTACTCAGCCTGCGGGTAATGTAACTATCACTACTACCGCGGTAAGAACTCCGCGTACCGTAACCGTAACAAAGAGTACGGGAGTAGACAGCTACGTTGTAAACGGAGCAACTTATACCGATACCCATGCATTCACAGTAAGCGACGGCGACAGCTTCACTATTACCTCCGTAACTTATTCAACAGGTTATGAAAATAACAACAATACTCTTTCTATCTCGAGCGTAACTTCTAACCAGACTATCACTCTTACAGGTAAAAAGACTACATATACTGTATCAAAAGCAACAGCTACCAACGGTTCATTTACATTAAGTAAGACTTCGGCAAACTACGGAGATACTATTACAATTACTCCGAGCCCTAGCGATAACTACAGTGTAGGTACAGTTAAGTATAACGACGGCTCAGATCATACAGTAACTTATAACAGCGGTTATAAATTCACTATGCCTGCTCACGACGTAACAGTTACCGTAACATTCGTCGAAACTAAGTATACCCTTACTGTTCAGTCGGAAAGCACAACAAAGGGTACTGTAGGTACTTTGACTACAACTCAGGTTGGTAATGTAACATGGGTAACCCTTCCTGCAGCTACCGCAAAAACCGGTTACACATTCAGCACATGGGAAATCACTTCGGGTACAGGTTCTCTTAATAACGCTACAAGCGCAACTTCAGGCGCTGTAAAGGCGACATCTAATATTACCGTAACCGCAAGATTTACCGAAACAATGAACGCGGTTACCGTTGAACCCGAATATTGCGGAGAAGAACCTCTCGGTACGGTAGATCCCGTTTCAGGCAGCGCGGGCGTTGCTACAAGCTTAGGCGTAAGCGCTACTGCTCGAACAGGTTACGAGTTCGTTAACTGGACAAGTGAGAATTCGAATCTCACTTTTGCAAGCTCTACCTCAGCTTCCACATCTCTCACAGCTTCGGGTACAGATACAGCGACAGCGAATTTCAGACAGACTAAGCTTTATCTTGATGTAAGCGGTAACTCAAGCTGGCAGGGTCAAACTATAAAGATTTATTATTATAGTAATGGCAGCGCGTATGGTACAGGAACTACCGATGGCTTTGTTACAATGACTGCAGTTCCCGGAGAAAATAATCTTTATGTTGGAGATGTTCCCAGCGGATACTATGATAATAAAACAGGTTCATGGGGATTCGTATTCTTATACGGCGACTGGACACAACAGACAGGAGATCTTCAGTTTGACGGCAAGAAGAACAGATATGCCGTAACCTCTACTCTAATTTCAGGACAAACCAAAAAATATACAGGTTCGTGGAATACTGACGCATACTTCCCCGAAACAAAATACGATGTAACAATTAACTCAGGGGCAGGCGGTACTGTTACATATAACACAACTGAAGAAGTTGCCGCGAACGGCAGTTCAACAGTAAAAGTCGGCGCTACAGCAAGATCGCTCGTAGCTACTCCTCAGGAAGGATACCATTTCACAGGTTGGACTAAAACAGGCGGAGCGGCAGTCGCAAGTACAAGTAACGAGTCTACAACGCTTACCGCGTCCGCGAATGGTACAGTAACCGCGTCGTTTGCTCAGGATGTTTATACAGTGACACTTAGCGGTTCTAACTGTACGCTGAATACTTATTCCAACTCGGCAATGACCACTACAAAAACACAGTTTAACTATAATAATACTGTTTACTATAAACTTACTCCCGCAGACGGTTATCGTATTACAAGTATTAAAGTCGGCAGCG
>ERZ842401.5200-NODE-5200-length-14578-cov-9.425738_pt1 | contig 14578 bp, 15 predicted proteins | sample MGYA00521270_ERZ842401 | MGnify/ENA primary metagenome ERZ842401 (study PRJEB31892, sample SAMEA3878208) | bioreactor metagenome | biome: Moose rumen | place: Sweden | collected 2011-10 | study: EMG produced TPA metagenomics assembly of the PRJEB12797 data set...
CGCCCCCGCGAGGCGAATTTCTTTGCTACTTTCTTTCTTCGTTGAAAGAAAGTAGGTTAAAAATATTTTTCCGCGAAACCACGCTTTAGTTAAAAAGGGGGGCTCAGTCTATCCAGCTTGCCCGCTTCGTCGTGAAGAACATATCGTCGACTTGATATTTATCGCTCGGCTTATCGTTCACCGTATGATCCAGCTCGTTCACGTTCAGATAAAGATAGTTAATCCGCCGCAAACTCGGTATCTGAAAGTAGCTGTAATAGGAATCGTCGCCCAGATTGAACGCCTTATCCTTGTAGTAAACGACCTCCAAAGACAAATCCCTGTAGTCCTTCAGCTCGCCGGTAACTTTATCTTTGAGCGTCTTGTAAACCGTGGGGTCATCGGGCTGTTCGTCGTCGTTGGTGGCACGATAATACTTATTCTTATAAGATTCGTGACCGAGCGGCTTTGGCTTAACTTGCAAGTCGCCCTTGTTGTCGATAATAATCGGATTTTCGACGGGGTTGCCGGAGGCGTCCTTGCCGCTTGCGCCGCCGGGGACGACCTTCATGTAATATTTCGCGCCGTCCCTGTTGTATTCGGCGGTAGTCTGTTCTTTGAGGTAGAGCGTTTCCTCCGTGCCGTCGGAGAGCTTGCGCGTGACTTTGCGATATTCGGCAACCAATATTTTGCTCGTCGACATTTCGGTTGTAAGCATGAAGTACTTATTGCCGTCCGCGTCAACGGATTTGCTGATGTAGCCGTTTTTGTAGTTGACTTGGTAGATGTTTTCCAAAGGCGTCCTGGTAACCTTCCACGTGTCCTTTTTTTCGTCGATGACGTAATCCTTGAGGCTGTTGACGACGTTGCCGCCGCTGTAAACGTCGTGGTCGTCGTCCGCCAACGTCACGCCGGCATAAGGACTCTCGGTCGCGGTGCCCACTTTGACTTTGAGGTCGCAGACGGGAACGTAAGGATAGAGGTTGCCGCCGCTGTTCCTGTAAACCCTGACATACGGCAGATTGGTTTTGGCAATGTATTTGGTCTGATTGTCGCTCGTAATTACTGCGGCGTAGTTGGCATTTTGCAAAGTGGCGTTGGGTTCGGGGTTCGTGTCCAAAAGGTCTGATTTGACTACGGCGTAGCTTTGCGTGTTGCTGTAACCGTTAGCGGAGTCAAGATTTTGCGGGAAAGTGATTCGGGTGAGGTCGGCGTCGGTGACGTTGCGATATTTTTTCAAAGCCGTGACGTGAGCCGAATCCGTGTAACCCTCGACGCCCTTAACATAGCGCGGCTCGATAATCATATACTTGGGAGCTTCGGGCACTTCATACAGGGAAAAGGTACCCTGCGCGGAGTCGGGGGTGACGGAATAATCTTTGCTGATCTCGGCAAATTGTGCCTCGGTGATAAGGTCGCCCGACTTAACAAAAAGCGTGTAACCGTACTTGTCCTTGACGGAAATATAGCCCTTGCCGATATAGTCGCTGTCCTCCTTGAGTTGCAGATATTCCTCGGCAATGACAAAGCCGTTGAGATTATGCCCGTTGCCGTTGATTATTACGGGACTGTGGGGCATGTAGATAATCGCGTTCCAATCCTCGTAAAGGTTCAAGATGACGGGTTGCGATTTCCTTACGAAAGTATCCTCCGCGAAAGTGGTACTGAGGCTCTTCAAATATTCATTCTTGTTGAGGCTGGTGACATAAACGTTTGTGTAGTTGGTTTCGGGTCCCATGTAAAAGACGAAGAACGGGCGATATTTATAAACCGTGTAAGGAGTGTTGTTTTTGTCGTAGGCGGTCGTGGTCGCGGTGTTGTCGGTGTGCACGTTCATAATCATCTGGTGAACGGAGTTCAAGGAAGATTGGTTGCCCCATTTGGTTTTCGACCACATGGGGTCGCTTTCAATGCGTGTCCAGAGAATGTCGGGCTTCAAGTCGTTGATGTCGCGATCTGACCACGCGTAATTGAAATTGATTAAGCCTTGGATTCGCAAATCGTAGCCGTGCGTTGAAGTCCAACCGTCCTGATTTATATACCTTAGCGTTCTTCCGGCGGGCGCGTCCATACGCAAATCCCAATCGGTCTCGAACCAGCCGCCTTGAACTTCAAAGTCCTGGTTGAAGTCAATATTTATGGCGTCCAAGTCGTTTTCCGAAAAATATTTATTGCCGTTGGCTTCCGTGGGAATGCCGCTGCCGCCCGTTTGTTGGACGTTTACCGTCTCCGTCTTAAAATCGTCGCCGTCTTTGTAAGAAACTCTCTTCGCGCCGTTCACGGTTTGCCTATAGTGATTCCAATTACCCGAAAAGCTGAAGTAACGCCTCTGATATTCCCAGTTGGCAATGATTTTGCTTTTCTCCAGCTGATTGATGATTGTAACCAAATCGACATCGTGAGGCTTGAGCAGGGCATAGGCTACGACTTTAGCCTCCATTGGATCCCAGCCGCGCAGGAAAAGATGACTTACTTTTTCGGTGAGCGTGACTTGATAGTACTTAAGCCCGTTTTCCCTTTGCTGAATGTCCATGGCTTTGGCGTAGAGGACGGAGGCGAAATTTACGGTCTCGTTCTTTTTGATGGTGTTCCAGCCGTCCGTAACCTTGTTGGTGTCTTCGGTGGCGGAAAGATTTTTGTTGGCGTATTTTTTGGCGTCCGCCTTACCCGGAGCCTCGTTGATTGTCTTGCCGGTATAAGCTTGAGTTTCCTCGTCGACGTAGTAAATCGTATAGTCGCTAAGGAGGTCGGTGGGCGGGTTCGACAAAGAGTAGACGTAGTAGTCGCTAAGGTCTTGATTCTTTTCGACGAGTTTCATTGCGCCCGCCAGAGCCGCCGCGTCCGCCGCGTTTTGCAGTCGCGAGACCGTCAGGTAGTACCAGCCCAAATCTATGCCCGCGCCCACGAACACGATAAGCAGCGGCGTCAGCAATGCCCAAAGTACCATGACTTGTCCGCGTCGTTTTAATTCCTTGAGCCGCATGATTGACACGCTCCTTTCCGAATCAGTCTTTGAGGGCATTATATCAAGGCGGGCGGTTTTTTCAAGGGAGCGGGCGATTGACGGCAAAATTTAATGTGTTGCCAATAAAAAATCCCGCCAAGGGTGTCGACGAAGATTTTAGCGTTCAATGATTTTTGCAGTCAGGATCTACTTTTTCTTTGAGGTGCCAAAGAAAAAGTAGCAAAAAGAAAGGCACTTAGACCGGCAAAGAAACATCCATGTTTCTGTTGCCGGCGGCCGCCGTCCTTGGCGACCGGGTTTCAGCTTACTTAAAGCCGCTCCGCGTTCGGGCGAATCATTTCCGCGCAGGGCAACGTGACGTTGCATCCTGTGTGGGTAACCGCTCAATGCCATTAGCTTTGTAAACGAATCCAAATCAGTTACTTCCGCGCAGGTTTAAGTCGTTTCATATGGTAGGAGTACGCCGCGATTAGGAAAATCGTCGTGATGAACCAGCTTATCGGGTAGACCGCCATTAGCGTGGCATAGGTCGGGATTTTGGCAAAGGCGGTGAATACCCACACGACGCGCACGCCGCACACGCAAATCAGCGTTATCACGGCAGGCGTCAGCGATATGCCGTAGCCGCGCAGGGCACCCGATATGCCCTCCATGATGACGTTAATCAGTTCGGGCAGGACGATATACCAAAGCCGAATCACGCCCAGGCGGATAACTTCGGGGTCGCTGTTGAACAGGCTCAGCACGTCCTCGGCGAAGAACAGGATTAGACAACACAGCGTCTGCATAAAAATCGCGCTCAAGCCCATTGATACCCATGTCGCCCGCTTGCAACGCTTTAAGTTATCCGCGCCGTAGTTTTGCCCGACGAAGGTCGTAGCCGCCTGCCCGAAGCCGTTCACCACGCAGAAGACGTTAATCTCAATGGTGAACGCCGCCGCCGAAGCCGCCATTGCGTCCGCGCCCAACGAGTTTATCGCCGCTTGAATCAGCAGGTTGGACAGCGAAAAGACCATGCCTTGAATTCCCGCCGGCAAGCCGATTCGCACGATTTCCAATAACTCTGCGCGGTCGGTATTCATTTCGTTTAGGTCGAGCCTTATGACGCCGTCGGCTTTAAGCAGGGCGCGGAGCAAGATTATCGCGCTTAAGACGTTTGCGATAACGGTAGCCGCCGCCACGCCCGCTATTCCCCAATCAAATTGCAACACGAACAGCAGATTTAATGCGATGTTTGCAAAGCTTGCCGTCGCCAGCGCGATTAACGGCGTGCGCGTGTCGCCCTTGCTCCTAAATATTGCCGCCTCGAAGTTGTAGAGGCTCATTGCGGGCAGACCGAGCAGGAAGATTCGCAAGTAAGTTTCTGCCATATCGACGACGAGCGCGGGCACTTCCAGTAAATAAAAAATCGGCGCAACGAGCAGTTCGCCCACCGCGCAGAAGCCCAGTCCCGCCGCTATCGCCAAAATAAATGCCGTGTTCACAGCCGCGTGAGCACGGTCGAATTTTTTTGCGCCGAGGCTTTGAGCTATAACGACGTTCGCGCCCAGGCTCAAGCCCATCAGCAGGCTTACAATCAGCCCGACCATTGAGATATTGTTGCCGACAGCCGCCATAGCGTGTTTGCCGACGAATTTGCCGAGCGTCACGACGTCCGCCGCGTTTAGGAGTTGTTGCATGACGCCCGTAAGCGCGAGCGGCAACGCGAACAGGATTATCTTATCCCACAGCGAGCCGCGCAGCATGTCAATATCGCGTGCGTTGAACTTCATCTTATCGAAACATCCCCCGCGTAGACTGTGCGCCGCCCGTCAGCCGTCTCGACGACAAGTGCGCCGTCCGCGTCCAAATCGACAGCCTTGCCGTTGAAAGTTTCGCCGCCGTCGCCCGCCGAGATGACGCGGACTTTCTTGCCGAGCGTCACGTTATATTTGCGCCAACGATTCAGAATTTCACCGAAGCCCGAATCGTTGACTTCGCGATAAAGTTTGTCGAACTCTTCAAGCACGGCGCGTAAAAAATCGACGCGGGACAGCGGCGCACCGTTCAGTTCCGACAGCGAAGTCGCCACGTCGCGGAGTTCTTCGGGGAATTCGTCGCGGCTTATGTTGACGTTGATACCAATCCCGATAACGACGTAAGTTATCTTGCCCATTTCGCCGGTTATCTCGGTCAAAATGCCGACGAGTTTGCGCCCGTCGTGCATGATGTCGTTTGGCCATTTAATTTCGGCGCGGAGGTTGAAACGATTCATAGCCTCGGCAATGGCGACGGCGGTCATCAAGGTACATTTGGGGGCGTCGTGAGGCAGGAACTTGGGGCGCAGGATAATCGAAAACCAAATGCCCTTGCCACGCGGCGAATAAAAAGTTCGGTCGAGGCGACCTTTGCCGCCCGTCTGTTCCTCGGCGACGACGATTGTACCGTCGGGTGCGCCGTGATACGCCAGAGCTTTGGCGTCGCGATTGGTCGATTCAACGGAGGGCGAGTAGTGCATTTCCTTGCCGATAATTTCTGTGTCAAGCCCGATTTGAATTTCGCCGGGCAACAGCAGGTCGGGCGCGTCTTCGAGCTTGTAGCCGCACCGTTCGCGGCTTAAGATTCGGTAGCCGCTTTCGCGAAGACTCTGAATATGTTTCCAGACGGCTGTGCGCGAAATTTCCAGCTTGCCGGCAATGCTTTCGCCCGATACAAAGTTTTCTCCCGCGTTCTTCAACATCTCAACTATCGTCGTCTTGCGCATATTCGTTTCACCTCGCTTGACAGCTTAGCATAATTTTTATTCGGTTTCAATCAAAAGACGGCTTCAATCGTGCCGATAACCTCGCCGCGATGATTCTTTAACACCGGCGGGAACAGTTTATCCAACGCCGCCGCCTCGTCGCGTGTCAGCAAGTCCAACCATTTCAAGACCGCGATTGTCATTGGCGTCACCGCCGCAAAGCTCCCGTCCTCAACCTTAAACGTTATGCCGAGGTCGCCGTCCTTGACTGCCAGGCAATAGACCGCGTCCGCGCCGATTTTCGCGATTATCCTGCCGCCCGTGACTTCCGTTACCGCCAAATCGATTCGACCCGTCCCCGATACCACTTGCGGATAGTTGCTCATTGCGTCGCGGATTTTGGTTGCCGCTAATTCATAATCGCCCCAACCGCCCAGCTTTGGCGTCGACAGCCGCGCATACGCCAGCGACATGTTGTAAATCGGCAGGTAGAATACGGGCACCCCGCAGCCGTCTATGCCTGTTTCCAGCTTGTCTTCGGGCATTCGCGACGCCATTGCCACGTGCTTGAAGATTAGCCGTTGCGCCTCGTGGTCGGGCTTAGTGTAGCCTTCATACGGCACGCCCAACATCATTGCCAGCGCGATTATCTGCGAGTGTTTGCCGGAGCAGGCGTTGTGCACGGGCAAGACTTTTTCCCCCGCCGCGATGATTTTTTTGAACGCCTTGCCGCTCATGGGGCGCACCACGCCGCAATCCAAAACCGATTCGTCCAATCCGAGCTTAGCCAAAATCCCGCGTACAAGCGCGACGTGATTCTCCTCCCCGCTGTGGCTTGAGACCAACAGCGCAAGTTCCTCGTCGGTTATGCCGTATCGTTCAAGCCCGCCGTTTTTCACGAAAGGCAATGCTTGAAACGGCTTAGCGGCACTGCGCCAGAACATGGGCAAATGCGCGTTGCCAATCGACGCCACGACCTCGCCCTTGCTGTTGACCGCCGCCACGTCCCCGCGATGAATATTCTCCACGTGACCTGCGCGGGTGTACTGCAATAAAATTTCGCTCATAAAAATTCCTCCTTACTTGCTGAAATAATCATACCAAGCCGCGATGATATTGTTGCGTTCAAGCGCGATAGCCTTCAAAATCCGCGTCAAGTCTTTTTGAGGAATGCGGCTGTTGTTGTGAACCAAAACGGGGTTGCTGTCGGCGGGCAACCAAATTTTGGTCGCGTTGGCACTCTGCTTGCCCTTGGCAACGTGAACATGAACAGGCTCGTTGTTTTCGTTTGACCAAAAAAATATTTTGTAACCGTACAGCTCAAACAATATCGGCAACAATCTCACCGTCCTCACGGGCAATTTCCCAAATCAGCGGGCTGTGCCTTTCGACGAAACGACGCAACTTATATTCCTCGTCCTCTGTGAAGCCCATGCACTTTTTGCAGTAGCACACGGGCAGGACGTATTCGGCGATGTCAAAGCCGTTATCGTTCGGGCGTTCGAGGTGGACGGTAATGCTTTCGCCCGTGCGCTTAGAGAAATGTATATCCGTGAACGTGACGGTTATATTTTCGCGGACGAGCTTAAGATATTCGTGACGCAAAAGATTTCCTCCTCGCAAAAAAAATTGGGAGGTCAAAGTTTCCTCCAACCTCCCAATCCCAAATTGTTTAAATCGTTGTCGGTGTATCGGGCAGCTCCGCTTCCGCCGAAGGCTTAAGCAACTCCACGGGGGCGGGCGGCGGCTCGTCTTTGAGGAACGTCTGCTCGAAGGGCGTTTTCTCCTCGCCAAAGACGATGTCCTTAAGCTCCTGCGCGGAAAGCGTTTCCTTATCCATTAAGGCTTGTGCGATTCGTTCCAGCTTGTCGCGATTGTCATTGATTATCGTGCGGCAAGCCTCGTAAGCCTCCTCCATGTAGCGGTGAACTTCCTTATCGATTTCGCCCGCCACTTCCTCCGAATAATTCTTTTGCGGCTGCCCGAAATAGTATTGCTGAGCGGGGTCGCCGCCGTACGCCACGGGACCGAGGACGTTGCTCATGCCGTATTGCATAATCATGGCGCGGACGATTTTGCTTGCCTGCTGAATGTCCTGCGACGCGCCCGTCGAAATTTCGTTGAGGACAATCTCCTCGGCGACGCGCCCGCCCATTGCAACCTTGAGCCTGTCGATAAGCTCGGAACGCGTGGCGTAGCTCCTGTCCTCTTTGGGCAACATGAGCGTGTAGCCGCCCGCTCTGCCGCGAGGAATTATCGTGACCTTGTGGACGGGGTCGGCGTGTTTAAGCATCATGCCAACCAACGCGTGCCCGCCTTCGTGATAAGCCGTCAACTTTTTTTCGTCCTCGCTCATGACTTTGGACTTGCGCTCCGGACCTGCCATGACGCGTTCGATTGATTCCTCAAGCTCCGTCATGTTGATTTCGTGCTTATTGCGTCGCGCCGCCAAAAGTGCCGCCTCGTTGACGAGGTTAGCCAAATCCGCGCCCGTGAAGCCCGGCGTCCGTCGCGCCAATATGTCGAGGTCGGCGTCTTTGGCTATCGGCTTGCCTTTGGTGTGCACGCGCAGGATAGCGATTCGTCCCGTCACGTCGGGCTTGTCAACAACGATTTGCCTGTCGAAGCGTCCCGGTCTAAGTAAGGCTTGGTCAAGGATGTCGGGACGGTTAGTCGCCGCAATTATGATAATGCCCTCGTTCGCCGCGAAGCCGTCCATTTCGACGAGGAGCTGATTAAGCGTCTGTTCGCGTTCGTCGTGACCGCCGCCCACTGCCGCGCCGCGTTGCCTGCCTACCGCGTCAATCTCGTCTATGAAGATTATGCACGGGGAATTTTTCTTTGCCTGCGCGAACAAATCACGGACTCTGGACGCGCCCACGCCCACGAACATTTCCACGAAGTCGGAGCCGCTAATCGAAAAGAACGCGACGCCCGCCTCGCCCGCTACAGCCTTTGCCAACAGCGTTTTACCTGTACCGGGCGGACCGAAGAGTAAGACGCCCTTTGGGATTCGTGCGCCCAAGTCGTTGAATTTTTTGGGGTGCTTGAGGAATTCGACGACCTCTTGAAGTTCCTCCTTAGCCTCGTCGGCTCCCGCCACGTCGTTAAACGTCACCTTAACTTTATCGCCGCCCATCATTTTGGCGCGGCTCTTCCCGAAGGAAAAAACTTTGCCGCCGCCGCCCTGTGTTTGGCTTATCATGAAGTACCAGAAGCCCACCAACAGCAAAATCGGCAACAGCGAAGATAGGAGCGTCATCCACCACGGCGGGTCTTTGGGATTCTGCGCAGTTATCTCCACGCCCTTGGCTTCGAGTTTTCCGACTAATGTTTCGTCGCCAATCGGCTCGTCGGGTGCTGTCGTCGTGAACTCGCCGCCGTCCTTTTTGGTGACCTTTATCGTATTTTTAACCAGCACGACCTTTGTGACTTCGCCCTGTTCGACCAGCTGGAGGAATTGCGAATAGCTCGTTTCCTCCACGGGTTGCGGCTTAACCGAAAAATAATCGTAGGCTGTTATCGCGATAAATATCACCAGCAAATAGAACCCGACGTTGCGCAAGAAACTGTTCAATCAAAACGCTCCTTTGCCTGTAGAATCAACCTTCCATTGCGGCTTTAATTTTGCTTGCTTCCTTTTCGATGTCCTGAAGACCTTTCTTTAAGCCCTTTTCAATGGCGTGCTCGGTGCTGCCGCCGCCCGCGAAGTAAATCGTATTGGACTTGCCCGTCGTTATGGCGCGTTTGGTATAGACCAGGTCGCGTTTTTCGCGAGACCAAATGCGGAAGTCCAAAGTCACGTTGACTTTCTGCCCGCTGGAAAACATGCCGCCGGTATAGCGCGGCGCGGTGCTTGAGACGCGGACGTAAATCAGATAATCGTCGCCGAAGTGGTCGGCGATTTTTGCAACGTCCTCCTTTTTCAAGGACAAATCGCGTTGATTATCGCCGCCGTAGGAGCTGTCCCAGTTGTCGGTGCGATTGAGTTCCTCGCGGTAAATCTGAACATAGGCGTCGCATTCGCTGACGGAGCGCACTTCAAATTCGGGCGAGTTGCCGAAAATAGTATCCAACGAAGTTTGGACGGTCTGATAAACTTTTTCGGGTTCGGCGAAGTATCCCGACGGCGTATCCAAGACGACCGATACCGACGTTGCGTGAGCCTGCGAATTGGCGGCGAACATAATCACTGCCGCCGCGCACAGAATCGAGAAGATTCTTTTCAACATACAAAATACCTCCAATCATTAGAGCAAAAATCCTTCGGCGACGGCAGAGCTTTGCACCTCCTTACTTGCCGCCGTAGACGCTGCGATTGAGTATGCCCAGATATGGCAGGTTGCGATAGTGTTGCGCGAAGTCAAGCCCGTAGCCGACAATGAACTCGTCGGGGACTTCAAAGCCGCAGTAGTCAATTTTTACGTCGACTTTGCGGCGGCTCGGCTTATCGAGGAGCGTGCAAATCTTGACGCTGTTCGCCTTTTTGTCGAGGAAGTAATCGACGAGGAAATTCATGGTGGTGCCGGAGTCGATAATGTCCTCGATAAGCAGGATGTCGCGCCCTTTGGGGTCGTTGTCGAGGTTCTTGAGGATATTAACCTTGCCGCTGGTGTGAGAGTTGGCGTCGTAGCTGGAGGCGATTAGGAAGTCGAATTGGACGGGGATAGTCAAACGCCGCACGACGTCGGTATAAAACATGACTGCGCCGTTGAGGATGCCGACCGTCAACAGGGGTTTGGCGATGTCCTTGTAGTCCTCGCTGATTTGCGCGCTGAGCTCCTTGGTGCGGGCGGCAATCTCCTCCTCGGTGTACAGCACGCGTTCGATGTAATCTTCCTTACTCTTCAAAGCAATCAACCCTTCCTTAAAAAATTTTTCGTTACGGATAATATTCCACGTTTTAAATCTGCGCGGAGACCTTTGGTTAATTCGACGCCCGTCAAGCCGTTGATTAAGACTTTGCGGACGCCCTCGAAGTGCACGAAGCCGAAATCCTTAGCCGAACCTGCGACTTTCGCGAGAAACTTTTTAATGACGGCGCGTTGAAGTGCGGGGTGGAGCTTAAGGAATTCTGCGCGGATAATGGCATCATTTTTTACGACGGCGGGGAAAATTTTATCAGCTTGCGCGGCTATGAAGTCCGATTCGTCCGCCGTGACCTCCGCCAAACGGCAGAGCGTTTCGACGAGCGCGGGATTGAACGTTTCAAGCGTCGGGATAAGCTCCAATCGGATTTTATTGCGTGTGGCGTCGGCGTCAAAGTTGGTGGCGTCGGTGCGGGGCGATAAGTTTCTTTGCCGGCAGAAGTTTTCGAGGTCAGCTTTTCTGAATCGGAGCAACGGGCGAATCAGCAAGCCGTAATCGTCGGAGCGGGTGCGGAATTTCATTGCGGCTAAGCCGTTTGAAGTCGCGCCGCGCAGGAGCCTCATCAAGACGGTTTCGGCTTGGTCGTCGGCGTGGTGAGCCAGAGCTGTCGCGTCGCAGTTCAAATCGCGTCGGGCTTTGGCAAGGAATTCGTAGCGCAGGGTACGCGCCGCCGTCTCGACGGAAAGCTTATTTTCCGACGCGTAGGTCGGGACGTTGCCGTTGCCGCCGATAAATTCAAGCCCGCGCTCCTCGGCAAAGTTTTTGACAAACGCCGCGTCGTCGAGGGAGGCTTGCCCGCGCAAGCCGTGTTCAAAGTGCGCAACGGCGAGTTCGAGGTTAAAACGTTGCCGCGCATTGATTAGCAGTTCCGCCAATGCGATTGAGTCCGCGCCGCCCGATACCGCGATTAGGATTTTGCGCACGCCCGCGAAGATTTGTTCCGCCGCGCATATGTCAATGAACTTTTTAATCAAACCCCTACTCCCTAATTCCTAATTCCTAAAAAAGCACCCCCTGCCGAATGCAAGGGGCAGTTCAATCGGAGCGTCTGGAGCCGCGCCCGCCGCGCTTGGAGTCCGTTTTGCGCTTGAGGTCGGTCAAACGCTCGTCGCTGTCCTTGAGGAATTTCGACAGCTTATCTTCAAAGGACGCCGACAGCTGTCTTGGCGGCTTGCGAAAATCTCCGCGCCGATTTTGCTTGAACGATTCGCTGTCGGGCGGTTTGGGCTTGGCTTGCTTCAACGACAACGCGATTTTGTTGCCGTCGATATTTACGATTTTGACTTGGACGGTATCGCCCTCGCTCAAAAAATCGTGGACATCGTTTACGTAGACGTCGGCGACCTCGGAAATATGAATCAGCCCGACCTTACCCTCCTCCAGCTCCACGAAGGCTCCAAAGTTCGTGATCCTCGTGACTTTGCCTGCCACAATGCTGCCTGCTTCCATTGCCAAAATTTTGTCCTCCCAAATAAAATTATTATTGCCGCGTCGCTTGGTAAGGCATTTCGCCCTCTTTGGCAAGCCCCAATTCTTCACGCGCCAATCGTTCAATGTTATTGATGTCCTGCAGTTCGGCGAGTTCCTTGCGCAACTTTTCGTTTGTCGCCTTAGCCTTTTCCAACCGCTTATCGGCTATCCTTTGACTTTCGCTTACGTGCGACAGGTGCACTTGTTGAGAAATCAAAACCGTCGAGAAATAAACGACCATGGCGAACATCAACAACGCAAACCAGTTGAAACCGCTGCGTTTTTGCATTGCGACGCCTCCTCAGATTTTCCTTATCATAACAGTTACCGTGCTCTTCCGCAAGTTTGTAGTTCAGCGGCATAAAATTTTGCGGTTAATTCCACGCGCCGCGAGGTATTTCCTGCCTTGACAAGGAAAATCGGCAAGCTTATCATGAAGAAAAATTTTCGGAGGCATTGTAATGAAACTCTTAACTTTGCGCCGCGTGACGGCAGCGGCGGCGTTGAGCGGCTTGATATTCTTTGGCGGCTCGACGGAGGCAGTCGGGCAAAGCGCGGGCATGACGGCTTTCCGCGAAGCTTACACCGCGCAGACGACCGCCAATCGTGTTTTTGAGCAGGATTTGGCACTCAGCGCACCGACTTTCCACCTCGACATAGATTCGCGGGCGCAAGTTCTCGAAGGCTCCTTCCGCATGAGCGGCACCTTCACTTGGACTTACACCGATTTGGACGCGAATTCCTCGACGAATAAAAATATCCCGTTTTATATTGAGCAGGTCGGCAACGATATGACGCTGTACGTTAAGCGGCGCGGCACGTGGAGTAAAATGCTTCTGCCCGGTCTGCCGTCGGGTATCGCTATCCTTTGGCGGACGACCGATCCCGCTATCCGCAACGACACGCTTAACGCCGTCAAGTCCGTCGAAATCCTGAGCGACACACCCGACTTGCGGATTATGAACGTTACGCTGGACGGCGCGAAGCTGGCGGACATTCTTGCCAAAAACAGTGCGGCGACTTTCGCAAACCTCAAGGGCGACGACCTCGCCGCGCACAAGGGCATTTTCGACAGGTGGCTGACCGCCTTCCGCTCGACCGATGTAAATTTCTCGTGGAGCGTCAACAAGCCCAGTTTGACGACCGCGACGGTTGCCTTTGACCTTACGGAGATAATGCGTGCCTATGCCCGCAGCGTGCTTGAAGAGTCTGCCGCCGGGCGTATCGTCCTCACCGACGCGGAACGCAAGCTCCTCGACGCCGTCGGCTACTACAGCGAACTACGCGCTTATACAACCCAAATCGCCGCCCGCAAGGATACTATGGTTGAATTGCCCGCCGATTTGAGCGCGGCTCCCGAAAACGACGATTCGCTTAATGACGTGTTTCTTGAAATGACAAGCGTCGTGCAAAAATAATTCGGAAATGATTTTATGGCGTCGTCAATCGACGGCGTCAATTTTTTTTGGAGGTGTCAAGATGACAGCATTGCCGATAGCGGTCGCGGTCGCCGCAAACGTCCTTTATCACATAGCGAGCAAGTCAATCCCCGCCGAGCAAAACGCGTTCATGGGGCTGGTCGTCAACTACGCCGTGGCACTTTTGGCGAGCGTGATTCTGTTCTGCTTGACGCCGCACGAGAAAATTTTGGTCGAGGCGGCGCGGAGTAATTGGGCGTGCGTCTTGATGGGGCTGTCGATAACGGCGGTCGAGGCGGCGTTCGTCATGATTTATCGAGCGGGCGAAGAATTGTCGACGGCGTCGCTGATTGTGAGCATTCTGATTGCGTTGGCGATGCTTATCGTCGGCGGAGTGTTTTATCACGAGCAAATATCGGCGCAAAAAATTTTGGGCGCGGCTCTTTGCATAGCTGGCGTGATTATGTTATCGTTGCGCTAAACCGTCGAGGGGGCGATACGTTTGGCTGACAAAAAATTTTACGGCGCGGCGCAGGAACTCCGCACGAAGCTGACCGATTCGATAAACGCGGGCAAGCCGCCGCTGAAAATCATCTTGGAGTTGGCGCGGGCGGTCGGCGAATTATCGGGCGAGGAGTCCTACTACGAGACGACACGCGACCAAGTCCTGTCGATATACGGCTTGGCATTTAAAGACGAATTCATCTTGAACGACGAAATTGCCGAGGTGCGGGCGCGTCTTGAGAAAATCTGCGCGGCTTACGAAAATCCCGACTTCACCGAGGAGGAGCATATTCGTATCGGCTACGCGCTTGAGAAACACAAGGCGGAGATTGAGCGACTGGAAGGGTTGCGCGATTTATGATTCAAGACGTGGCAACGGTCATGTGGCGGCACTTTTGAAAAGTGCACAAACAGCGGTCGCGGTTAGCCGTCCGATTTTGGAAGCCGTCTCGCCGCGTTCATACGAATTTACGAGGTTGGCGGAAATGTTTTTATACGACATTGCAACGGTCATGTGGCGGCACTTTTGAAAAGTGCACAAACAGCGGTCGCGGTTAGCCGTCCGATTTTGGAAGCCGTCTCGCCGCGTTCATACGAATTTACGAGGTTGGCGGAAATGTTTTTATACGACATTGCAACGGTCATGTGGCG
>ERZ842401.5201-NODE-5201-length-14575-cov-80.267493_pt1 | contig 14575 bp, 14 predicted proteins | sample MGYA00521270_ERZ842401 | MGnify/ENA primary metagenome ERZ842401 (study PRJEB31892, sample SAMEA3878208) | bioreactor metagenome | biome: Moose rumen | place: Sweden | collected 2011-10 | study: EMG produced TPA metagenomics assembly of the PRJEB12797 data set...
TATAGCCAATCTTCTCACAAATCTTGTTCAAGATATACATCAGGAACGGCTGGAATGTGAGGTTATAATTATCGGATGACCACGCGAAGTTACCTTGTGCGTCTTTGGTCACCGAATTTTGGATGTTTCCGCTTGTATTGTTCACCCATGGTAGCGGCACCCAGTTCACATACGGGTAGCAGTTCCACCATGACGAATATATTTCATTGTGTGATGGTACCAGGTCACTTGGATAGCCCAGATTCATTTGGTTGATGTATATTTCATCAAACGTATCTGTAAAGTTCTGTTCGCTCCTACCCTCGAGGAACTGCGTTTTAACCTCTACATCGGAAATCTGAGTGATGACGATGGAGCCAGCCTTGTAAAACGCCTTGTCCCTTATCTCACAGTCGAAGGTGACTTTCGACTTCGCCACATCTTGCCTGTGTATATGTCCGAAGATGCGTATATTCTGCGGACAGTCCTTCAGCGGAAAAGAGATAGAAAGCGTATAACTGTCGCTTCCTGTAAACATCGAGTTCTCGCTGATATAATCAAACGAAGTATTTTTCTTCAATACGGCCAGTTGGCCATTGATAATAATTTCCATGTCCTTTGCTATTATGATGTTCTACGGCTCTTTGGTGTCTTATTGCGCATGAGCAAGTCATATTCATCCTGTGCCTGTTTTATTCCCCTGTCACCCGTAACGGTGTTGACAGTCACAAACGGCTCATTCAGTCGGTCTTTCAACTGTCGCATGATGGTGGTATATTCACGCATCATGCTTCCCGTTGCAATCTCTGTCTGTGCATCAGTCTGTGGCTGCTGCACAATGACTGTCGGCGTTGATGGGCCGGACTGTGCGTAAACGCTCGGAGCCACGATTGTTCTTGAAACATCGTCTGAGCGTAACGATCCTAATGTGTTCGTTCGCTGCGCATAGTCCAGTGCCTCAATCATCGGGCGGGCTACGGGCGATTGCAACAGTTTCTGGCTGGCCACCCATTCGCCTTTATGTACTACGCCAGCCACTTCAAACTTTCCACCTTCAGGCGTGAAGCCACCCTCGGCATATCCCTGTGCCTGTGAAGCCTCCTGCTGTTTCTTGATGGCGGCAACCTGAATCATTCCGGCTGCTACTGCCGTTGCAGCCGCTATAGGTGCCAGAATCCATCCCACCACGGGGACAGCCGCTGCGCTGCTATATGCGTTGATCGCTGATGTAGCCGTCTGTGCTATAGCCTGCATTACCTGCATGGCATACATCTTCTTATTGGCCTCATTCTTGACCTTTGCAATCTCCTTTTCCTTCTGCTTTTCCAGTTTCTTCACCTGATAATTATTACCCTCGGCATTGGATATTTCCGTCTTGTATCGCCTTTCGATGGCTGCTACCTGAATATCCGTCTCAGCCTGAATGAGTGAAGTAAGCTGCTGAAAGATGCTGCTCATGCCGGAACTGATAACTTCCAAGGAGCCAGTGACGGCCTTTCCCATGTCCGACTGCAGCCACTCCACTGTGCTGTCAGTCCATTCTTCGAGGAAGTTCTTGCTCTCGTCAATCTCGTCGATGCGGTATTGCTTCCGCAAGGCCTTCTGTGCCTTCAAGTAGACTTCTTCAATGCGCAATTTCTCCTTTGCATTGTCACCAGCCGCCTGAATCTCCAACTGATACACCTGTTTCAGCCCTTCAAGGTCGGCCAGATACTTGCTCATTCGCTCTCCGGCATTGTCACCGAAATACTGTTCCTTCAGTTTCTTCAACTGATCCTGGTGCTTCTTCTCAGCGGCTTCGGTCTCCTGCTGCCGCTTCTTCTGGTCAGCAATAAGTCTGTCCTGATAGGCTTTCTGTGCCTGAAGATACTCGTTAGTACCCTGCTTATAGAGGGAAACCATACGGCGAAGGTGGTTCAACTCCAACAACTCTAATGTTTGTTGGTAGGTCTCAGAATCCACCTCCCCGTCAATGTATCGTTGCTTCTGCAGGGCAACCGATTCATTGTACAGTTGGTTTTCCTGTTCGACGGTTCGCTTTTCCCCGTCCTCGGTCTGCTTCCGTTTGGCCTCGTAGAAAGCTGCCTGTGCTTCTAACCGTTCCTGCTCTGTCAGGTCCTGGCGGTCAAGAATCTTCTGCTGGTATTCCACTTCAATAGCAAGAATACGCTGCTGGTACTGCTCATAGTTCTTCTGCCCGGTAGCATATGCAATCCGATTAAGTGCTTCCTCCTGAGCCTTCCAGTCTTTCTCAGCCTTGAACTTGTCCCCTTTCTTGTCATCATCAGGTGGCGGCGTGGTTCCTCCACCACCTCCACCTCCGTCAGTTTTCTTGGTCATCTCTGCTGCTTCATCTGCCAGACGCTGGTTCTCAGCCGTCAGCGTGTCTATGATGTTGTTATACTGGGCAACGGCTGCATCAAGCTTCTTCTGCTGCGCCTTCCAAGCGCGATAGCCAGCCGGACTGACACTTGCAGACGCTATAGCCTCATTCTCAGTCATGTGGTTTACGTTCTCAGCAAACCAAGCATTGATAATGTTGTCAGGTGCATTGTTGAAGTGGTCATGCTGCTCCTTCTCGGCATCAGGCAGTTTATCCAGTGCGGCCTTAATCTTCGCTGAGTTCTTCAGCTGCTCCGTGTAGTTCTTCAGGATCTGCACGTTATGGCCGTAAAGTCTGCCCTCTTCCGAGATACTAGCATGGTAGTCAGGTACTATCTGCTGAAGTTCCTCGATAGCCTTTCTACGGTTGTTGACCGATACCGTCTCGTCCTCAATCGTCTTTTTCAGGCGTTCTATCCTTGTAATCTCATCGCGAGTGTTCCTGTCAGCCTCTTCCTCTATCTCTTTCAATCGCTTCTGAGCCAATGCTGCGTCGTTTGATGACTTGGCAAACTTTACATATAGCCCTATCAAAATGGAAGCTGCAGCAATCGCTGCACCCATCGGGTTCATCTTCAGAACTTTGTTGAAGTACGTCTGTGCTGCCGCTGCTGCCGTTATTTCACCGCGCAGCACCTTATGCTTCAGGATAGAAGCCGCCAGCACAGCATTCTCCACTGCAATAGCAGCTGCCTTCAGTTTCTGAATGGCCACAAAGCGCAGTGACCACAGATATTGCAGTTTTACCGCTGCCCAGTACCCGGCAATGGCGACAGTCACGGTCAAGATGGCTGTCTTGTACTTGATGAAGAAGTCCACCATAGCCGACAGTACACGGAGTAAGAGCGTCGTAGAGGAAATGACATAGCGCATGACAGGCTGTAGTTTCTCACCAAATTCCACTGCCATTTCTTTTACTCGTTTTCTTGCCTTATCCAATCCGGCCTGCACAGTCGTGTTCTGCACATTATATTCAGCAGTAACCGACGTGGCCTCCTTGAATGCCTTTGCCGCCTCGTTCTGTTCCCACTTAATCATGTCGAGGTTGCCGGCAAGAGCCGAAATCACCTGTGCTGCTCTTGCACCGTTCTCGCCCATGTCCTTGAACACAGGTGCCAGGACATCGATATTACCCAGTTCATGCAGCGTATCGAGCAACATCAGCAGTCCCTCGTTGGTCCCCTTTGCCAAAGCCTCCTTGAACTTCTGCGCGTTCATGCCAGTAGCCTTGATGACCTTATCCTGTTGCTTGAACATATCCATAATGAGCTTCGACACGGCGGTAGCCGACATTTCCACCGCCTGGCCCTGACTGTCAAGCACAGCGGCCAGACCCATAATTTGCGGGATGGTCATTTCAGCCTGTGCGCCGACACCCGCCATTCGTTTGGCGAAGTTTGCCAGATATGGAGCCGATGCCGTGCAGTTCTGTGACAGTTCATTGATAACAGAACCAACGGACAGCAAGGCCTTTTCCGTACCTAAACGCTCTTCGTCGCCGAAGATCGTTGTCAGTTTGGAGAGAGTCAGCGTAGCCCCGTCGCCCAATTCATCAAGGGCGACGTTTATCTGGTCGGCGGCGCGTACAAAGCCCAAGATGTCCTCCTTGCTTGTCTTGCCCAGCCTTCCGGCTTCCTCTGCCAGCATATTCAGTTGTTCACGCGAAGAACGGGTGTCCATACGCTTAAAGTCCTCATTCAAGTCCTCCACCTGTTCCTTCGTCATGCCTGTGTACTTGCGGACATTGGCCATCTCAGCGTCCATGTCCGCAAACGCCTTGACCGCAGAGCGTCCGGCCATGATAAGCCCGGTAATGGCGGCAACTATTCCCATGAGGGTTGTCTGCCATTCGTTCATTCTGCGGTTGAAGCGGTCCCAGAAGCCCTCTCCCTCTATCAGGTCGGCATTGACACGAGCAATCTCCGCTTTTACCCTCTTGATGGCCTCGGCCTGGCGGTTCCATTCCACCGTACCACGCTCAATGCCGTTAAGCTGCTGTTTCAGTGTCGTTAGTGTTTTCTGAAGTTCCTTCGGCGTAGCCTTGTCAAGGTTCTTCAGTACCCTTTCCACACCGACAGTTGCACTTTCTATCTGTGCTATCTGCCGGTTAGTCTGGCGCAATTCCTTCTGAAGCCTGGTCAGTTGCGCCTTGTTCCCTGTCTTGGCAGCGTCCTCGATGGCCTTTTCCAGTTCCACCGACTTCTTCTTCAGGCCGTCGAGCATATCCTGGGCCTGTTTGCCGTTCACTGTGAGGGTAACAGTTGCATTTGCGTTAATGGATGACATATAATCTGCGTTTGATGGTTAATGCCTCCAGACAAGACAACCGCATCCGTTTCTGTCCTGCCTGAGATTTGACTGGGCGAAGGTAGGCAGAAATAAACGGGTGCAAAAAGACGCATCAGGCAGCACCAGCACCCTGCAAATGGGTGTCGATTTAGTTAAAATCGAAAATAGTTAAGTTAATAACTATTATGGATGCTGATTACCAATGAATTAGGGGATTGTTAAGGGCACAGCCCTTAACCCGTCGGAGAAAAGACCCCCCACGCGCCCTGTCCTCGCTGCCCCCTTCCGACCCCTCAACCGAGCGGAATATGCAAATAGATGTTAAAAAAATAGGCCGTTTCAGTCTCGATTGTTAAAAACTGCCGTTAGTCTCGCACTACCGCCAAAAGCCGTTAGTCTCACGAAAAACTGACTTCCCCCACCACAAACGCCACCACCAACCACCACCACAACAACAACCGAAAAGAGCCGAAAGTTTCACTATGTCGCAGACGCTCCCAAGGTCTCACCATCTCAGCAAAGGTAGAAAGTCTCACGATGTCGCAGACGCTTCCAAGGTCTCACCATATCACGCAAAAGTAGAAAGTCTCACGATGTCGCAGACGCTTCCAAGGTCTCACTATCTCACGCAAAAGCCGATGGTCTCACGATGACAAAAGCCGCTTTCAGCCTCGAACAACAACGGAAATTTGCCCCTATGGTCTCACTAAAGCCAAGAAAAGCCCCACCACCACGAAAAGGCCAAAGGTTACGCTATGTCGTAGAGCCGCCCCACGTCTGCCGCCCCCTTCGCCCGAATGGGCGGTAACGAGCCACGGGTGCGCCACAAAAATCCTCAGTGGTGAACGGTTTGTCCTTCCCACCGAGGATTTTTGCGGCACACCTGTGTAATGACGCATCAAGACAGTCACACATCACTGGCGACAATCTTTCCGATTGCCCCCAATGATGTATGTCTGTCTGCGTACCACTCTGCTTGCTTCAGCAAGTGTCAAGGCGAACAATGTTCGGTAACAGGCCAATAGCACGACAAGAAATCCCTCCGGCTTGTCCGAGGGTTTCTTGTCGTACTTGTGGCAAAGGGCTTCAGGACAATCATCTGCTACGACCGTAATCTATCTGATTTCAGTCATAGCAGATGTTTGTCCGCCTATCATGCTCGCCTTGGCGAGTATAAAAGCGCACTTGTGCGTAAACAGGCAGGTGTGGACTGGCGAAAAGAAAATCTACAGCAAAGCGTGGCTCAGAAGCCTTAGCGTGCCGTAGATTTTCTTTTAGACTGCCCACTTCTGCAATCAAAACAGAGCGAATGTGACTGCATATCTATGCTGTCTCTTTCGCGTGATGATGCCTTGGCATACCAGAGAGAAGCCTTTGGCTTGATAGAAAAGGCAAGTGCCGTGTGGCTGTAGGCCACTGCTTGTGTGTCCGTGGCGTGCTGAGACAACTTGTAGAGGGATGCGGGAGAAGTGCGTGGGTGCTGCGCGGCGAACAGCATAGCCGTTCCCTTGGACGATGGAGTGTGTATGCCTTGGCATTCTTACTTCATCGAGGCCATGCCGTTCACCGCAAAAGTAGTGCCTATGCTCTTCGTAGCAGCCCGGGCAAGTGGCCAGCCGACACGGACACACAAGCAAATCGTCAGCCGTGGCTGACGATTTAACGGTACGCAGGGGACTGGGGCGGGCAGAAAGATGGCCCTGGCCATAAGCATCAGTCGGCGCATAGCCGAAGTAGTCAGAAGAGAAGTCGGCTTCCCCATTGTGAATCCGTTGGCCTTGGCCACGGTTTCACGATGGATAAAGAAGCCGAAAAAGTCAAAGATGGCCTTGCGCCATAAACACCGATGCCCAACAAGGGCATAAGCATTTGTCGCTGAATAAGCGAAGATGTCCGAAAAAAAAGTCGGCCCGCCCTCCATTGTGTGACCGTCGGCCTTGTGTCACAGTCTCACAATGGAAGGAGGGGGCGAAACGATTGAAAATTGCGAATAGCAATAGTGACCAAAGATGGCCTTGTGCCATAAACACCCGTCGGCTTGTCCGAAGATGTCAGCCGTTCAAAGAACGGTATCAGGTCAGGTGTGGGCCAAAGTAGAGTGCAGGATGCTCGGGTCTCTGCCCGGTCATCCTGCACTTCGCTTTGGCCTACTCCTGTTAAACGATGGAAGCGGAAGTGTGCCTTGTCTGCCGTTGTCCTATGGACTACAGCAAACAAGACACTTTTCCGCTTGACCTCAGAACTATTTGATGCACCATCGGATGACGGCAACGCCTATGCCCATAAGCAGCAAGAGGAAGATGATGGTGGTGAGGTCGGTCTTGGCCGACTTCGCCACCTTCTCCTGTTGCTGTGAGGAATGGATGCTGTCGTTACTGCTCTTTCGGTTGTCGCTGATGGCCGTTTTAGTGGTGGCAACTGCGGTGGTGTCGCCCAGACGGACACCGTAGGCGGCTACGGTGGCTTTAGCCTTGGTAGTCGTACCAGGACGTGATTGAGGATTAAGGCCAGACCGTGAGTAAGGGCGAGCGGTCTCGGCCACCTCAATCAGTAGGCCGTCGGGCGAAAGTTGGAAGAAAAGGCTGTCTATAGACAGAACGAGGGTGCGCTGTGCCTGAAGGGTCAGCGATGCCGAGTCGTTAGAGCAATCGGTTTCGTGGGAAACGCCCACGAAGTCCGATTGCTGGGCGGTGCTGGCGTTTCTTGTGGTGCGGCAAGCAGTGACGACCACAAGAAGCGACAGCAGAAAGAAGAAATGAAGTTTGGAGAATAGGGAATGAATAATGAGTTTCATTGCTGTTCAGATGTTTGGAAGATGTAGTCGTATTCGTGGCAGTCAAACGACGGACACGATTTCTTGGCATAGAGGCACAGCGTCGGATAGTGATTGCATCGTCGGCAATCATACTGAGGATTCTTTTTCTTCAGGCTGCACACCAATTCCCGATGGCCATACAGTTTGGCCTTGGGAAACTGCGTGTGCAACTCCTTCAGCAGCTGAGCGAGGGAAACCTTCTGCTCTGGTGTGCGTGTGTCCTTGGGTGCCTTGCCATCCTTGGCACACCCTCCGACATAGCACACACCTATGCTGTGTCGGTTGTGGCCACCATCAGCACAGTGGGCACCCGTCTGCTCGATGGGTCTGCCTTTATGGATGGAGCCATCAAGTTCTATCACATAGTGATATCCGATGTCACGCCAGTTATTAGGCGGCGACGTATGCCAGCGGCGAATATCCTCTGTCGTAAACGCCTTGCCCTCTGCAGTCGCGGAGCAGTGGCAGATGATTTCATCAATTCTCCGTGCCATGTTCACCTCCTTTTCCTCTGATTTGTTCGGTAACGAACTGTTTGATGCGATTTTCGCTCTCTCCGAGTTTTGTCTTGAAGTAGACGCTCACTCCGAAGATGGCCCCTGCGAAGGTCAGGCCCTGTGCCATGTACCAGAGCACACCGTCCGTCACATCACCCTTGGTGAAGAAGGAGATGAAGGACAGCACCACTCCCGACACCACCATCAGTGTAGCGGTCATGTACTGGATCCATTCTTTGCTGTTTGTAGTCATAATGTTTTGCGATTAAATCAGGAGCAAAGGTAGGCTGGCTTTTGGTCTCTCCAAAAGACAGGAGAAACAGTTAATGGTTGTAACGTCTGTAGTTGTCATCAAGTGACTTGGCAACGATGCCGACGAACTCGTTTCCGATGTTCTCGGCGAGGAAGTCGCGGATATTCATGACGGAAGCATAATACTTCCGGCTGAACCACTTTTTAGCGACACGTTTTTTCTCTCGGCAGATGTCACCGTGGTTTCCACGGGGTATCTCCTTTCCAGTGCCGAAGTCCTGCCAAAGACCATATTCGAGGAAGGCCTGTGACAGCCCTACCTTGATAAAGCGGCCATCGGCCCTGACAGGCAGCGACTTTGGCGAAGCCAGCAACCGACCTGTGTCGATGACACCGAGTAGTGTCATCTGCTCACGCCAAATGCGAAGCATCGTGTCGTTGAAAGCATTGACGTATTTCTCGCGTTCAGCGAGAGCGTCCGGGTGCTGTTTCAGTATGTCATTATCATCGGCCATGAGCAAAGAACGGTGTTGAAGGGTCGTGTGGGATTACTCAGATTCCCACTCGTCCTGGTTAAACTGCAAATCGGTGTAGGTATCTACTGCGATTTGAAAGTAGGCGCAGGCGCATCCCGAGAAGAAATAGCGGTCTATTTCTTGGAAGGAGATTCGCGGGTCGATATAGATGCAATGCTGCTGCAGTCGTGTCTGTTCCAGTATGAGGACAGTCATAAACTGCCTGAAGAGTTCGCGCATGGCTTCCATGCAGCGTTCTCTTGCATTCATGTCATCTATGGCATGTCGCATTGCCAGGAACACCGTTTTCACGCGGCGCGTGTGCGGTGTGTTATTGATGTTCGTATAGCCGTCGGAGATGTCCGAGGCGCAGACGAAGGCCTTGCCTTGCTGAAGATGAGCGAGAGTTTCCTCGAAGCCATCCAGCCCGCTGACCTTGCAAAAGCGAAATCCGTTTGCGGCAGCGAAACGGTTTCGCTTGGTCAGGTCAGAGAAGAATGCCGTGGCATTCCAACTAAAGTTTTTATCCATGGGAATTGAAAAGTGAAGAGTGAAGAGTGAAGAATTTGCTTCCACTATGATGACTTTGCCGCTTTGTGGTATTCCTCTACCTCCTTTGCTTTGGCATCCAACTCAGTGAGTGCCCTCCATGTGTCCATCTTCATGATGGTGGCCTCCTTGGTGATATCGCCACCAGTGAGCGCACGAATCTGGGCATTGGTATTGTCCCGAAGCTCCTTGAAGAGATCTTTGCCTTCTGGAGCCAGTGACCCGCCATCCTGATTTATCGGGGCCGGGCGATAGAAGTTGTTGAACATCTGCGCGAAATACTGTTTGAGCGAAGCCATCCAGTAGAAGATGCCGACGAGGTGCGCCTTGGTCGGTTTCACTTTGTCGCTTGCGTAGAGAACTTGAGCCATCTGCCGCAAAAGTTCCTCATTTTGCGTGTTGAGATACCCCTGAAAGAGGTTATCGACGTACAGATACTGCTCAAAGGGAACTTTCTCGAAGTCAGCGGCAATGGCCTTGTGTCTGCCTATGTGCGAGATACGCACGGGGATGGGCGCAAAGGCATCGAGGAAATCGAGGCATGAGGTGGCTTGCTGAACCTGCCTGACACTGAGTGTCACTTCTTTCACTCCCTTCATCTTCACGATGAAGCGTTTGTCAGGCAGTGAGGACAGCACCTTCAGCCGATTCCACTTTACGAGGCAGAGCGTCTTGACCTCTGCCGCCGACAAGTCTCTTGCGAACAGGTCATAGACCAAAAAGAGCTGCTTGTCGGTCAGTTCTTCCCACGACGTGGGCAATGTCAGATTAAATGTTTGAGCATCCATGAGCGAAAAGATTTAGAACCAGTAGCCGCCGGACTTCTGTTTGTTGGTGAAGACGGCAGGCGTGTATAATTGAGCGGTGGCCGACGAGTGCCAGGCAAGGAAAATCTCGTCGTGTTCCCGGATGATGTTCACCAAGTCATAGAATGACTGTGGGTGAACCTGCATGTCCGAGACAAGCATCATCTCCAAAGACTGGAGTGTGCGGATGACCTGCTCTTCGAGCGGATGGCAGGTGCGCATCTGGTCCATCACTTTGTTACGGAATACTTGCATCTGCTCCTGCGAGAAGTAAGTCTCTGCCAGGACGTTCTCAATCTTGATGAGACGGTCATGCAGATGCTGGTACTCGTCCCAGATATGTTCGCGGATGACCAGCCGACGGCACAGTCCAAGGAACGGGAACATGGTAGCGGCAAAGTATTTGCCCTGCGAGGATTGCTGCCAGTCGTTTCGGCTGGCCAACCGAAGCACCATGTTTTCGAGGTTACGGTCTCGCTCGGCTTCGAGCGAGTCCCGTAACCTCTCCACCCGTTCTCTGGATGCCGGAGCAATGTTCTGGTTAGATACGATACCGAAGCCGTTTGGTGTTAGCACCAGATCGAGCGAAGGTATTGCATTCATGAACGCGTGACTGGCAATGACCTTTTCGAGCGGCTTTCTCAAAGCCTCTATTGCAGCGGAGTCAGAAGCGGTCTCTGCCGCTTCTGGCGCAGCAGCAATAGTCTCGAAAAGGTCATCAGGAACAAAGTTCTGTATGGCCCATTCCTCGGAGGTTTCGAGGAATGGGGCCAGTTTTTCAAGCAGCGTGGCTTCGCCCTCGACGGTTGCGAGGACATTCGGAATGAGTCGGCGCAACTGTGCGTCGGTAGTGACTATCTTCATTCTTCATCAGATTTATTGGGTGTGACTAACTTGGCATCGCGGTTCTCGTCCAGTGTCGAGAGCATGATAAAAGGGCAGTCCGGCTTCACGCCCTGCCAGCCGTTATACCTTATTATTATATAATGTACGGTGAACAGCAGATCGTGATACGGTTTCTGCAGGGCCTGAGCAATCGTGTATAACTCGCGCTTGTCGCTGCCTGAGTTATTCGACTGGCTCTTGCCCGGCACACTCCCAACGAGGTTGGAGTGTACGCGCATGGTGAAGCAGAACATATTGACGGCCTCGATGATGTCCGTTGACCAGTCGCCCCCCTCCTTGTCTGTTTCCACCTTATTGATGACCACATCGTGCTGCTCGTCACCATTGGGGTTGACATAGAACGTAGAGAAGAGCACCTTGCCGCTATTTTCCATGCCAGTGAGGAAATTGATGATACGCTCCTTCTCCTGGACGACTCGCTCCTGCTGCTTCTTGCGGTCGGTAATCGCTTCAGCCTTGAAGATGCCGTCCCAGAAGCGGTTGGCAATCTCGATGTGGTACTTGATGGGGGCTGAGTTCTTCAGCTTCGCTTCCTTGGCCATGCCGATAAGTGCCTTGATATTGTACCACTTGCCTTTGAAGAGCGAGGCGTAGTAAGGAATAGGATAATATGTGCTGTCGGGAGTCGGCACACGGCTGACGATGGCAAACTTTCGTGTGTCCGTGCGCTGCTTCTTGCCCTTGGCCGCTTGCATTCTCTCTTGCAGATCGGCCCAGGGCGAGTGTTGGTCGAGCAGTTCAATCTTCTCCACCTCGTCGCGGTTAGAGATACACTTTCGCCAGTTGGCATAGAGAATGTACGGGATATGCCCGTCCTTCCCAGCCGGGGCAAAGCGGCAGTAGCAGGCCTCCTTACGGAGGATGCGCACGACCTTTGACCCGTCGCCATTGAGGATGATCACGCTGACGGCAAAGCCGAAGTGCTTGAAGTCCTGGCACACACCAAGGAAATACGATGCGAGGTCGTTGTCCATGAGAAAGTCCCTGACTTGCTCCCGGACCTGTGCGGTGGCCTCGGCACTGTCATATACCAGGCCGGAGCCATAGCAGACCTCGGCATTGAAAATCTGGCACGTTGAAAGCGTCTCGTCGCTTTCTATCAAGTCCAAGATTTTATAGGGCATGTCATTTGCCGCTCCCCACGGCATATACTGCATGTCCTTGTCGATGGTGACGGGCAGGGTGTCCTCCTGTTCCTTGAACACCTCCGAGGAATTGACCGTAAAGGCAGCACTTGCCTTCAGGTCTGGGATTGTCTCTACACTGTTGTAGTTGATGGCTGTTTCTTGCATAATATATAATAATGTGTGATACTATAAGAATACTTCCATGCCGTTGACCATGAAGATGCAGCACTCCCGGCATTGCCGGATTTGGTTGCTGTCGAGCATCTTCATCTTCCGGGTGCCCTTGTAGTGTTCGTACTTGATGCAGATGCATCGTTTCCATTCCTGGACTTCGCCTTTGGCAGTCCATAGTTTGATGTCCACAGGCTCAGGGCGGTTGAGCATGAGCCGGGCGGTTGAGATATGAATTGAGTTCATGAGTATAAAGATATAGAAGTTTGAGATTATGCCCATTCTGAGCCTTTGGCATATTTCCATGAGAATTTTATGCGTGTAAGTTCCTTGCATGAGTCAGTGACTTCCGAAGTGATGTCGCTGATAAGCAGCGTCTCTATCTGGCTTTCTCCTACATACTTGAATACATATTTCGAGGTAAGCATCTGGCTCACCCATTTTGCTTCCTCGTATGTCAGCGGTGCGGTCTCTACTTCATGTTTGACTTTCACCGTCTCATCATAGAACTGCGTTGTCCTTCCAGAAATCGCCTCGCTGCGTTCTATCTCCGTCTTGATGGTAGTCGAGCCAAAGAGATAGAGCGTTTCCTGTTCCCCAAACGAGTTGAGGAACATGAACGTCTCTGTCGATTTCTCGTCCGTAAAGAAGATGTTGAAGTGTCTGCCTCTGATATTATATTCCGCTCCGTGGATTATGCAGTTTCTTCCAGTACCATTGTCAGCCAGACCTTTGAAATAGTCGTAGTCGAGTTTTACCGATGCTATTTTATCCGTCTCGGACAGTACCCTACCCAGGTAGTGGTTGTATTCAAAGATGGTGTCGCCGATGTACGAGACACTGTAGTATATCAGTATATAGTTGTTCCCCTCCTCGAAAGCCTTTGTGTAGTAGTTAAGCGAGACATGGCCATCTTTTGGTATCAAGGCACTTGTTCTTGTTGTCAAGAACATGCCCTTCAGTAGCGTTTCCGTGTCAGAACCAAACTTGATGTCGCTGTAGATAACCTTCACGTCCTGAACGGCAGAACTGTTTCCGATTGGCGGTTCTGCCCATATTTCAAGGGTGGCAATATCAAGCCCTTGGTCGAGCATAGCTGCTTCCACGATGGAGCGCAGGTCGCGGAAGGCTATTACCTGGTTGTACGGGTAATAGACAGACTCGAACACCTCGTCGCCGTCCACCTCCACCCTGACGGTGACGCTGGTCTGATTGGTACCAATATAGACCGTCTCAGGCAACTGAGCGGTCAGGTAGATAGAATTGAATCCTGTTGTGATGTTTGTTACCATCGAAGTTATTTACGATTTACGGATTTACGATTTACTGTTTGATACCGCAAAAGTACAAAAGGGCGGTGGGTGGGGAAAAGACAAATAAAACTGCCGAAGCAGCGTTAGCCCCCTTACTGGAGGGCTAACACTTGTGCTTCTGCATTTTTCTTCGCCCGGGGCTTGCGCTGCTTCTTCGGCTTCTCAGGCTCAGCCTCCGGCTCCTGCTCCGGCTGTTGTGCCAGTACTGCATCGACGCTATGCTCTTCGATGAATTCCTGACGCACCTCGTCAATCTTCTCCTGACCCTCCTTGTTGGCCATCTTGGCCTTCTCCTCCTTGATCTCAGCTGAGAGGAGTACCAGGCACTGTTCAGAGATGCTTGACCCTTCCGTGCGCTTCTTCAGCAAGAAACAGAAACGCATTGCCTTGTAGGCGCTCTTGCAGAATGCTGCGGGCTGCTCTTCGCCCTCGATGCCAACCGACCAGATTTTGTTGTTCTCACGAGTTGTTTTTGCGACTGTTGCGATAATAACTTTTGCTTCCATGATTCTAAATGTTTTTAATTGTTATACTTATTGTTGATGATTATTTATTGCATGATGTAGACTTCGATGTAGGTAATATCCACCATCAGATCATTGGCAAATCCCGGCGCAGTTCAATTCTTCCGTGGATGACCACCCTGTGACAACTATCCGAATATAGTACACAAACGGTACATAAAGAATGGTACATCAGCCACCCCATGTACTTGTGCCCTAAAGCCTTTGATCTTCGAGTTCAGTGATTCTGCGGAGGCATTCGAGTGCCTTTCCTTGAAGTAATTGAGCACCTCATCCTCCTTTGCCTTGATGCAGTCTCTTGCCGACTTGATTTCTCTGATGGTACAAGCATTGACTTTCTCATACCAGTTGTGCAGATAGCCTCTTGCCGCATCCCTTGTTAGCTTTTTGTTGCGGAACATGGCCCGTATGGTGCAGATCAGCGAATACGCCTCCCTGAGCTTTGGATAC
>ERZ842401.5202-NODE-5202-length-14571-cov-52.857881_pt1 | contig 14571 bp, 12 predicted proteins | sample MGYA00521270_ERZ842401 | MGnify/ENA primary metagenome ERZ842401 (study PRJEB31892, sample SAMEA3878208) | bioreactor metagenome | biome: Moose rumen | place: Sweden | collected 2011-10 | study: EMG produced TPA metagenomics assembly of the PRJEB12797 data set...
ACATAAATGTTGCGGCCCGCATGATTCGCGTCGTCGTCACACACATCACGGCAGAGCCGAGGATGACAACGGCGAGAATGCAAAACATTAGATAATTTGCCATAGTCCTTTACTTCGTTTTAGTGTTAAACTTACCTATCGTCAGCGAAGCACCACCGTCAATGAGGTTGGGCAGTGAGCCACCTTCATATACCTCCTTATCCAGATGGAGCACGAGACGATTGCGGTCAAAGACCGCATTTTCAAAATCGTTTGTAAACTCAATAGCATCGAAGTTGCAGGCGTTAGTACAAAGCTGGCAGAACATGCAGTCACCCAAATCGTACTGATAGTCGTCGAGCACCTTCTTTTTCTTGCCCGTCTCAGGGTCCTCAGCCATATGACTTAGAATCTTGATAGTTCCGTTGGGACAAGACTTTTCACACAGTGTGCAAGCCGTACACTTGTAGCTGCCGTCATCGTTGCGCTTGAATACAAGTCGACCACGATGACGCTTGGCAACATGCAGTGTTGTCTTGCGGTTCTCGGGGTACTGCTCTGTAGACTTGTTGGTAAAGAAGTCCTTGAAATATTCCTTCCAAGAGGTCTTCATACCCACAGCCAACGTCTTCAGACCGTGCCCGATTTCTCCGAAATATGTTTTGTTATCTTCCATTGCTATACCTTATTTTATATATAAGCCCAGAGCCACAACAACCGTCATCAACACAAGGTTGATAAGCGACAGGGGCATCAGATACTTCCACTCCAGTTTCAGAATTTGGTCGATACGCAGACGAGGGAACGTCCACTTAATCCACATCAACAACCACACCAGTGCGAAAGTCTTGCCTAAGAACCATACAATACCGGGAATGTAGTTCATGACAGCATCGAAAGCGCCAATGCCTACATTCAGCGGAGCCCAACCACCCAGGAATACCGTTGCAGCAATACCTGCAATGATAAAGAGGTTAAGGAACTCTGCGAGATAAAAGAAGCCAAAGCCCATACCAGAATACTCAGTATGGTGACCGGCAGTCAACTCACTCTCGGCTTCCGCCATATCGAATGGACCACGGTTGGCCTCGGCATTTCCGGCAATGAGGAATACGAAGAAGGCGATAATAGCAGGAATATGTCCCTGACAGATGAGCCATTTGAAGGGACCCGTCTGCGCCTCGACAATTCCCGACATCTGCATCGTACCAGTCAGGATGACGGCTGTAATGAGACAGAGGCAGAGCGACATCTCATAGCTAATCATCTGCACGGCACCACGCATGGCACTGACCACCGAGTACTTGTTGTTAGAACCCCATCCGGCCAGAAAGATACCCACGACACCAATCGAAGAAATGGCCGTAAGCAGGAACACGCCCACGTTGAAGTCAAGCACCGTAGCACCATTGTTCCAAGGCAGGAACGAGAAAGCACCTACGGAACCGACTATCACTAAGAGAGGAGCCACGAGATAAAGCAGTTTGTCGGCACGGTCGACGATGAAAATCTCCTTGATGAGCATCTTCAGCACGTCGGCAAACACCTGCAGCAATCCCCAGTAGCCTACTCGCATCGGGCCCAGACGGCACTGGAAGTAGGCACACACCTTGCGCTCCATGAATATCAGTATGATGGCTATCAGCGCATATCCTACGAGGATGGCAACGCCGACCAGCACACACTCAATCAATATAGCCAACCAGCTGGGGCAACCTAAGCTCACCTGCAGCAGTTGGTCAAACCATTGTGTTATTATAGAAAAGTCAAACATAATTATCTGTCAATATCAGGAATTACAACATCAATAGCGGCACAAGTAGCAATCAAGTCGGCAATCTTCTGACCACGCAGCATCGGGTCGAAGGCACCTACCAGCGAGAGGCCCATGGGACGCATCTTCATGCGGTACGGGCTCTTGTCTCCACGAGAGTCGAGATAGACACCAAACTCACCGGCCACACCCTCGACAGCGTAGTACCACTGTCCCTCGGGCACCTTGATGATAGGCTTCTGCTTCACGTAGAAGTCACCTTCGGGAATGTTATCGATGAGCTGCTCGATGATGTGCAAGCTCTGGTACATCTCATTGATGTGTACCAGATAGCGTCCCATCGAGTCGCACGAGTCAAGTGTGCACTGCTCCCACTCCACCTTGTCGTACATATCATAGGGGTGGTTCTTGCGCACATCGTTCTTCCAACCAGAGGCACGGCCGGCAGGACCAGTCACTGCATAGTTGATACAATCCTCAAGCGACATTGGACCACACTTCTCCAGTCGGTTATGCGTGATGACATTGTCACCAAAGATGTCCATATACTCCTGAATCATCGGGCGCAGATACTTCACCAGCTCCTTCACGTTCGTTACAAAGTTCGGATCAATATCGTCTTGCAAGCCACCGATACGGTAGTAGTTCTGAATCAGTCGGCCACCAGTAGTTTCCTCCATGCAGTTCAGCACGTGCTCACGATCACGCATACCATAGAGCATGCCCGTCAAAGCACCCAGGTCTTGAGCCACACACGAGGTGTATAACAGGTGTGAGTCCAGACGCTGCAGCTCGTCCATGATGGTACGAATGTACTTGATGCGGTCGGTTAATTCAACTTCCATAGCCTCCTCAATAACGCCGACCAGTGCATGACGATGCTGCATGGCTCCCAGGTAGTTAAGACGATCTGTTAAAGCAAGCGTTTGAGGATAGGTCATGCTTTCCCACATCTTCTCTATAGCACGATGGATATAGCCTAAGTGCGGATAGATACGCTTCACAGTCTCGCCGTCAAGCACTGTCTGAAGACGCAGCACTCCGTGCGTTGCTGGGTGCTGCGGGCCAATGTTCAGCACATAGTCATCTGCCGTAAACAGCTTGTTCTGCTTCGACTGCAAGTTACCGTCCTTGTCGATGTAGTATTCCAGACCGTAGTCGGGCTCTACATCGTCTTCCAATGTATACTTGTCGCTGAACTGCCAGTCCTTGCGGAAAGGATAGCCCTTAAAATCTGAGCGCAAGAACAGACGGCGCATATCGGGATGCCCCAGGAACACGATGCCGTAGAAGTCGTAGACCTCGCGCTCCAGCAAGTCAGCTACACGCCAGATGTTCGATACGGTTGGCAGATAAGCCACCAGTTGGCCATCCGTCTCACCAGTTCCGTTTGAGGCAATGCCGTCGCCGCAGACCTGCTTCTTGGCTATCATCTTCACGGAGCAACGTTCATGAGTCTGGGAATTCTCGAGAATATAGACACAGCCAAGTCCCTCCTCAGCGCCAAAGTCCTCACCGACAATGGTAACAAGGTAGTCAAAGCCCTTCTTGCACTTCAAGTTCTGCATCTCCTGTGCGAACTTGTCAAATTCGAATGATAGGAATTCTAACTTCATGCCTTCTCCTCCTCTACTTTAGTCTCTGCCTGGGCAGACTTCAATTCTTCAGTAAACTCCTTGGGAACATCCGTCACCACAATCGGCTCTCTACGATGATCACCATGCTTAGAACGGAATGTCAGTTCCTCATTGGAAACGCCTAACAAAGCCTCTTCGCGAGTCTGCTTGTGGTTGGCACCACCAAAGAACTTCTCGGCCTTCACCTTTCGCTGCAGCTGCATCATGCCATACATGATAGCTTCTGGGCGCGGAGGACAACCAGGAATGAACACGTCAACGGGTACGATTTCCTCGATACCCTTCACTACATGATAGCTCGACTTGAACGGGCCACCGCTGATAGCACATCCACCAACGGCAATCACGTACTTCGGCTCAGCCATCTCGTCATACAAACGCTTCAGGGCCGGAGCCATCTTATGCGTAATCGTTCCGGCACACATAATCAGGTCGGCTTGTCGTGGAGAGTTTCGCGTCACCTCAAAACCGAAGCGGGCGAAGTCGTAGCGGGCACAGCCACAGGCCATGAACTCGATACCGCAGCACGACGTTGCAAAAGTCAGCGACCACAGGGAGTTAGCACGGCCCCAGTTGATTAGCTGGTCGAGCGTACCCGTCAGCACATTGACTCCACCCTCATGGAGCTCGTCAACGATTCTCTCCAACGACGAGTTGTCGTTCCACTCGTCATACGGAATCGACTTGATGTACGGTTTCTTTACTTCCATTCCAAGTCTCCTTTCCGCCAGGCATACGCCAAGCCTAATACCAGAACTACCAAGAAGAAGCCGATGCTCAGCAATGCTGCTGCGCCGAACTCCTTCACAACCACTGCCCACGGGTACAGGAACACTGTCTCCACGTCGAACATCAGAAACAAGATGGCGAATAGATAGAATCCCACACTAATAGGTAGCCATGAACTGCCTCGTGTGGGAATACCACTCTCATACGGCTCACCCTTCACCTTCGCATAAGACCGAGGTCCTATCAGCTTGGCTACCACGTAAGCCGCCACCACCAATGTTAGTGCCGTCAGCAAGACGGTAATTAACAAAGTAAAGTTCATAAAAATGCTTTAATAATTATATTGAATTCAATTTGTTTGCAAAGGTAATCATTTTTTTGCAAAGAAAGGGCATAAATATGAAAAAAGATTAAATAAAAAAATAAAAGCCGTTACCTCTGCGGTAACGGCCTGTATCATTTAGCCTTGGGAAACGCCTCTTCTGATAACTCCTTGAAGAAGTCGTAGTCCAAAATAACACTGATTCTCATCAGCAGACGCACGTCCAAGCTCTTACGCTTGAAGATGTTATAAACATTCGTGCGTTCACAGGGAATCTGTGTTGCCAGCCATGCTGCTGACTTGCCCTGCTTCCTTAAAATCTCTTCGATGTGCTTACCTATGTTCATATCTTCAGCCTTTTAATTTAGTTCTCTTCTATTGTTCTCGGCTGCAAAGGTATGAAATAAATCTCAATATATCAGCACTTTATTGTAGAAATTGTTTCGCCAACACTCATTTAAATTCCAAAGCGTTGCCTATACAGCCATTCGGTTGTTGAATATGTAGCAACGAACAGACAGTCGGGGCAATGTCTGTAATGTGGACTTCCTGTGGACAGGCCCCATGCGGGACTCTCCATCCATAGAACAGCAGAGGGATATGTGCATCATAGGGATTCCACTCGCCATGCGTCGTGCCGACAGGTGACGACCACGGCCCCACCTCGTAGAAGCCGGGCTCCACACAAATGATGATGTCGCCCGAGCGATGGAAGTTGTAGCCTCGCAATATGCGTTCGCGCAGGAAGGCTGGAACAGGAGCGTAGGCCGCCTGCTCATAGTCGACGACAAACGAGAGGTTCGAACTCCGACGCAGATAGTCTATCGCTACGGCTTTCACGCGTTGCAGGTCAAGGTCTTGAGCGGCAATGGCTGCATGGTCCAGATAGAACCGATAATCGAAGACACCGATGACAACAGGCTTCGTATTGCCCAGTTTCGAGGAAATATACTTTTCCAAGTCGGATATCAACTCCTGCGACAGCCATTTGCCGCCATGCAGCCGGTTGTCTTGCATGAACTGCTCGTTATGGGCAGCACCGTGGTCAGCCGTCAGAAAAGCGATGTAGTTGCCCTTACCCACCTTGGCATCCAAGGCTTCGAAGAGGCGTGCCAGGTCCCGGTCAAGCATCAGATAGGCCTCGTCGGTGTGTTCGCCACGAGTACTCCATTTATGACCGATGACATCCGTCTGCGAGAAGCTGACGCAGAGCATGTCCGTCTCGCTCCCCTGCCCCAACTGTTCACCCTCTATGGCAGCAATAGCCATGTCAGCCGTGATGGTGCCAGTCTCCGGCGAGAGTCCGATGTCGTTGCCCAGCTTCTTGAACGTCTTGTTCTTTAGCAACTCCTTGTTGAAGTCCTTGACCCACTGGGGCAGCTCTGTCATGTAATAGGTGCTGGTGATGAACTGGCGGTTCTTGCGGTCCAGCCAGTAGGCAGCATTAGCCGAGTGACCGGCAGGCAGAATGGCAGCACGGTCCTTGTAGCTGACGCCTACCACCTTCGAACGGAAGTCAGTATGCAGGCGCAGCTGGTCGCCAATGGTCGTCGACAGCAGATTGACGGGCGACATGCAGCCGTCCTTCCGGTTGTCGCTACCCACGGGAGCCACCGTCGTGTCCGTGCAGCAGTACACCTTGCGGCCGTCGATGCAGAAGTTGTTGCCACAAATGCCGTGGAAGGCCGGCGTCGTCCCCGTATAGGCACTAGTGTGACCGATGGCGGTCACCGTAGGCAGATAGTCTATCAGGCAGTTGTCAAACGAATAGCCTTGGTCTATCATCCGGCGGAAACCGTTCTCCGTAAACTTGTCATAATAGCGTGACAGATAGTCCCAGCGCATCTGATCTACCACGATACCCACCACCAATTTGGGTCGCTCATTAAACTTCGGTTGTGCCGACAGCTGAGCCGTCGCACACATCATCATGAGTAATAATACGAATAACTTTTTCATCGTTCTTTTTGTTTTCATCAGTTAGATTATGTTGTTCAAGCTATAGGGCTTCCGTCCGTTCGATAATCTCCAGACACATGCGGCTATTGTGGTAGGGGCACTTCCAGAAACCGGCATGATCGTCGATGAGGTTGAGTGAACCGTCAGGATGGCGGCTCCAGAACCATTCGCCATGGTCCCAGTCTATGAGCTGAGACTTGATGTAGTCCCAGCAGTGAAGCGCCTTCTGCAGAGCATCTTCGTCGTGGAAATGCTGGTAGAGATTGAACCAACCCACTACATTTTCAGCCTGTACCCACCAGTGGAGGTCGTCGTCGACATGGCCCGTCGTCAGGTTGGCCTCGTGAATCATCGAACCGTCAGGGCGCAAGCCCTTCTCGCTGGCCTTGGCCACTTCGCGCACAATAGGCTCCACCTTTTCAAGCACGTACGGGTCGCCCAAAACGAGGGCTGCCTCATGCATCAACCACGAGCACTCGATGTCGTGACCGTAGCTCTCCAAGTGTCCAGCTCCACAGGTCCAGTCCATCTCAAAAAATAGGTCAAGGTGATGGGTCTCGGGATTCAGAATCTTGTCGGTGAAGATGTTGATAATGTTCCGCAAGGCACCTTCCACGCGGTTGATGGTCTCTTGTGGAACGGAGACGCCCACGGGGAGCACAGAGCCCAGTACAGGCACATAGTCGCACGACTCCTTGGCCTGAAACTCCTTGAGACAGCGATAGAGGTTGGCGTAGGGCTCAATGATGTGCAGATGAGTGTTTTGTGACTTGGGAAAGTTGGCATCGAGCTCCGAAAGTCGCATGTCAGCAATCTCGCCCCACTCGCGCGTGCATGCCTCGATATAACCGTTATACTTGGCATCGAAGGCATGATTCTCGATACACTCGAAGAGCTCGATGGCATAGTCGAGGGCTTCACGGTCGCCGGTGGCACGGGCATACTCAGACATACCATAAATAGCAAATCCAATGGCATAGAACTGCTTCTTAGTGTCCAATGGGTTACCCATGAAGTCAACACTCCAATAGACACCACCAAACTCTCGGTCGATAAAATGCTCTATGAAATACTCCTTGGCACGTGTAGCCATTTGCAAATACGCTGGTTTTTTCAGTATCCGGTAGGCTGCAGAGAAAGACCAAAGGATGCGGGCATTGAGAATAGCACCTTTTTCAGCCTCGGGATAAAGCACGCCGTGCCCATCCATACGGCCATAGAAGCCACCATGCGCATGGTCAACCATTTTTTCACTCCAAAAGCGCAGGATGTTGTTCTCGACAACATCCTGCATTTCATGTCTTAGCGTTTGTATCATATCAGTCTTCAATGCTGCGAATCTTTTTCAGTTCTGCATTAATCTCATTGATGCGCTCTGTAGTCAGCGGATAGAACCACACAATGCACATAGATAGCAGTGCCACACAGGCTGGGATGAAGCTCATGAGCCAGCGCAGGCAGGTCAGCGCACTCTCAGGCTGGACGACGTTACCGGCAGCCAACATATCTGGGTCTGTGATATAGCCAAAGCCACTGAGTAGCCACAACACGGCAGCACCACCGATGGCGCCACCAAACTTCTGAGCCATCGAGCTGGACGAGAAGATGAGGCCCGTAGAAGCAGTCTTGAACTCCAGCTCTGCATAGTCAGAAACATCTGCATACATAGACCAAACCAGCGGTGACATGACACCCGTCAATATGGAGATGATCACTTGGAAGATAAGCATCAACCAATAGCCTGTAGGAGTACAGGGAATAAAGAAGAATAACACACTGAAGACAACCAATGAGGCATTGACTAAAATGAACGTGGTCTTCTTTCCCAACTTGTTAGATATGGGTACACATGAGGCCACACCCACCATGTTCGACACCTCTCCCACACCAAGGAACAGTCCGGCATAGAAAGCAAAGGTAATAGCCATAAAGGCCAGCGACACGTTGGGACCGATGATGTCCTGGAAGAAGTAAGCCACGGTAGCACCGCGTACAGTATTGAACAGGTTGAAGCACAGGGCAGCACCGATAAGCAGCCACCAGGGTTTGTTCGAGAGCAGAGCCTTGAAGTCGCTGCCTACAGAAACCGTAGACACGGTCTTCAGGTGTTCACGGGTCATCGTAAAGCAGAGAATAAACATGACGAAGCAAGCAGTAGCAATGGTCACCATCGCCCAGAACCAGCCTCCGGGTGTGTTGTAGCCTCCCATCAGATTGGTCAGCGGTTCCCAAAGGAACAACGAGATGAACGAGCCGCCATAGGCGAAGAACATACGGAACGATGAGAACACGGTCTTCTCGTTCGAGTCGTCGGTCATCACACCCAACATAGCACCGTAAGGCACGTTGATACCTGTATAAACGGTCATCATGAGGATGTAGGTGACATATGCCCAAACAAGTTTACCACCATAGTTGAGGTCAGGCGTAGTGAACAGGAGAATACCACAGATGCTAAAGAACGGGGCCACCCACAACAGATAGGGGCGATACTTACCCCACTTGGTGTTGGTACGGTCTGCAATGATACCCATCATGGGGTCTGAGACAGCATCCCAGATACGGGTTACGAGCACCAGCACACCCGCATCGACCAGCGAGAGGCCAAAGATGTTCGAATAGAAGAATGGCAGGTAATAGGAAAAAATCTTCCAGAACATACTGGATGACATATCACCAAAGCCGTAGCCGATTTTCTCTTTTAAGGTTGATTTAGCCATATTATTGATTTTCTATTTAACGTTTCTGATTACTTGGCCTGTCTGTTTTTGGCCACCAGTTTCTTGATGGTCTCCACCGACGCTGCCGTATAGAGGCCGTCCTCAGGCGTTTTCATGCAGTAGTCGATAAGCTTGTCGACGGTCGAGGTAGCCACATGCATACGGGTATCGGCCGAGGCATAATAGATAAACACACGTCCGTCCTCATCGGCTATCCAACCATTAGCAAAAGCTACGTTCATGACATCGCCCAAATACTCGTCTCCCTGCGGCACGAGGAAGAAACCGCCCGGCTGGGCAATCACTTTTGTGGGGTCCTCCAGCGAAGTCATATACATATACAATACATAGCGAAGGCCGTCTGCCGTGGCACGAACGCCGTGCGCCAAGTGCAACCATCCCTTGGGGGTCTTGATAGGGTGCGGGCCTTCACCATTCTTCACCTCGGTGATAGTGTGATAGTGGCGGGCATTGATAATCTTCTCCTCCTTAATTTCAGCGTGGGTGATGTCGTCCACCAGTGCCCAGCCAATGCCGCCGCCGCTGCCCGTGTCGATGAAGCCATCCTGCGGACGGGTGTAAAAAGCATACTTGCCATTAACAAACTCCGGATGCAACACCACGTTGCGCTGCTGGCTTTTGGTCTTGAGATCGGGCAGGCGCTCCCAGGTTTTCAAGTCCTTGGTACGGGCGATAGCCGCCGTTGCAGTGGCGGCACTCAGGTTACCGGGCTGCGAGTCGTCATGACGCTCTGCACAAAACACACCATAAATCCATCCATCTTCATGAGCCGTGATACGCATGTCATAGATATTGGTAGCAGGCACTACGTCATCCGGCATGGTGATAGGTTCTTCCCAGAAACGGAAATTATCCACACCGTTGGGGCTCTCAGCCACGGCAAAGAACGACTTGCGGTCGGCACCTTCGACACGGACCACCAGCACATACTTGCCCTGCCACTTGATGGCACCAGAGTTCAGCGTGGCATTCATCATGATGCGCTGCATCAGATAGGGGTTGTCTTGTTCGCAGAAGTCATAGCGCCACTCCAGAGGTGTATGCTCTGCCGTCAATATGGGATTCTTCCACTTGTCATAGATACCATTGCCCCACTCCACGGGCTCATTCTTGAGCGTCAACAGCTCCTCATGGTGAGCACGCAACGCCTTTACTTTTTCTTGAAAATTGCTCATAATATATTTCATCTTTAATGTTTAATCTTTGATATCTTTCAGGAACAGGGTGTTCTCTGCTTCATACAACTGCTTGAAGTCAGCAGCACAGGGAAGTTCTGGTGCCGGTCCGAAATACTCTTCTTTGTAGTTACGCCATAAAAGAAAGTAACTAATAGGATATTGGTCCATGATAGGCTTGAGCACACGTGTCCACCATGTGGTGTCTGGCATGTTCTTCATGCCACACTCAGTCATAGCCAGCAATTTTTGGTTTTTCTTAGCAAAATCGCTTAGGAAAGTCAGGTCTGCCGTCAACTGTGACTTAAAATCTTCCTCTGTACCCCATTGATAAGCATCCTCACCTATTAGCGTCACCCGATCATTGCCGGGATAGCGCTGCAGGAAACGCTCCTCAGTCCAGCCTCCATCAAGGTTGGGTGAATAGCTCCATAGCAGGTTACTGAAGCTACGCTCGTCTCTCAGATAGTCCTGCAACAGATTCCACAGACCATGATACTCCTCGTCAGTACAGAGTTTCTGTCCCCACCAGAACCACGAACCATTATTTTCATGCCAGGGACGGAATATAATAGGAACAGGCTGTCCTTCATCGGTTTTCAGCGTTTCGATAAAGTTACCTACACGCTGCATCCATGTCTGGAACTTTTCATATTGCGAGCCTTCAGGCAGAATACTCCTGACCACTGTCGAGTCCGCCACATCCCATGCCGTGCCGCCTGTCAACGGATTGCGTGGATGCCAACTCAAGGTGACAATACCACCACGCTCGTGGTGAGCTATCAATTCATCATGGATACGAGTAAAGGGCACGCTGTCAAGATTCTTCGCGTCACCCATTTCTATACCGCCTAGATCGAAGCCCATCACAGCAGGATAGTCACCAACCGTTCTGAGTACGTCACTGGAGTCTGAAGGCTCAGCCTCAACATAGGTACCGTCCCATGTTATTCCATAGAACGGATCGTCCTGATGGCCCATCATATAGCCTCGCTGTTGCAAGATCTGCAGACGCTCTGCCAGTTGTTCTGCTACAGTTGCTTCTTTCACTTCTTTATGGCTGCATGCTGCCAGCATGGCTACACCTATTATATATATATAGTGCTTCATCTTATTCTACGTTCATTTGTTTCTTCATCCACTGTTGCCACTCGTCCCATTGCTCCTGATACCAAAAGTGAGCTGTCTGCTGATAGATGCTTAGTGTCTTGGGAGCTGTCAGCGTGTTATAGGTAGCGTATGCCGTCGTGGGCGGCACTACGTCGTCATTATAACCAAACGAAACCCAAGCTGGACACGTAATACGGCGTACGAAGTTCACACCATCGTAGTACCGACTCGTCTCGATATTCTTCTCCATCCCTTTGCCCTTTGACCAATAGAAATAGTGTGGCCATCCACAGGCTATGCCTTGCAGTGAAGCCGTATGGTCACAGAGGGCCGGATGAACCGCGGCCAGGAAGGTGATTCGTTTGTCAAGAGCCGCTGTGGCATACGAGAGGAAGCCGCCCTGACTGGCACCCGTCACACCTATGGTCTTACCATCCCATTCCGGCAACGAGGCTATGTAGTCGACACTGCGCACACAACCCACAATGACACGTTTATAGTAGCTGTCGTCACGCGAGTCCATGCCAAAATTCCAATAGCAGTTCAGCGCACCATTAGCCAGATTATCATAGAACTGCTGCGGCTGTGTCACATCCACGCCATGAATACCTATCTCCAACACGATGGCCTTCGTGGGAGCCGTATAGGTGTCACCACTATAGGGACGCACGCCAGCACCGGGCACCCTAAGCAGGGCCGGATACTTGCCGGGTTTAGCGGGCACACTTAATATACCATAGGTACGCGAGCCCCAACGGATATTCTGAAACGAGACTTGATAAACATTTACATCTTCATTGGATCGCTCTGGCAATAGTTCACGCTGCGGATTAAGAGCAGTCCAGCGCGCCTCCTCCAGCACCTTGGTCCAGAACTGGTCAAAGTCCTGAGGCTCTATGGTGGTCGGCTTCAGTTGCTCCGGCGAGAATGCTGCCGTACAGGATCCCTTATAATCCTTGCCTCCTACATGTGCAGTTACCGTCAGGCGATAGAAACCCGGTTTTGTCATCTTGCCTTTCCAAGTCATTGTACCATCCTTTAGCACCACTCCTCGCTTCTTCACGTCAGAATACATCTCAGGACCGGCCTCATAGTCGACCGTCACATTGTCCATCAGTGTTGACGATTTAGTAACACTCACCTTGAACTGAGCAGTCTGACCAACCTTGTAGTTCCAATCCTGATGGTCAGGTACCACCACGACATTGATATGGTTGCCACGTATCTGTGCGCCTACTTGCAACTGGCCCAGAAGCAGCATTAACAATGCAATAAAACCTATTTTCTTCATACGTAATTTGAGGTCTTTAGTTTTTAGTTTCAAACTTCGTTGCAAAGTTAGCATTATTTTTTGAAAAAACACAATACTATTTTGATAATCTTACATACTTTTTCAAAAAGGAAACTTTAAAAAAACTTAAAGAACGTGCGTTCATAAAAGACATAAGACGCACCCTCTTTCCCTATTGTACTATTTACACTTATTAGGGCTTTTTCTGCACTTTTGCAAAAAAGTATCAAAAATAAGCAAGAAAAAGTTAGCGTAATTCCAGAATTTGTACTATCTTTGCATCGTCATTACTGAAACTCGAGAATTACAAATACTATTAACTAACAAACAAAGTATGAATCTAAATTGCAGTAAAAACTCTCTGCTGGCAGGATTATGCGCAATAACCCTGCTGGGCTTTTCGCCCGTCATGTATGCAGCAGGGGGCAGTTCACCGCTGCCCGCCGTGCAACAGGCGAAGAAGATTACGGGTACTGTGACGGACGCTATGGGTCCCGTCATCGGTGCGAGTGTTGTAGTGAAAGGCACGTCGAACGGTGTCGCTACCGACTTCGACGGAAACTTCACGCTCAACGTCAATCAGGGTCAGACCATCGTCGTGTCCTATATTGGATACGTATCGAAGGAAATCAAGGTTGACAGCCGTACTAACTACCAGATTACCCTCGAAGAGGACAAGAAAGTGCTCGACGAAGTAGTTGTTGTAGGTTATGGTACGATGAAGAAGAGCGACCTGGCAGGTGCCACGGGCTCTATGGACGAGAAGAAGATGAAGGGTTCTATCATCACCAACCTCGATCAGGCTTTCGCCGGACGCGTAGCCGGTGTGACTTCAATGGCAACCTCTGGTGCCCCTGGTTCTTCCACCTCTATTCGCGTACGTGGTCAGGCCACCATCAATGCCGGTGCCGAACCTTTATACGTCATCGACGGTGTCATCTGGAACAACTCCAATTCGTCTGGTGCATCTGTGGGCTTGGGAGACCGTCTGGGTAACGGTTCTGTATCTTCAGTATCACCGCTTTCTACGATTAACCCTGCCGACATTGTCAGTATGGAAATCCTGAAGGATGCTTCTGCCACCGCCATTTATGGTGCCCAGGGTGCTAACGGCGTCGTGCTGATCACTACTAAGCACGGAAAGTCGGGCGAGGCCAAGTTCAGCTATGATGGTATGGTAGCCTGGCAGCGTCAGGCCAAGCGCATCGACATGCTGAACCTGCGCGAGTTTGCTGAGTTTTATAACGACATGGTTGCCCAAGGCGGTGCCACAGAGGACGAGACGCTGAGCGATCCCAGTCTGCTGGGCAAGGGTACCAACTGGCAGGATGCCATCTTCCGCACAGCTCTACAGCACCAGCATCAGGTGAGCGCACAGGGTGGTACAGATGCCGTCAAGTACTATGTCAGTGCCAACTACATGAACCAGGATGGTACCATCATCGGTTCAAACTTCATGCGTAACGGTGCCCGTATCAACTTGGATGCACAGTTAAAGCCTTGGTTGAAACTGGGTTTGAACGCCACCTATTCACATACCTCAGAGAAACTGTTGAAGGCCGACCAAGACGAAGGTGTCATCACCTATGCCCTGACCACACCGCCCTACCAACCCATCTATGATATTGAAGGTGGCTACACCTCTGTCTCGCGCGAGGGAATGAGTAACCCCAACCCCGTAGCCCTGGCACTGATGAACGACTACCGCTACAAGCGCAACCTGCTGAATGGTAACATCTTCGCAGAGGTGACCTTCATGAAAGGACTGGTATGGCACACGGAAATCGGTTACAACTTCAACTGGGACCGCGCTTCTACGTTTGAGCCTACCGTCAGTCTGGGTAACTGGACCAA
>ERZ842401.5204-NODE-5204-length-14570-cov-7.307406_pt1 | contig 14570 bp, 9 predicted proteins | sample MGYA00521270_ERZ842401 | MGnify/ENA primary metagenome ERZ842401 (study PRJEB31892, sample SAMEA3878208) | bioreactor metagenome | biome: Moose rumen | place: Sweden | collected 2011-10 | study: EMG produced TPA metagenomics assembly of the PRJEB12797 data set...
AGAAATCCAACTTAGAAACAACGATTTTTTTGTCTTAATTTATGGGTTCATTATACTTCTATGACAAACACAAGGGATTAAGCAGTAGGTATGATAAAGGTGGATGGGTGGGTATGACACCGGAATTTAAGGTATACGTCGAGAAGGAAAAGCATGGTGAGGTCACGATGGCAGACATCAATATTGCCTATTTTCTCTGCCCTCTTGATTCTTTTTGTCATAGGATTGCATTTCTCTTATAAGTTTCCAAAAAGGGGTAAATCCGCTAAACTGCTAATGACTTGCAAACCCGATCTGCAAATAGCATACTTTTAATATCCCCTCATTCTCTTGCCGCTTTCATAGCCTTTTTATTCTCATACATCTTATGATCTGCACGCTTAAAGACATTATCCACATTGCCATCAATATCAGGATTAAACTTTGACCATCCAATTGCTGCCGACACCTGCTCCCAAGGCTCCAGCAAGTTATCATCCCTGATATCCTCTAAAACTCTTTGAAAGTGATTTATCCGTTCTTCTATATGATCATAATCATCATTTTCCAGAATAACCGCAAACTCATCGCCACCGATTCTGAACACCGGCGAATGAGAAAATGTCTTGCAGGTGATCATACAGATTTTTCTTATGGCTTCATTCCCCTTTTCGTGACCAAAGGTGTCGTTGATACGCTTGAGAAAATTCAGATCCACAACAGCAATGCCGAATTTCGTAAAAGACTCCGAGCCGATCTTGAATCCAATCTTCTTAACCTCTGCATCATAAGCGTTCCGATTTCTTATTCCGGTAAGAGAATCGCGTATCGCCTGCTCCCCCATTTCTATTGCCTTCTGATTGGCTGTTTTTGCCTCATCCTGTGCCGCCAGTGCATTGATCAGATAATTCCGCATATCCTCCGATAGTTTTTTGATCGCTTTTGAAAGTGATTGCAGTTCATTCCTGGTACGAATATCCGGCATGTCAATGATAAGAGCCTTGGGATCTGTCTGCCCGTGGCTCTGCCTTGCAAACTCCACCACCCTGCTCTCTATAATCTGGATCGGATTTGTAATGGCTCTCCTGGTCCACGCCAGGAAAAGCACCGTAAAGACGATACCAATACCGACAATGACCAGAACATCGTACAGGACATGATATCTGATGACGTCCTGTATCTCACTGGTTGGTACATCAACGCAGAGCTCGGCAAAGTAATTTCCGTCAGAATCATACAGTGGAAGGATTCCGGTGTAATCACTCCCCCATTTTGCCGATTCCTCAAAAAATGTGATCTCACCGGTCTGATTCACTGCGCGATAGTATTTAGATGCAGTTTCGGCTGAGTAATCGTCGCCTGTCAGTCCGCCAAGGGTGACTTCGTTTTCCGGAACATACATCTTCTCGTAGGTTGACATACCGGCAATCACATTCATGATATTATCATACCCACTCTCATTCTGTGGAATGATCATGTAAATGAAATCAATATTATGCGTATCCTTGATATTGTCAAAAATCTCCTGCACTTTGTTGAATTTTTCCGATTTGTTCAAAGTGGAGAGACATACCTTCATATCGTCCACATCGATATTGGAGGCAGCATAACGCAGAACGTCGGTGATGTACTCCTCATAACGCTTATATAAAGCATTTCGATAGGTTATGTGGTTTACCACCGATAATAAAACACAAAGAATAAAGATAAACCTGAATCCGTGAAGCCAGCCTCAAAATATATGCTCTTGTCCTAAAAGGGAAGAGCGAGCCGGCTTTAGTGTTCAGCTTTCACCTAAAACTTATTGATATATTCTCTTTATCAACTGTATCATGGGTCAAAAAACCATGATCACACATTTTTAAGGTACCTTGACAAGCGCATATGGTATTTCATACACGCTGATTGGGCAATGGGCAAATCTCTGGTCGATGTCTGGGTCAGATGATTCTTTTCTTTCCGAATCTCTGATGCAAAAAGCAGACAGCTTTGCGCCATGGATTGCTCTTTCCCAGATCAACATGCGACTTTCTCGCATGCGTAACAATGACTGCGGGTGTCATGATTATGTGCTCGACCACGGTGCACAGCCGCCTACGTTTCACTGGACGCTTCATGGGAATGTCATTCCTCTCAAGGGTAGTCTGTCCAATGATCCTGAGAATGTTGTATGCAAGCTGCACCAGTTCGAGTACAAGCTCGTTTGTATCGAACTTGCCGGAAGGGAGTTGTTCGGCGCAGAGATCTGTTTTTATCTCGCTGTGATATTGCTCCATTTCACCATGTTTGTGATATAGCTCTATGATGTCTTCGTCCGGGAAATCAATGCTGACTGAGTACATATCACATTCAACCTTTGGGACAAGATACATCTGTCCATCATGGTCACAGGTGCGTTCGGTGATGTCATAGATCGTGCGGATTTTAACAGTTTTTTCTTCCTTGCCTGAATCAGCATTACCGACCTCATAGGTGACATCACGGAATGTCTCCCCGATGTACTCCTTCTTCCCTTCACGGGGTTCGGTGACGTTTGTGCAGACATCCCGCATGCTTTCGAGCCAATCCTCCGGGAGTTCTTTCCTGAGGTTCCGCTTGATGATGAAATGGACTCCGTTTCCGTGGTAGCACTCTTCCATGCAGATGCCGATGTTTTCAGCGGCATCATTGCCGGAATCGAGACGTATCAGGAGCGGCTTATCTGTGAGTTGCCTGGCGAGAACTATAACTTCCCGAAGAAACTCCGCAGTGCCACACTGGCAGTGCTGCTTTCCTTCCCGAAGCTCCATGGCAAGAAGATATCCTTCCGTACCGATGTATGCAAATATCGGAGCATAGCCGTCCTTGAGCTTGTAGGTTTTTGATATCCCTTCCTTGGCACACTTTTCGTCAATGAACGGACTGACATCAATATCTATCTGGACAAAGCCGTTGTCCATGGCTGATGGCTCTATATCATAATGCTTGAACAGATCAATGACGATCTGCCTCAGCGGTTGCTTCAGACTGCACCCGATTTCATCCATGCGCTGACGCATGGTTGCCTCGGACGGCATCTGTTGCATATGCATGGCATTGCAGAAGAATTCAGGGTCATCATCGGTTTCATGTATGGCTTCAAAATCAACATCGCCGTGAAAGATGCCTATAAGCATGGCCTTTAAGATTTCACTATTTTTATAGTCCTTGGTCGGTTTTGTATATTTATCGACCTTCTTATCGAAGTCGATGGCTTTGAGCATTTCTCCCGGAATAAGGAGACCACCATAGGGGATTATCCGGGCGTTGCTATAGGTATAATCTAGTGTGGTGCGTGCATATTTTACGGCATTTTTCATACTCATATGCGTTTCCTCCGCGCTGTATCTTGATAAAAATATCATAGCACAGTCGGCGCAATTAGTCTACTATAATTCACCCGCCCGGTGAATGTGCGCATAAAGTTTATACAGACCAAATATTCACCTTATGGTGAAATAGGACAACGGCCAATTTATAGTGTGAAAGCCTGTAATTGTCAGTGATTGTAGCTTCATAACTGTACAAAGGGTTCACGGATTCAGGTAATTCTGTAGCTCCACTCCGAGTTTTTCCAAAAACATCTTGTCTCGCTCTATAACCTCTGTAGTCCAAACCTGTTTGGCATACGGTGTGGTTACATCCACCTTTTCGACAGCATCAAACCAATCAAATATTTCCTGGATAGAAGTGTTATCCAACCAGTTTTTAAGCGCTTTTTCTTTATCCAGGTTCACTTTTAGGTCATGGTCGTGTTCGCCGTTCTTGACTCCCAGCGTCTTTTTTATCTCTCTGATTTTTCTTGAAAAGTATTCATAATAACATAATGCAACAAACTGTATGAGCTTTTTGCCGTCAAGCGTCAGATCATCCCATACCCTGTACTTTTTTCCTCCTATCCGTTGCTTATACTCTTCAAAGAAATCTTCTATCCACTCTCTTTTACGGAATTTACGAAGTGCTTCGAAAGCATCCTTTTCCTTGTTCGATACAAGAACAAACACGCCATGGTATTTCTTGGCTTCCCTGATCGCCTTTGTCTTGAACTTTATTTCAGGATCGCCGTTCCTTTTGTCCTTGATCACCATATATTTATCGATCAGCTTCTGGGCCGCCGGTTTGAAATCCCTTTGTCCTGAAATATATTCGTCTCTGAGTTTTGAAAGCTCCTCGTCAAGCGCACGGTTCTTCTTTATCCTGTTGACATCATTGAAGTATATATGCAAATATACCCTGCGGCTGAATGCCTCCGTATCCCCCGCCTTCAGTCCTTTTTCACGGCTGCCATATTTGCGAACCTTTTCAAACTCGTGTGTCAGGCAGACAGTGAGTCCATAAGTTCCGGCTTCATCAGGACACATGTTTGCGGTATCTTCCATCTGCTTAAGCACTTTGTCTATTTCAGGGCGTATCCATCTGACGTCATGTTGAGCTCTTGTGATGAAGTTATACGATTCCTGAAACATCAATGACAGGTTGTCTTCCGAATAGAAGCCACAGTCACTGATCACCTCGGATTGTTGCAAACCAAGTACATCCAGTTGTTTCATTGCATTGCCAACCGCAAGGACATCCGGTATATTTCCCGGCACAGTCATAAAGCACACCGGCTGTCTGTTTGACATGGAATAAAATGTAAATAGTTTGTCAGTTTCCAGCCCGTCAGCATCCTTATTGTATCCATACCTGCTTCTTACATGACCGTGTCCATATGTGGAAACCGTTGAGGCATCATATGCCAGGACATTTGTATCATCAAGGTGACTGGCTCTGCCAAAAAACACAGACTGTGAAATCGTTTCATCTGCACCGATCAGCGTGAAAAGATCATGCGCTGCATCCTCTGAAATAGGATAACCGTATGGCATCATCTGATGAGTAAGCTGCCACTTTTCTATATGTGATGTTGCTTCGCCATCACTTTGCAGGTAATATCTGGCAACCGAGATGATTTTCTTTGCAACAGCTTCATCGCAGCTTGCATACACATCATTATCAATTCCGCTTTCTTTTCCGATAAAGTCCACTATGGCAGAAGCACCTATACGCACCCGTGATGCTGAAACACCCTGGGCGGATAACGTTTTTTCGTGACTGCTTGCCTTTCGGGAGCCCTTTGCAGCCTTGGGTCTTGTGGGTACTATTTCATCGGAACCGGGAAGTTTTTTTCCGATCAGTTTTTGCTCTTTGGATACATAATAGCCCTTATCTGGGTTATAGACGCTGATCCGCTTGTAAACGTACACCGTTCCATTCGCCTGTGGTTTATCAAAAATATCTACACGTTCCTTACCTGATGCTTTTCTGCCCATAACGCCTCCATACTTAGTGGCTATTATTTGTTTATATTATAATAGATACTAAGTATATTTGCAAGCAGAAAATGCTTATTTTTCAATATTTTTGGGGCTTTCTCACCCCTTTCATAAGTGTTTCTTAGTTCCCATTACGCCACTTTCAGGAAGAATGGTATTTCTTATCAGTGCTATGACAATTCTTTCATCGACATCTCGGATGTGGCTAAAGCGCAGAAGCTTGCGGATAAATTCAATTCCAAAAAGCTTTCCAGTCATCTGGATGCCTTTGCCAAATCCATCAATCCCTTTCTCTATACTGTCCAAAATACTTTCGGGCAGGGCTACTACTGGTGTGTGAATCAGTGCGAGTTCGCAACCGATGTCATGTTTAAGGAGCGAAGCTTCCTTGAGGATATTTATCCCTCGCTGGTTGGTCACGCATTCTACGATCTCACTTGCACCGATGTCTTTACCTTCATGGGGCGTAAACCGAACCCGCGGTTTCAGGGAGAAGCAGTCTCCGATTACAAAGACCGCCCCGTGGGCTGCAGGGTGAAGTTCAAGTTGAAGTCCAACAGTATCAAGATGTATGACAAATGCAGCGTGCTACGGATAGAAACTACAATCAATGATCCTCGGGAATTCAAGGTTTTCGCAACAGTCCATCACAATAACGGTACAGAATCTAAGGAATGGAAGCCTATGGGCAAATCAATATCCAATCTGTATCGATATGCTGAGGTATCAAAAGCCTGCAATAGTCGGTTTCTCGATGCAATGGTGGATATCGTTCCTGTCAAGTCCGCTTTGGATGAAATCGGAAAAATCTGCTCCGGCAAAAAAGTTAACGGAAAGACGGTCACAGGATTTAATGTCTGGTCTCCAGATGTCGTCTTGATTATGGAAACAATCTGCGATGGCCGATACTTCGTGAACGGCTTTCGGAATAAGGATATTGGTAAAACCATCTTCCCGGAAATAAAGGATCATAAAAAACTCAGTTCCAAGGTAAGCCGTACCCTGAAGAAACTGCGTCAGCATGGGCTTATCAAAAAAGTCCCCAAATCACGAAGATATCATGTAACCTCAAAAGGTCACAGAGTAATGGGAACACTTATCGAACTGCGCCAAAAAGATTATCCGATACTTGCCGCAAAAACCGCTTAAAAGCCAAGCGAACGAGAATATCTCTTTAGGATTGCCAAGATTACCCTTGGTTTTATTCTGCTGTCAATGCACAAAATATCTTTATATTTCTTGAGGTTTTCTCAAGGAAATATCATAATGGGCATAAGAAGTGCTGGCTCTTGCAAGTTCCTCGGACAGGATATTTTGACACTCGGCAAGCCGCTCTTTAGGGACGACCTTCTCAGGCTCCAGCAGGATAACATATCTGGCCGGCACCACGTCGCGATCCGGATACATGCAGAAATCAATGATGTTGACCCCACTTCTTCTCTCAAATTCACGTACCGCGGAGAGCAGATGGTCTTCCGTGAATTTTTCTCCTGCGATGGACACGATATTCTTTTTCCGGTATTTAAAAACAATCATCGGAGTCTCATTATAGAAACCGATTACCTTGATCACATCCCCCATTCTGTACCGGTAAAAGCCGGACTGGTTCGTGATGACAAGCTCGTATTCCTTGCCATCCTCTAGCTCATCCATCAGAAGTGTTTTTGGATTTTCCTCCTCTGTATCAGCCCCTTTTCCATCCATGGGAATGAACTCAAAGAAGCAGCTTTTCGGTATCATGCAGTAATACTGATCAAATGGATGTCTCGCAACGCCGAAGATCCCTTCTGAGGATGCATAGGACATCGTATAAAAAGGAATGGATCTGCCTGTAAAGGAATCCTGAAGCCTGCGCGCATAGGAATGGAAATTTCCCGCCCAGATTGCGGACACGGCAGAAAGCTTCGGCCAGATTCTTTTTAAAATATTGTTTCCGAAGCCCTGTTCGAACTCCTTTTCAAGTTCATCCGCCCTTTCCGAATCCGGTTTAAGCGAATCCTCCAATGTCTTTCTTAGTTCATCCGGCATCTGTACGGAGGCGTCAATCTTCCCGTTTCGTATGTCGTCCGTAAGCATTTCCCAGTTTTCGATGATATAATTTGCCATGTCCAAAAGAGCCGGAATGTATGCTCCCGTGAAATAAACAATATCCCTGTTCATCAGGCCATAGCGGGCATGGAGATACTTTAAGTCAGCATTGTCGCTGCAGAACATCACATCCCTTGGCGTGCTCATAATATAAGGCAGCATCTCAATGCTTTTTTCCGTCATACACGCGGCTGAAATAGACCCGAAATCCACGCCGCAGGGAAGCGGCTTTCGGGAGAAGCTCGCCATCGTCATGCGGAATCCCGCGGGCGCATCTTCATAAGCCGTGTCCTTGTAAAACTCGGATATGATTGCAAGCATCACGGAACTGGCGTAATTTCTGAACACCGCAAGTCCCCTGTCGCTGACGGGAATCTTCTTCGGCGAGCCGGAGGTCCCGGAGGTGCTGGCGTAATAGACGACCGGATAGCCCGTCAGCAGGTTCTCTTCCCCCTGCTCCGTCATACGGTCAATATAGGCTTCATAATCATCATAAGTAGTCAGCGGAACCATCCTTCGGTATTCATCCGCATCCTTGATCTCCGAAAAATGGTATTTCCTTCCATACTCCGTATCGCAGCTGTCGGAAAGGATCGTATGGAGAAGCTCTTTATTAGCAGAAACAGCATTTACTGTGGATTCATCCAGCGCATGAAGCGCTTCATACGAGCTTTTTTTCATAGCCTCCAGCACTTTTTCATTCATTTCTTTTGTCCGATTGTCCATCATCTCTTCTCCATTTCCCATATCAGATTTCAATCAAAAGATTGTTCATTTTCAGCGTATTAACATACTCCATACGCTTTGCCATGCCATTTACCATCCGGATACCGATATGTGCCTCCGGCGATGGCTCATCAAAACTTTCCATGTAATGCACAGGATCAAACAGAATGCAGTCGTCCCTCATACGAAGAATCCATGAGGAATCCTGTTTCATGGCTTTTATATCAATACTGTGGCGCTTTTTATCTGAAAAACCATAACGGATAATATTCATTCCCATTTCCTCTGCGGCAAGCGAAAGTAAATATGCCTCCCGGCCTGTGGCGCCATTGTTATGTAAAAACTCACTGATGCCATGGGATGCCAAAGCTACCTCGTCCTCAGATGCCGCTGACCATGTTTTGATCGCTGCAATTCCTTCCGTAAAGCCAGGCTTGATTTCCAGCATTCTCTCTAGCAATGTCCCCTTCGTGCCGTTTCTAAGGGCGATGGCGACAAAGACAAGCAGTGTGGCAGCTTCACCAACAAGAAATGACATCCATACCCCGGTAAGTCCAAATATCCTGCTCAGTCCCCAGGCCGCCAGTGCCGTGCCAAGAAAGTTGTCCAGGATCACATACGGATATGCCAGATGTACCTTGTGCATCGCCTGATAATAACTGCGCATTGTCACATTCACAGCGTAGAAAACGATGCTTAAGGAATACAGCCTGAATCCGAATGTCGCCATGCCATGAATGGCTTTATCGCCGTGCAGCACGACTCCCATGGCTGATGGGGCTGCAACAAACATCAGGATCGTAAGCAGCCCGTTCATAACAAGCGCTGTGCGCATAGCCTCTCGCAATAAAGACCGGATCCCTTCCGCATCCTTCTCCCCTGCAAGTACTCCCGTAATCACTGACGTGCTCTGCCCGATGCCGGTACCAAAAGCCATGCAGAGCACGGATGCGGTATAGATTGCGGAATAGGCAGCTACCGCATGCTCATCTGCCACAGTAAGCAGAATATGGTTAAGGCAGATGGTCAGGAAGCTTCTCGAAAGATGCTGCAGGGCATTCGGCACACCGTAAGACAACAGGTTCTTCAGGGTGCCGATTTGCGGCAGACGGATAGACAGCCGAAACAGATTCCCGCCTTTCCTAAAATGTATAAGCAGCATCCCGGCAGCGGCATAATAGCTTATGGTAGTCGCGAGAGCCATTACAAACAGTCCCTGATGCAAAACAAAGCCGTTAAGCAGATCTCCGCAGACATTGATAAGCGTCATGAGACCCACCGCGCTTAAGGGACGCTTCCTATCCCCGTCAAGCTGCATGATGGGAAGAAGCGCCACCATAAAGATCATCGCAGGCGCACTGAAGGAGAACCCCCTAAGGTAATCCGCGGCCTCCGCGGCATAAGTGCCATTTGCCCCAAGCATTCCCGCAATCCTGCCCGCTCCGCAAAATGTCACGGCAAACAATATCAGAGACAGCAGGAACGCAGCCATCATGCTTTCCGAAAATATCCGCGCGGTTTCCTTCCGGTTTCCCTCGCCAATGCTCTTCCCGCACGGGATCGATATGCCCGTGCCAAAGATACTGGAAATACCGGAAAAGATCGTAATGATCGGCAGAACCAGCCCATACGCCGTCATGGCATCCACGCCAAGGCATGCGCCGGTTATGGTGCCGTCCACGACTGAGCCCAACACGGCTGTCAGCGCAGTCAATATCTGGACTGTAAGAGTTGAACGGAACATCTTCCGAATGTTATGACTGCTCATCTAAAAGCTCCTTAACCAATATTTCCCCCGGATTTTTCACCAATATAAGCCTGTTGCATAAATCCGCGAACTTGCCCGCAAAATCCTCAATTTTCTCCTTAGAATAAATTGTCGCCATATAAGACAGCAGGATGGATATGCTTTCCGGCGTTTCGAATACCTGCAGCATTGTCCGGTGCAAAGCCGCCTCATTATGGGCATCAAGAGGCATCATGGTTGCTCCCAGCTTACTTAAGAACCCAAAGCCGGTAATGGATGACGTCTCATATACGACCGGAAGAATATCATTCACATAGGGATTCTCACGCAAAATCACCCAGTCATAAACACAGTTTCCAATGCCGTCAGCCGATTGCCTCCGTATTCCTTCATACAGGTCTTCAAGTGTTTCGTATTTTTCCAGGTTAATCCCGATCGGGATCGTCCTGGCAAGCAAGCCCCCGGCCATCTTCTTTCTCTGGTCCACACGATTATTGAATACAAATGAAGTCAGAATATCCTTTTTCCCCGTCTGCAAAGCCAGCGCGAGGCAGGTCGCGGCAGATATAAAGCCGTTTCGCGATATGCCGCAATTCTTTTCCATTTCCTTAAGGTTATCCGGTGTTAAGGCTGTTTTTATGGAGCAGGTTGCATTGATATTCCCGGGTTCCTTTTTGTCCGGCTCTATATTCTCGCACCAGTCGTAATCATCATAATTTTCGTGATAATAATTCCTTGCTTCCTTATATGCGGCAGTATCTGCGGCCTTGTCCTCATCCTCCAGATACGAATAATAGGTATCCAGTACCATTTCCTCGCCCGCATAAGCCCTTGCAAGATTTCCGAAAATAATCTGCAGGCTTGAACCGTCCATTACGATATGATGGAATATCACCAATATGCAGGTATCCTTTTCGGTGACGATCATGCGAAGCCGGATCATAGGCTCGCCAAGCACCTTAAACGGCTCAAATGGTCCCTTTTTTACCTGTTCAAATTCGGCATCGCTCATATATTCGATGGAAAGATCCGCGCGCTTTGTCTCATCGTATCGCTGCTTCAGTACGCAGTCATCGTCAAATTCAAACACCGTAGAAAAAATAGGGTGCCATGCCATTACCTTTTTTGCGGCCTCAAAGATGCGCTCTTTGTCAGCATCCGCTCCAAAGCTGAATAAAAACGGGAATATCCACATCGGCGCTTTGGGTGAAAACAGCTGAAAATCTATGACATTGACCTGTACGGGAGGCAGTTCGTGAGGCACAAGCCTTGCCCGTTTTTCTTTTTCTTCTTCAGAAATATCTTCCTTTTCAGAAAGCTTCTCCGTATACAGCGCCGCAATCCTCTCCGCTGTCGCACCCTGGAAGATATCAACTGCGCTGAGGTCATCCAGATCCATCTCTGCCAGAACCTGCATGGCTGCCAGGGAATCTCCGCCAAGCTCATAAAAGTTCTCTGTCACGCCTACCCTCTCCAATTCAAGAACCTTTGCAAATACCTCGCAAAGCTTTTTCTCTAATTCACTTCCCGGAGCGATATACTCTCCCCTGACAAGATCCTGATGCGGCTTGGGCAAAGCCTTTCTGTCTAATTTCCCATTCGGCAGCAGCGGAATCTCGCCGATTGGAATGAAATAAGCCGGGATCATATAATAAGGCAGCTTCTGCTCCATTTCTTTCCTTATCGCATCAGCGCTTTTTTTAAGCTCTCCCTGATAGTACAGCGCGATAAAGGACTGCCTTGTATCCTCAAATCCCCTTGCCGCGCACCAGTCTTTTCCCGTAACCGTCTTAAATGCCGCCTCAATCTCCGCCGGCTCGATGCGGTTTCCGTTGATTTTGATCATATCATTTGCACGGCCGAGCAAAACGAGGTTCCCGTTCTCATCCCATCTCCCAAGGTCGCCGCTGTGATACAGGCCGCCCTTTATGGCTTCGCCTGTAGCTTCCGGCATATTGATATAGCCGCGGAAGAAGGGGTTTTCAAAGCAGATTTCTCCTTCCTTAGCCTCATTGCCCTCGCTATCCAAAAGATGTACCTTCAGATCCTCATAATTCGGCTTTCCGACAGGGCAGACATCATAAGGCTTGTCAATGACAAACTGGCAGAGCGTAAACGCACCCTCGCTCATGGAATAGTTGTTCACAAGCTCCACGCCCTCCAGGAATATCCCATTGGCCGGCTCGCTTCCGGTATGCACTACTTTCAGATAAGGGCTGATGTCCCCACCGGTCGCCCTGATAATGGAAGGAGACAGGAAGGTGTTTGTGATACGGGCATCGCGATAGTACATTTTCAGCTTCAGCGGGTTCTTGGATATTGAGTACGGAATCACATAAAGGCTGTAGGAACCGTACAGAAGCCCCAATACCGTCTTTGTCGCCGCGACAAAATTAAGCGGAGCGATCAGAGCCACACGGCTGTTCTTATTCGTCCTCGGTCCATTAGGCGATTTTGCAGACAGGACATTGAGCTTGATATTGCCATACTCATGCAGCACGCCCTTTGGCGTACCGGAGGAGCCGGAGGTATAAACCGCAAAGGCCGCGTCATGCAGATCTGCCTTCCTGTAGCCAGGCCTGGGGGATTCTTTGTTTATTTCCTGCCACGCTTCTAAGTCAATGACCGCCTTGCAGCCGCAGTCCTTTTTGATGAAGGAAATGCGTTCCTCGGCATAATTATCCTCCACTACTGTAAGGGCTGCTCCCGCTTTCCAGACACCAATCATGGATACGATGGACCATATACCGCGGGGCATGCAGATTAATACAAAGTCCTCCTTCCCGATGCCCTTTCGGAAAAGCCACGCATATACCCTGGCGGAGGCCTCATCCACCTGCGCCCTGGTCAGTCCGCTGACATCCTGGTCATCAAACAGCATCCTGTCACCAGGATTCTCTTCCGTATGTTTTGTGAATACATCTAAAAAATACGGCGTTTTGTCTATTTCTCTGATATCCATTTCATTACCTCCTGTTCCTTGAAGAGTGCCTTACACTCCTTTATATTCCATACAGAGCATCGTCAGGTCATCGAACTGTTCCGCATCTTTTACAAACCCGTCTACCGTCTGCCGTACATGCCCCAATATTTGCTCAGGTGATGCATTCGCTGTTTCATTTAGCGCTTCCACCATCCGCTCCGTTCCAAACAGCTCGTTTTCAGCGTTTGTCGCCTCCGGCACGCCGTCCGTATAGAGGAACAGCTTGGAGCCGAGAGTCAGAGTCAGCTCATACTCCTTGTACCGCATACCCTCCATACCACCGATGACAAAGCCGTGCTTATCCTTCAGAAGCTCAAATTTGCCGTCCGGCTGCATCAGCACAGGGTACTCGTGGCCGGCGTTGGCGGCGGTGAGCCTGCCGGTGGAGATTTCGAGGATTCCGAGCCAGACGGTCACGAACATCTCCTCGCGGTTGTTCTGGCAGATCGCGGCATTGGTGTCCTCTAAGATCTTCACTGGTGATTTTCCCTGCATTGCATTATTGGCAATGATCGCCTTGGAAGCCATCATAAAGAGCGCGGCGGGCACTCCTTTACCTGAAACATCCGCCATGACCATGCAGAGGTGGTCGTCATCCACCAAAAACAGATCGTAGAAATCGCCTCCCACCTCCTTTGCGGGATCCATGCTGGCGTAAATATCAAATTCCGTTCTATCGGGAAATGCCGGCCAGATGCCCGGCAGCATTCTTTCCTGTATCTTTGTCGCAAGGGAGAGCTCTGCGCCGATCCTTTCCTTCTCGGCGGTAGCATCCCTTAAGGTGATCATATAGGATGATACTCCGTCCGCAAGGCTCTTTACATTTTCTGCAAGCATACCGATATCGCCACTATGACTTACCTTTGCATCCGCATAAGCTAAAGCCTCCGGGTCTGTGCCTTGTTTCATCGCTTCCACAAAAGCAGTGCTGCTTTTTATGATCCTTAAGATAGGCCCCGTCAGATAACGCTGTGCACAGAATACAAACAACAAAACCATGAGGACGGCAAAAAAAGTCGCCGTCAGTATGACGGTCTGTACATAGCGGTGCAAGCCTGTATTGATCCTGTTAATATCTATCTCCACGCATATCAGTCCTGCGGCGTGATCCTCATGGTCATATACCACATGATAACCATTCAGCATGTGACCATATACGTCCGAATAACCTGTGAGGGTTCCGGTATCACGTTTTTTATCTTTTACGGCCTGCTGAAGGATCCGCAGGGTGTCATCCTCAAATCCGCCTTCCTCTACCGGCTTTCCCATAAAAGTATATATCTCTGAAAGAGGACGGCCGGCTGAACGCTCTTCCTGCGACTTAGCATTTATCGCATAGTGCAGGCTGTGGATATCACTTATGTCATCAAAATAAATGGCATAGAGATATTCTATGTCAGAGCTGTCTTTTATATCGTTCAGCTCATCCCTGAAGGCCGCATATCCTTCCGGCATTTCACGGTCAGCGACCATATCGCCAAAGGAGTATTCTTCCGCCTTGCGGTATGCATATTCCAACACCGTATCCGCATAGGTAATGTAGCTCTCCATAAAGCTGTCATGATACAGCTTATAGCCAATGACTGCTATGGCCGCCGTAAGGATGCCCATAAAGATGATCGTACTGATTACCACGCCCGCCTTTATACTGATTCCCTTTTTTTCTTTCATCTTATCTACCTGTAATGTTCAGTTTGCAGATATTTTCCACCGA
>ERZ842401.5205-NODE-5205-length-14566-cov-8.252429_pt1 | contig 14566 bp, 15 predicted proteins | sample MGYA00521270_ERZ842401 | MGnify/ENA primary metagenome ERZ842401 (study PRJEB31892, sample SAMEA3878208) | bioreactor metagenome | biome: Moose rumen | place: Sweden | collected 2011-10 | study: EMG produced TPA metagenomics assembly of the PRJEB12797 data set...
TTCATTGTTATATACTTGACGACAGCTTATAATTCTTTCTCAACTATATTAGAGAGCGAGTAACTCTTTACCTTCAGCACTGTTACATCAAAACTGACTTCTCGCCGGGTGTTCGCATCTCTATTCTCATGCTATCAGGCGTTGTACTTGTACTTCTCAGAAAGATTATAGAAGCATTCGGAATTATCACTGTCAGCTTGTTCCCTGATAGATTTACCGCATCAAGGGCTACGTGTGTCGCATATTCGAATATTTGGATTATCGTGCTGTTATCCGCTGTCTATTGCACTTCAATTATAAAGCGTTCTTCTTTTCCATCATTATCATTATCGTAAATGAGCTGTCCGTTATTCGCTTCTGTATTTTCCCATCTTGCTGATTGATGAAATGCTCATTAGGATGCTGGATTATTTCCTCTTGGCCTGTGTAATGCTTCCCGAATACATCATTTATAACGGGGATGAGTAATCTAGCACAGTCATTCATCAACGTTCGGAATGCATAATCATATGGTGTATTGATTGTGGCTGTCGCTGTCTTCCGTTTCATTGTTAACCATTCCTTTCACAAATAAAAAATAACAGGGATATTTTCCCTGCTATTTTACTCGAGCGTTGTGTAATAAACGGCTTCAAGCTCAGTTTGCTTTTATTCTTGACCAGATAATTTGTTCAATATTTCAACTTCACCATGGGCAAACTGGTATACTTTGTGATGGAGAAAACCTTATCGTCAAAGAATTTCCATTGTTGTACAATGTTCCCGATAATGCTTCATATCCCTTGAATCCAGAAGTATCAACACTCCTGCTAAACACAACATCATCGAAGAAAGTATCAACCTCAGTACCGGTAAAGCTGATAGTTCCAATATCAACACTCCATGTCAGAGTGAACCACTCGTTAAACTTAGGGTATTTCTGATCTTGTATCAAGCTAGTTGAAAATGTTTGCCCATTGACCACAAAGCTAATTTTCATATCAGGAGTATCTGACCAGCTATCCTCTTTTGAGAAATCTCCTTCAACTATCTCAAGAGTACCAGATACCCCATGCTGAATAGACTTCAGAAAATCACTGGCCTGCTTTACTTCATTGCCGTCATCGTTACGAAGGTTCTTAGGCCATATCGTTAAAAACCTGTTGAGAGTGCTCAGACATTCCACAATATCACTCCTGTATCTCGTCATTCTACGCCTCTGGAACATCTGCCTGCAAAAAGCCGCATGTGTGCTCTGAAGATAGTTCATACGTTCTAGTTGTTGGTCATCCATTGTGTTGATGGACGCACCGCCTGAAGCAGAATTTTGAGACACTATCAGACATTTTTCAAATCTTACTACACCACTGATATATCCATCACAAACCCCAGACAGTGAAATATTCTCTCCTTTACTGTACAGAATTATTTTTCTCACAGCTTCATCCTGAAGGTAGCATTTTATTTTTCTTGAAGGGTCTTCACTGTTCAATGTAAGGTAATATTTATCATCTTCACAGATAATATCATCAATCATACCAACTAGATTTAATCTCTTGCCATGATACTTCACTTTAGCAACAACCACACTAAAATCATAATCGTTTAGTATTTGCTCAGGCAGTAATATCATATCCTTGAAGGCATCAGAACTCACTGTTACAATCGGTTCAATCACATAACAGTCTTCAATATTAATGCTGAACTCTGAGTTGCCTGTACATCTGCCGGAAATCGTAATCTCCTGTTTACGATGAAGTGAAACAATCTGTTCAAGATTTTTCTTCCTCATGTAGCATCTCACTTGTTCTGTGGCGTTATCATTACCAAGAGCTATATACACTCCTTTGCTGTCTTCACAGAAATCTTGTACATCTCCTGTAATTTTGACTGCCTTACCAAAGTATTTTATTTCTACGGCAATGTTATTGAGTTTATTTTCATTCAGGAGTTCAACAGCCGAGAGTTTATCGCTCAGTGCCAGGTTATTCCAATCATGAGAAGGGTCTTCCAATGTACAATTCTCAAAAACTATATGACCGTCTTTCAAGCCAGAACATGATCCCTTTACGATGATTGTTTGCCTTCTAAGCAACTGCGCAATTTTCAGTAGCTCACTTCTGGCAAAATAACAGTTGACTTCATCTGTCTGCCCGCTTGATATTAAGCTGGTACCATATACACCATTTGTCTTAATGAAACTCTTTATCTCACCTTTAATCGTAAGCTGCTTGTCCTGATACCTTATCTTAGACTTGAGACTATGTGAAGCAAACTCACTCACAATTTCTTCGGGAGAAAAAACTGTGTCTGCTGTACTGTATGAACTTATTGCAGGTTCTATCACACTGCAATCATTCAGTTTTACTGAGTTACCATTCTGGCCAAAACAATTTCCGTTGACAATGATCCGCTGTCCTTCATTCAAAGATAAAATCTGCTCTAATGCTTCTTTCTTCATGTAACATTTTATCTCTCCTGCTAAGCCGGAAGCCTTCAGCTCAATATATATTCCATCGCTGTCTTCGGTAAAACTTCCTATTACACCTGAAATTTTTAGCATCTTTCCCTTGTACTGGATGTTAATCGCTATTTCATTCGAGCGAGCTTTATTCAATATCTGTTCCGATGATAATTCTGTCTCGATATCTGCTTCATGTACAAGCGGTTCATCGAGTACACACTCCTCGAATGTAACATTACTTCCAGATAGACCATTGCATTTGCCTGTTACCACAACTTGCTGACCTTTACGGAGCTGGGCTATCTTCCATGCATCAGACTGAGGAAAATAGCATTCAACACTCTCATAAGAATTGTCAGTGCCAATAGAGAGACATATACCGTTCCATGCTTCAGCAAATGATTTGATTACACCTGAAACAGATAACTGTTCACCTTTATATTTCAGATTGGCAGTCTTGGAATCAGAGTTAAAATCTCTAACAAGCTGTTCTGACGACAATAATATTTTTTCAGGCACATCAATTAAAGGTTCAATAACACTACAATCACTAAAGGTAGTGCCTTCACACAAGCCCGATATAACTACCTGCTGCCCCTTGCTTAGAAATATTATCTGCTTAGAAACGCTATCAGATAAATAACACTTTATACGCGCAGAGATTGCTTCTCTTAATTCATTTAATATCTCGAAGGGAAGCGATACGCGCTCGGGATCAAGTTCAATATATGTCTCTCTGCTACTGCTGCCGAAATCAGAGATTTTACCAGAAACCTTAAATCGTTTGCCTTTGTATTTCAGAGTAGCAGCAATTACATTCGCTCCGTAATCCCCTAACAGCTTGACTCCGGGAATGGCCTGATTTGTATCCAGACTGCTGTCAAAGTAATCACTAACTTTTGGAGAGTTTAGCGTACAGTTCTCGATGTTAATGTTGATCATTAGCCCCTTGCAAGTACCTGTAACTCTGATTTTCTGACCTGAACGAAGTTGTGCCAGCTTATTGGACGCACTCTCAGGGAAATTGCATATCACAGAGCGGATGTTTGACGTTATTGCAGAAAGGACATCGGAATAACTAGCAGCTTCAAGGAATATCTCCCATCCTGTACTTGCCTTGCCAAACATTTTGATAGTTCCAGTAACAATAATCTCTTTGCCTGTATACTTCTTATCAGCTTTTGCCTCATCAGTTGTATACTGCTTCAAAAGTTCAGGCGCAGAGATTTCTGGAGTTCCGAAGCCTAAGAAAGACCCTTCAGATACACAAGCAGAACTAAGGACAAAAAAAAACAGCAATGATAATACTTTAATTCGCTTCAATAACATGTATAACTTCAATCCTTATCTATAGTTTTCAACGAGATACTTCAAGTGTTCAACGCGTTCTTCTTCCTTCAGCAAAGACCAGCCATAATTTATTGCTGCAGATACTCCAAGAACTACAATTAAAGTGCCTCCGCTAAGAACCAGTGTTCCGCCAGCTACTCCCCAGCCTCCTGCCGAAACTGCTCCGCCTCCAAGCCAAGCCATAGCTGCTTTTGTTGCGACTGCTCCAGACAGTGTTGATATAGCTGTTCCTGTGCTTGCCGTTCCAACTAACATAGCTGTCTGAAGAATTGCATAGCTCGCCAATGCTCCGGCTGTCGTTGCCGCTACTCCTGTAATCATCAGCCTGTTACCTTCTGTGAAATTCCCGCCATTAAGCAAAGCATAGCCATACGAGAAAATTGCTGACGCTATCAGGCAGCTTACTGTTCCACTCAAAAGAGCTGAAAACCTTTGAGGAATCATCTGCGCAAGTAATGACTGCGAATTTGAAAGAAGATAGCTCGTTCCCATTCCTGCAAATGTCCCAGCTCCAGCACTGATAAATCCTAAAGTTATATCCTTCATTACAGACTTATAATCAAAGTCCGTACCGTAATACATACTCGAAAACAAGTTAGCCCCAGCCGAAAATACAAGCGCAAATGCACCGCCGATTAAACCTGCTTTCAGAGCTGATGTGCCGGCCACTTTCCATGCAAATTTTGGCTTATCTGGATTGTATTCTCTAATGAACTGTTCTGCTTTGCCTTGAGCTTTGGCAGTATTCCAATCGGATAAAGCTGCTTCGCGTGCCAAATCATCAGGAAGGTATCCATAATGCTGTCTGCTTATTGCATCAATTACGCCCTCATCTATTAATGCCTGATTTTGCGGTGATAAGTTAGCATAAGGCTTGGACAAAACATCAATTACCTTTTTGCTGCCCTGTATTACTTCTCCGTTAGCGTTTATACTTTCTCGGGTTACTCGTATGCTCCCCATTTCTGTATCAACATGCCACAATACTTTCCTTGGCAATATTTTCCCGCTCGCTATGCCGTCCATCATCTGAGATACTTTATCTACGGCCTGCTGAAGTGTTTTATTGCTAATTGCTCTATTAGAGTAATACACGTAGCTTGAAGTATTTTTATCCCACCAGATTGAAACACTTTCCTTGTTAGACAATGGTACTTGCGTTACACGGCCGGTAATTTTTGCATAAGTCGGTGAAATACTGCTCCTCTGAAGCCTGCCTCCGCTAATTAGCCTGGACATTCTTTTATAATGTAATGCGGCTTTTTCGGCTCTCGCTTGTACCCATTCATTGCTCATTTGTCTGCCGAAATATTTCGTCTGGCCAAGTTGCGAAGAACCAAATTTGCTTTCTGCTATCATGACTCCTGTAGGATTTCCTTTAGCGTTGAACTGCATGAATAATCCATCAAAGCCTGCACGCCCTGTTTTAGAAGGGTCAAGAAGTGTCATCATTCCTCCACGTTTCACCATTACTGCGCCAGGATCAAGAAAGAACCATGCTTTACCTGATGATAAATCTGCTCCGCTCGTAAGATAATTTCTCATCAGACTTTCCGCAAAGTTTCCCCTAAAATTTGAAGGCGATACACTAAATCTTGAACTCATAAGCACTTTTGGCGTATCTTGTATTGTCATCAATGTTGATGACAAGGCTGAGTTTATAGCTGGTATATACGGCCTGTCCCCTGCAAGAGCCACGCAAGGAATAAAACACACTAACACTACAATAGCTGTTATCTTCATGGTTTTCTTCTTAAAAGTCTGATAAGTTGCGTTTATCGTTGTAGGCCATAGCTTCATCTAGCTTCTTTTGATTTTCCGCGTCCAGCTTGGCGTAATATTCTTCATATACCTTGCTGAAAACATGCTGTGCCCCAAAATTCAGTAATCTGGTGTCTATGTGCGATAAACGTTCAACCATAACTTCACGCATCTTTTCGCTATCACGGAGTTTCCCTTTATATAAAGTACGGTCGTGTTTTTTAGCCTCGCGCATCATCATATTTAGCTGATGTACTGCCCATACGTTATATTGTTTCTCCTGCTTTATACGATAACTGAGAAGGAGGTTCTGCACATCTTCAATAATCTTATGAAGTTCATTATTATGCTTCTCAGAAGTAATCTCATGCGTTGTAACAGTCAAATACTGCATGAAATTATTGAGTTCGTTAATGTTGGACTGATTGGTGCCGTTGGAAATTGTTTTCTTTAACGCTGTATATCTGCTCCGAATTTTACTCATAGCTGCAGAAGAACGTTCTTCGGACAACTCATTTATTTTGCTGTCAATTTTTGACCTGATCGCAAGGCATTCCTCACTGATTATGTACGGTAATTTTACACTCAAGGCTAAGACCTGCTGAAATGAAGCCTCTGCAAGCTGAAGATAATACGCACTCAATGGGCTGTTATCTTTCGTCCGTTCAAGCAGCGTATTTATCTGTGCTATAGTTGCGTCCATCACTAAGCATGTCTGAAGATTATCCGAAACATCAGAATCGGTAAGTCCTGAATCATCTAATACCTGCTGCGCCATACGCAAATTATTCAAGTAATCCGCAAACGTCTTCGATTTCAAAACACGTGCCTTATACTGTTTCAATTGCACTTCAAATTTTGCAAGGTTATCGGCTCCAGACAGAGGAATATCTCGGGATAAAAACTTACTCTGTTCCTCTGACAGCTTCGCCCGAAGCTCTAAAATCTTAGGCAAATCATCAGGTTTTACTGTCATTACCTGTGCATTCAAAAAACTATCAAGAGCCTCAAATGTATCGTAAAGAAGTGTTGCATCTTCACTTGCTCTAGCGAGAATCATTGAAACATAATCACTGATAATCTCTATATTACCGGGACTAAATGAAAGCGCATTCATGAAATACATTGAGGCTAATTCAATATCATGTTTTTCCTGCGCACTCAATGCAAGCTTATACGACTGCTGGGAAAATTTCTTAGCCTCTGCATCAGTTAAAGCTAACGATTGACACGATAAGAGTGTTATACTCAAAATTGAAGCACACAATATAAAAGCGAGTCTTATCTTCACTTGAGACACTGCCTTTCTAATTATTCTTCGAGAACAATTGAATTTCCATTGCTCATAAATACAGACACGGGATGTAATGATTGGACGTTTTCACATATTATCTTGATAACTGACGCTATAGGCACTGACAAAAATGCTCCTGGAATTCCCCAAATCATTGTCCAGAAGAGAAGTGATATTAATATTACAGTTGAACTAAGTTCAAGACTATCACTCAAAATTTTAGGCCCTATAATATTTCCTATAATCATCTGTATAGCCGTCAGCAAACCAAGTACTAACACAGGCTCTAAAAGAGTTGAATACTGAATAAATGCCATTACAACAGGTAATATCGTAGCTATTATCGAACCTACATTAGGAATAAAGTTCAGCATAAAAGCAAGCACAGCCCAGCCTACCGCTAATTCAACTCCTAAGAAAAACAATACAATCCATACAAAAAATGCTGTTACCAGACTTATAAGCGTTTGATTCAACATGTAATAGCTTATCTGATCCGATATAGTGCCGAGAATTATTCGAACCCTGCTGCCTGTCGCACCGTGAAACGCCTTCTTTATCTTTCTCTCTGTATAAGGAGCTTCTATCAGCATAAACATCAGGAAAAACGTTGTCATAAAAATTTTGTGCACAAACGAAACTAAAAAGTCAGTAACATAAAATGCACTGTCCTTTATAAAGTTCAATATTCCTGCGTTGCTCAAATCAAATCCTGAAAACATCTCTGGTGTTATATTCAGAAGTGCCATGAAAGCTGTATAACGCTCTATAAGAACTGAAGCATAACGGCGGTAAACTTCATTGAACGCTTTTAACTGTACCCCAATAAACCGCACAAATAAAGCACTCAACCCTATTAATATGATAAAAACTACTATTAGGTTAAGATACGGGTGTAAATGTAACTTGTTCCCAATCCTGTATATAGGGCGGACAACTTGAACTATAAACCACGCAACAACAAACGGGATAAATACATCCCTAGCTATATGCAGAATGACACACAATACAATAACTGACAGAAAGACTATAAAACCAGATATAATATTAACATTCAGCAATAAACGAATAAAAAATGCTATTGTCTTTCTCTCATTTCCTTGTTCTTCAGACATTTTTCACCTCTCCAAACAATTAACAACTTTTTTCATCTTTATCATGTTTACAGTCATTACGAAAGCTCTTACTGTATCTACTTCTGAAGTACTCTGTGCAAGGACAATAAAAAACCATCTGCCACCATCTGGAGGCACTGTTGGTATAGGCTTTAAAGTATTCCACAATATTTCAGCTTTTCGTCTTTCTTCAACTTGTCTTCTCTCTTCTGCTTCATCTCCATTCACAATATCAATAAGTTCTCGACGCTGTTCAGGGGTAAGATGTTCCCATATCCCACCAAAATATTTTTCTGCAACTTCCTTTTCAAGTGCAAATGTTGAAGCTCTCTTTATCGTTTGATCGTCTATCCCAGATTTTCTTGCTACCCATTGCACAATACCGTGATAATCAATTTCACTATCTCCTCTGATGCAATAAGTAAACTTGTTATAAGCTCTCCAAATCAACGCTTTCCTTATAGCTTTAGGCGATATTGATGAGCTATCAAGTTCTTCACTTTCCACCGCTTTCAAGACAAGTTCGGGAGACATTGTGATATATGCAGACGGTAAATACTGTAAAGCCTGTAGCATTTGAATACGATCAACGATTAAACAACTACCCAGAAAATCATTAAAATCTTTCGGCGTTTCTTTAATCGTTTCAGAAAAACTGTACTTTGCGTGTGCAAACGCTTCAGAAGATGACAATACTTCTACATACTCTCCATTAGAAAATACAAACTGGGCTGACAAAATACTCAATATCAGAGTAACAGAGATTATTTTCTTCATCATCATAAAATCCTTTCTGCTCTTATAAAGCAACAAAAGCCTTACAGCGTTATTTCAGTATAAGGCTTTCATTATCAAAATTAAGAGTTGTATTTCAATAATCGTTAGTCATGCTGCTTGCGAGAGTTTAATGATGTCTAACCTCAGCAAAACACCCAGAACCGAATACATTGATAGCTAAAACGGCCACCACTATGAAGACTTCTGCTCTTCTTGGGGTTCCTCTTCAGGTTCATCGTCCGCAAAGTACTCAACTGTAGCTCCAACTACCCACACTGCACCGATTACAATAGCTGAGACATCAATACCAAAAAACTCAGTTCCAGTGCCAGGATTCATGTCGAATGCCTCTTCTGCAGTATTTTTAACATCTCGTCCCCATTCTTTCCATGTCCGACCTTCTGCAATCACGGGCTGAACTACAGAAAACATCATCACGCTTACTACAATTACCGCTATAAACTTAGAGTGTTTCATCATTTTTTACCTCCTACTTTACTCTTCGCCAGTCATGTACTACGCCACGTTCGCATTTAGCAGTACCTGCTCGGCTGTGCTCAGGAACTCGACTTACCTGACATTGACCGCCCTATTGACTTCCAAAAGTAACCTCCCTAATACAAATTTTGCGCTAATCTCACACCTTCTTCTTGAAGACAATCAACTAGCGCAATTTCCTTCGCACATAATCTTCATTAGTTCACACTCTCCTTTATGCTATAATTTAAGCAACAGGATAAGATGAACCTGTAGGTTTATGTACCTATAGATTTGTGCTTATGTGTTTAGCAAATACAATTATAGCATATTCTTATCCTCGTTTTGTTGTGCTTTTCTATACCTCCTCATTCTTACAATCTTTTCTTGCCTTGCTCATATTTTCACTGATTCTCTTTCATATGGCAATGTTGCGTTTGATTACTCCTTGCTATATCCTTTCTCTTGAAAGGAGCGTTACTTTTGCCGGACTTCAATCTTAATGACGATGATATTCACAAACTACAGCGCAGGTTCAACCTCTTCAAGAGAGAACGCATACTTATTCACAATCTGCTCGATAATTACGTCGCTGATTACAGACAATTCTCCGGCTCAATGAGTAAACGTTATGAATATCTCCGCAAAAAGTATATCTCTCAGTCCCCTGACTTAACTCATCTTATACTTCTTGACGGCAATATCTTGTGGTCTACTCAGGACATCTCTATCGTGCTCGGCAGACATCTGACTAGTATTACCAGAAGTATCAACAAGATGGAGCATTCGGAAGGATGGTGTTCTCGCCTGCTCTCTATTAGAGAAACTACCAAGAACCAAAACGGAAGAGTCGTTCACGTCTACGAAAAAAGTATCTTTGACCTCATGCTTGACCTATATGAAGATGAATACCTCCTACGCTTCTCAGAACCTCGAAGAGGTGATACTAATTCTGCTCCTGATATTCTCGAACTTCGCCGCTTCTGGCAATACCTGAAGGACTTCGATAACTTCAATTCTCATGTCGCACAACAGCATAAACTTTTACCTGACATTCCTCCTATGGGCTGCAAAGATATTCTTTCTCTCATCTGGCATAAGGTCTTCAGCCTCAAGGTTAGCACTGTCGCTTCGTTCATCTTCGCTGTCTGCTTTGAGCTGGCTCGTAGAACTCTCGGTGTTCATCTCTGGTTCCTCATCGTTCCTGCTGCCATCGCTATTATCTCCGCTGTACTCATTCATAAACGCAAGTCCTCTCCTGATTCTCTCTCGGATTTAGGCGCAGGGGCTATCTTCTTCCTCCTTCTGTGGTCTTCAGCTGCTCTATCAGTGCCAGATAACGGTCTTAAATCTAATGCCGAAAAGCAAAATATTATTCTCTCACCCATCAGAGCTGACAATAACGACATTTACTTCAATATTAATCACAACATACCTAACGTTAAGCAGTTCCTTTACTCTATCAGTCCTGATATCCTCTTTCACTCCACTGGCTTCCTCAATCGCTTTAACACGGATACTAATTCTCCTTATCCGGAACTCTACATCCCTAATTCTCAATCTAATGGCATTGTCGATATTGACCTGAAATTTATTGACGTACATGATAGCGAAAGTAATATTTGGCACTTCTCCTTTGACATCGCTCTGGAACGCTTCAAACTCAATAAACACTTTATACTTAGTCTCAATAATCATTCGTGGGTCGCCGCTAATCAGTATAAGGATCTCACTACTAATGAGATTATCATTGAGGTCTCTTTAAGTCCTTTCCTCTTTGCTGACGAAATCAAAAGTGCCATTCTTCACCTTTTCTATGGCATTAACACGGAGATCCCGAACATTGAGGTTGACTTCAATAACTTAGATTTCTATGAACCTTACCTCCTCCTAAAGACTAACAAGAGCTATATTAACTTCGTTTCTTCTCAAATCATCTTCTCTGACGGCTCGGCTTCTGATGTTCGCATCAGCAGAGTTCGGCAATAACATTCCATGTTCTCCTTTGAACGCATATATATCTTCTCAATAGTCGGAGCTTACTTGTCTTACTTCGACTCCGGCTATCTTATTCAAAGGAGATGTTCTCATGCTCATTCACAATTCCAGCAAACGGAATTTCGCTCTCGTTATAATCGCCTCGCTTATACTTATGGCTGTCCTCGCTCTCTTTTCATGCCTAAATAGCAGTTCTGCTACGTCAGACAGCTCAGATAGCAACTACATCACTTTCAACTTCAACGTCGGCAACATCAAAGGCATCCTCAAACTTGACTTCTAGTACCTGAAGTTAGCTTTTGTGCCTCTGTGCACTCGGAACGTTCTTTTAGTGGAAGGCCGCTTTTTCAACCTTCCGCTTTCTTTTTTTTTCGCATGTATACTTGAAGCCTTAAAACAAAAATAACGGTGGACGGAGCTTTTACGCTCCGCCCTTCGTCAATTCTTCTATTCTGCTTTATCTATTTCTCGCTCGCCCCCTGCAGTTAGTGGCATATATCTTGATACTCGATTGTGTGCTGGATAATTCACTACACTCTTCTCTTTCACTACATATCCTTTCAATCGACTACCTATCAATATATCTGTATCAAATTCTTCTGTTATCTGACTTTCTGATATTCCCAATGCAAGCAACATGCTTCTAAACAACATTCCACCTATACTCTGTGAAGTAAAATTATCGGGATTGTATATCGCAAACACTGATTTCATTTTATATCCTTCATATTCTCCACTCGTTACTTGGAAATCTACTACTATCCTATAACTATGTCCGTTCTGTGATACTCCTCCATTCACTCCTTCTACTTCCAGCTCATATACACCTTCAGGCGCTAATTCGGGTTCACTCAAAATTTCTATTATTTCCGTTGGTAATTTCATTTCCTTTCAGCTCCTTTTAATATTTCTACATATATTTCATGCTCTCTAGGCTTGGCCTCATATTTCATGTATCCATACCTTTCTAAATAGCTAATCATCTTCAATGCTGAGGTCCTCGATATTCCTACTTCTTCTCATACTCGTTGAAATATAAGCTCTCCAGTCGTTTCTCCTGATAATGCCATGATAAATCCTTTTAATAATTTCTGATGCTCCGCTGGCATTAATCCTGACTCATATATCTTCTCGTTGCGTGAGCCGCGTTTACTTCCTTTCGGTTTCGGCCTATACTCTATAATTCGTTCCTCTGGCAATTATTCTCGCCTCTCTTTATAAATTTGATAGAAACTACTCCTTGAATACTTCCTATCAATTATTTGTTCTTATTTTCATCCACAAGCATGTTTCATCGTTGATATAGATATTACTTCATCGAATAAGAACTATGATTGCTCTATAAGCGGCCTTATTCAGAATGGAGGTGATTATCTTGAACTGGCTGGAGACTCTTTACAAATGGGAGGAGTATGCAGAGAAGCTATATCCGTTGCGTGATGAAGTCGATGACATCTTCAAGACACTCTATATCTGGGATGCTCAATGTAACTGCGAGGAACGGCTTTATGTCCCTGGTGAGGATACGGTCTTTCTGCTGAAATTCTCAACTATGCTCAATGAGATTTGCGATTTCTTGAAGTCTCATATTTCCGTGCTGGAGCGAAGAGTTGATATCGAGGAGGAGATACTCGCAAACCAGGAACAGGCTTTCGAGGCTTGGAAGCGCGGCTTGTGTCCTGTCCTAATGCGTAGTGTTCAGCGTTACGTCAAGCCGCCAAAATATGACGCATGGGGAACGTATGACGAAGTTGCGGCGTTTCTGAAGGCTCAAAACATAAGCTACGATGATACTCTAAACGCTATTAACGCTTGGAAACTTTCCTGCTCGAAACAAAAAGTAGCTTAACCCTAAGAAAAACTTAGGGTTGCTATACTTTACATGAAAGGAGGTGATTCTCATGCTCTACACTTCGGCTGAGGCTAACAAACTCTTGCGCAAGCTCAATGAGGATAAGTTGAACATTGAGAGCTTGGAGCACCAGTGCTGTACTTTCCATTGCGCTATGGGGGAAAAGCCTGACGATGTTCGACCTGAATATGATTACTGCTCCACTCAGAGTATTCTGCTCGAGATTGAACGCAAAATCAGGAAGATTAAGCACGCCATCAGTCTATTCAACATCTCTACTACCGTTCAGGAGTTCAACATTACCATTGATGAGCTGCTCATCTATATCCCTCAGCTATCAGCTCGCAAACTGAAGCTCTACAACATGCAGGCTCGTATTCCAAAATCTAGGGATAACAGCTATCGCGGTAACTCGTCTATCATCGACTACTCCATTGTCAACTATGATATCGCAACTGCAAGAGGGGACTATTCTGCTGTGTCGGATGAACTCTCTAGGGCACAGATCGCTCTCGACCTCCTCAACAACAGCATTAAGTTCGAGATTGAAATCTAATCTCTATTCCCTTTCCTATCCTGATTTCCAAGTCGCTTACAAACGTCCATGTTTGACTACCGTTAATGTCCTTTCGTTATTCTTCTTCGTTAGCGGTTATTTGTCGCTCGTTATTCACACCGTTATTCTTATCAATCCTTTTGATATAAGCGTACTGGGTTATCGGGGTTGGGATTAAAACTTTTACGGGAGATAAGTATCTGGTTATACGCTCTCAATCCCTGCGCATGAGTTTATCAGTGCTAAAAACTTTCATTGAAGGTGAAGTTCTCGGTTTCAGCCTTCCTTGTGTCAATGAGAACTACTATGAAGTCTTTTCACGTTGAGGTCTCCAAAGACTGAAACATTAGCCTGTTCCTCTGAACTCTAAGGGGGACTTGTATTATCGAAAGGAGAAATCATATGAACTCAACAACCAACTACGCACTTATGCTCAGGAAGGCTAGATTACTCCTCAATCTCTCTCAGCGGGAGTTAAGCGTTCGTCTAGATATTAGCGCAAGCACTATATCTCGCTATGAGAATGAGCGTACTCCTGTATCACCGAGAGTGAAGAAGTGGGTTAACAGAATGTTCAGGAAGTACAACTTGAGCAAAAAGGTCATCAAGTCCGCTAAGGATAACACCGTATGCTCTTTCATGCAGAACAGGTACTACTCCATCGCTGACGATGACAATATACTTCACAGGCTCTCGCTCAATCCATGTATTCTCGACTTCAGCTTCAACTATATCTTCCAGTATCTCGGAACACAGGGCATTCATCACTGCTCCAAGGAGATACATGGAGGTTGGAGAAGAACTTACACTAACAGCCAGCTCATTGATAAGCGGATACAGGAAGTTCCTTACTTTGCTATGGCTGGTTGACTTAAAGGGGGTGATAACCAACCAATAATCGCGCAAGTAACTTTCCGAACGAACTTTGAACACCAGAAAGGAG
>ERZ842401.5206-NODE-5206-length-14566-cov-4.948522_pt1 | contig 14566 bp, 9 predicted proteins | sample MGYA00521270_ERZ842401 | MGnify/ENA primary metagenome ERZ842401 (study PRJEB31892, sample SAMEA3878208) | bioreactor metagenome | biome: Moose rumen | place: Sweden | collected 2011-10 | study: EMG produced TPA metagenomics assembly of the PRJEB12797 data set...
GTTCCCGCTGCACATCATCCACTATTGCCGCCGAAAGGAAGATGCACATGGTGGAATTGCTGCGAGCCAGAAGATGGAGCTTTTCTCGTTCGGGCATGGGAGTACGGCCCTCGCCGCGGGTAAGAATTATGGTTTGGCATTTTTCCGGTATGGTGAACTGGCTGCGGAGTTCAGCTGCAGCGGCCAGGAACGACGATATCCCGGGCGTTATATGGTAGTCCATATTATGCTTGTCAAAGAAGGCCATCTGCTCTTGAACAGCCCCAAAAATGCAAGGGTCTCCGGTATGAAGCCTCACGATGAACTTTCCGCGGTCATAGAAGTCTTTCATGAGAGCGCATTGCTGCTCAAGGTCCATGGCGGCCGACGAGACAACGGTAGCCCCCGGCTTTGCACAAAGCGTAAGTTCCTTAGGAACAAGGCTTCCGGCATAAAGTATCAGGTCTGCCCTCTGGAGCATCTTCCTCCCTCTTACGCTCACAAGGTCAGGATCTCCCGGCCCGGCCCCCACAATCTCTATGTGAGGATGCGGCAGATACTCAAAGTCAACAGCCGCAGCTATTGTCCAGTTACCGCCCTTGTGCTTATTAAGCAGCAGGTCAGGGTTGTTGGAGGACAGAATAGCCGAAGCCTCTGAAACGGAAGGAGTTCCAACGCATTTTTCTACAACTTCGCTGGGAGTAGGAACTGCTACGGATGAAAGCACTTCGGCAGGATAGAACTTGGTATAAAACTCTTTTTCAAGCAGTTTCATAACAGGTTCTTCTTTCTTGATATCTGCACTGGATATGCTGGCAATGGATTCTTTGCAGATTCCGTTGGAAGAAAGGCAGGCAAAGATTTCTTCAATGACCTTATCTTCAGGAGCTGCCTGACGGGCAAGCCCTATTCCTATGTGCAGGCACTTTGGAACCCACTGTATATAAAGCAGTCGGTATCATGCCATAGGGCAGGCACCTCCGCCCTGTGTATAACTTTGGCACTCAAGATGCCGGCCGCTTTTTCTGCAACCGCCCGCCCCTGCTCGGATATCAAAACTACAGCTGTTTTCATGACATTAAAGTTTCATGGGTTTTACCGCTTTGATTATGTCTATCGGATTATTGTTGTCAAGCACTATGTGAGTTGGTTCTTCCAGCGTCATTCCCAGGGACATAGCAGCATTGATGAAAGTTTCCTTGCTAACGGTAACGCTGTTAAAAACGATGCATCCGCCTGGTGCAAGATGCTTATGAATCTTGTGCATTATTTCATCAAGACGGCCTCCGTGCCCGCCTATGAATGCGGCATCGCAGAGTTCATTCTCAGGTATTTCTTCCGCCAGAAAGTCACCTATCCTGTATTCTATGCCCGGGGCGGAAAACTTTCTGGAATTGCTCTCCATAAGTTCCTTTCCCTCAGGCCTAATCTCAAAGGCCCTGATATCCAGATGCGGGAACTGGAGCCTTGCCTCTATGCTCACGCTGCCGGTGCAGAATCCTATATCCCAGAATCTCTTACGGCTATATAGGCCCAGCTTCTGGAGAGTAAGAAGGCGGATTGGCATTTTGGTTATCATCCTGGCCCTGCCGTTCAGAAGGTTGAACTCCGCATCCGGAATGCCCCAGCGCCGTTGCGGAGCACCGGCTTCTATGGTGAGCACCAAGCAGTTAGGCTGGCTGAAAGAAGCCTTGGCAGCTTCCTCTACGCTTAGATGCGAAATCTTTTCTTCAAGCGGATTGCCAAGGTGCTCTCCTACATTCATCCTATAGAAAGTAAAACCGTAGTCCAGCATCCTGCGGGCAATCTCATCCGGACTTTTCTGGCGGTCCGTAAGAACCCCTATCATGCCGCGATGCTCAATCAGAGCGTTGTCAAACTCCTTCCACGGCCTTCCCGTAAGAGAGACTATATGCATGTCGTGATACGGAATCCGGCAGCTGTGGCAAAGCATCTGGAGGGAGTTGAAATACGGAAACACCCTCATGGGAACCTCCGGCATGACACGTTGCAGTGTTGAGCCGAAACCGAAGAAAAGCGGATCGCCGGAAGCAAACACAACTATATGGGTGTCAGCATCGCGATACTTATCATATACATCATCGAGCGGAACGGTGATATCTATCCACTTATGCCCATCCGGCAGGATATTCTCAACAATCTGGTGATGCCGCCTGCCACCGGAGAAATATCTTGAATGAGTTATTACATCCATGACTTCCGGAGTGAATGACGGCCTCGGATTGTCGGACATTCCTATTATGGTAAAGCTGAGTGCCATGTTACAAATCTCTCCCGGGTTCAAGGTTCCTGGCGTCATCAAAGGTCAGGATGGCATTGCAGAGGGTTGCGGCAAGGTTGCTTCCGCCCTTGCGCCCCTTGACTATGATTTTTGGTATGTCTTTGAAAGGCAGCAGCATATACTTTGATTCCTGAACATGCACAAAGCCTACCGGAGCGGCAACTATGCCCGCCGGATGAGCTTTGCCCTGGCGAATCAGGGAACAAAGTTCCATCAAGGCAGTAGGAGCGTTGCCGAATGCAAACAGCGCATCCGGATGTTCCTCAACTGCCAGGCGTATCCCAGCCTGAGTCCGCGTAATCTTGAGTTCTTCAGCCATCTGAGAAACCCGGGGATCCAGAAGATAGCACCTTGCCTCAATTCCTAGGCGTGCAAGGGCCCCTTTGCGGATTCCAGTAGAGGCCATGGTTACATCGGTGACAATAGTCTTGATCTGCCCCTGAGCAACTTTCTCATACATCCTCTCTACTGCAAAATCATCTGAGTACAGGATCTTTTCCATCTCAAAATCGGCAGTTGTATGGATTGCGTGCAGAAGAGCCCATTTATGGCCCAGAGGATAATCTGTACGCCTGAGTTCGCCGGCTATCGTACGGAAACTCTCATGCATTATGTCCTGACCTATCTTCCTGCCGCTTTCTTTTGCATCGCGATAATATCCCCGGGGGGTAATCATCGCCGCGCCGTCTGAATATGTCTGGGAATTGCCTATGATCAGTACCGTAAACATATCTATTTCCTCCGGATCCAGCTCAGACAGTGTTGTTATCCAGACTTTTTCATCATTTCTTCCGGCCTGGCGGACGCATCCCACCGGAGTATCTGCGCTCCTGCCCTCTTCGAGGAAAATCTCAACCAGACGGTAAAGCTGCCAGTATCTTCCATGGCTTTTAGGGTTGTAAACTGCAGTTACAAAGTCAGCTTGCGCGGCGGCCCTTATGCGTTTTTCTATAAGCAGCCAGGGAGTCATCAGATCGCTCAGGGAAATAATGCAGGTATCATGGCCTATAGGAGCGCCAAGCAAGCTTGCCGCCTTCTGAAAAGCGCTGATACCCGGGAGCGTAATTATCTCTGTTTCTGCCTTGAGTTCGCTCCTCATCTCATACAAGAGCGGAGCCATGCCATAGATGCCTGAATCGCCGCTGGATATGACACATACGGTCTTTCCCTGAATGGCCAGGTCTAGAGCCTGTCTTACACGTACTTTTTCCTGTTTCATTCCGGAATCGATGCACTCGGTCCCGGGTTTGAGGTATTTCTCAATGAAGCGGAAATAATACTTGTAACCTACAACTACATCCGCCTCGCGGACTGCCTGGATGACGGCCGAAGTAATATCCTGTTCAGAACCCGGACCTATTCCGGCAACAATAATCTTTCCCATATTTTGCAAGATAAGCTTTTTTAGTCAAAGAAAATGCGAAGTCCGGCAACTATCATCCTTCCGGGGTTGTAGAGTGCGTACTTGCGCAGGCTCGCATCAGGCCTCTTGTCAACACGGTCAAAGATATTGTCTATGCCTAGGCTGGGCTCTATTCTCAGACGTTCTGAAATCCTGAATGTATGGGAGGTATTTAAGTTCCACACTCCGTAGCCTGGAGCATTCTCATATCCAGGATAATAGGTCTTGCTCTGAAGCCTTGCGGACAGTCTGGCATTGAGCGTGTACAGCCCCCACCGGTGATGGAAGCCGGAAGAAAGAGTGACTGTATTTCTCACTGAACGCTCAAGTATGCTCCAGACGTCTTCCGACTTGCTCTTGGCATAGGTCCAGACATAGTTGATTCCAAAATCAACATCGTTTGTAATGAGGGCATTGACACTTACATTGAAGCCCTGGACACGGCCCTTGTCGCTGTTGGTGTAAAGGGCATATTGTTCAAGCTTTGCAGCCTGTTCTTCTGTCATTTCAGGAAAGAGAAGCATGAGTTGGGCCCTTTTGGCATCATCTACCTTTATGTTCTTCTTGATTATCATGTCATCCACATAGTTCAGGAATCCGGTTGCGGAGACAGTCAGGAAATCTGAATGGAATTCAGCATTTGCGGAGAAATAGTTGGAAGTCTCAGGATCAAGGTCTGTGGAACCTATTGAAATCTGGGCCTTTCCCCGGTTTACACTAAAGTAGTTGTAATGGAGTTCATCAAGGCCCGGAGTCCTGAAACCTCTGCTGTAGGTAAGGCGGAAGTTGAAATTGTCCGGAGAAAACATAAGTGCTACCTTCGGAGAGAAATTGCATCCGAAATCCTCATGTGCAGTCAGCCTGCCTCCGGCCGTGAAGCTTACACCCTTGACTATCTGCATTTCATGCTGGATGTAGGCAGCAAATGTATTGGCACCGTTGTCTATGTTTCCGCTTGAAGACTCAAGATTGTCTCTCCTGAAATCCAGTCCTGCTATGGACGTGCTGCCGCTCATAAGGTGCATGATGCCCTGAACATTGCCGGAATATGACCCCTGCTTTTTTGAACGGGTGTAGTCGCCTTTTTCGTATGTTGAGCCATCCACCTGATATTCGCGCCCATAATGATATTTATCAGCATCAAAGTTAGCCTGAATGGAGTAGTTACGGTTTATCTTGTATATTCCTCCAAGTGAGAATTTTCCTCCGCGATAGCGCATCTCATAATCGGTTCCGCCTTTGACATCATCCCTGGTCCTGGGACGCGATGTTATTTTTTCATAATAGCTGCCCCCGGCATTGAAAGCCAATTTTTCAGATGCCTTGTATGACAGCCTCTCCCCTATGTTGTTTGCCCTGTACCCTGAAAAGAGAGGAGAGATGTTTTCCTGAAGGGTTATTACCCCGTCTTTTTCAACTTCTTCGTACTTGCTGTTGGAGTAGCTGTCGGCACGGTTGTGAGAGAAGGTGGTTGAGGAAGTGAACCCGCCGGCTCCGAGGTTCAGGTTAACTGACTGGGAAAAACGCCCCTTTCCGCTGACTGATGTTGCCGAACTTGCACTGATTTTTCCGGCTTCCGGCTGATCGGTGATGATATTTATTACACCTCCGATTGCATCGCTTCCATAGAGAGATGATGCCGCACCGTCCAATACTTCAATCCTTCTGACCCGTGAAAGGTCTATCTGCTCCAGATCCACATTGCCGGCCATATCGCCGATAACCCTTCTTCCGTTCACCAGAATAAGGGCATATTTATTACCAAGTCCGTTGAGTCTAAGGAAGTTACCCATAGAAGACGGAGTGGTCTGAACCTGGGGAAGCATCCTCATAAGAGCATCCTGAAGATTGGTGATGCCTTGCTGACGGATTTCCAGGGCGGGCAACACTCTCACCGGAGAGGCGGTTTTCTTCAGCCTCTGATGATGTCCGCTGCCTGTTACTACTATAGGATTGAGATTCTGCCTTGAAGAAGTATCAGAACCTGTATGAATCTGAGCATACGCATCTGATACACAGAAAATTAAGCTAAACGCTAAAATGAAATAATGAAATCTCCCGCTCATAATTTTTGTAATATATATAATCAAAACAATATATTGCGTCAGCCCTGTACTGACCGAGAAACCCCGCAAAACAAATAAACAAAATTTCTTTTAAAAAGCACCGGGGACTGTCCCTGGAGAAAATCCCCGGGCTTCCATATAAAAAGGTCTTTTATTCCGGATTCTTGGAATGGTAGTAGTCAAGCGGTTCGCCGCTGATGGCTGCGCTTGTATGGTTCATCCAAATCTGACGAACTGTCGGGAGTTCCAGAAGGCCCTTCACAATCTGAGTACCGTCGTTGCATGTATATCCGTTGGCTGCAAAATAGCATTTCCAACTGGTGTCTTCAACCTCACCTTCCTCGTTAGGATCGCCGTTCTCGTCGTCATCACCGGCCATATCGTTGTGAGCGTGGTCGCCGGCAATGGACATCAGAGGGTGGCAGTAAACCGTACCTGAATTGATTCCGTTGGCCTGCATACGAGCAAGAACATTGGTCTTGAAGTTTGCCATCATGTCAACTGTTCCTACATAGTAGTTCTTGCTGTATGTCTGAAGAGCCTCTTCCAGCTGAGTGTAACGGATATTGGCTTTATAGGTGTCGTATGAATCAGGGTTGCCATGGCCCATGAATGCAACAACTCCGCTTGCAGCCTTGTCTTTATAGATATCGTTGAGAGCCTTTGCAACGGCATTTACGTCGGCATCGGCATCCTGAAGGAGCGGAACGCCCAGCTTCAGTTTTACGCTTGAAAGATAGCTGTCGTCCAGGTCGCCGTTAGAGTTGTTTGCAAAGTCCTTGATGTAGTTGATTACCCTTGCGTATTCCTCGCCGGGGATGACCTGAAGGCTCTGGATTACTATCTCAGAGTACTTTACACCGTCCTGGGCAAAAGCCGTGAGCCAGAAAGGCGGAGCATAGAAGTTTCTGGGGGCTACATTCTCGCCGGCTGCTGCACGGTTGATGCAGATAGCTGAAGAGAACGAAAGGTAAATGTCATATCCGGGAAAAGCGCTCTTGTAAGCGGCAACCGTTGCATCAAAAGCATCGTAAGCCTGCTGCCAGGTGCTGCCGAAAGCTACCAGAAGTATGGCTTTGCTGTTCTTTTTCTGAGACTTAACCGTATTGTTCACGGTCTTCTGATATTCGTCATAATTAGACTTGGGGTCGCTCTTGGAGCAAGATGCAAGTCCAAAAACTGCTGCAAATGCAGCAACCAAAAGAATTTTAGTTCTCATTTTCGTTCTGATTTAAATTAGTGTTTATTCTGTTTATTGTCTTTCTTCCGTTTGTAAACTTTATGAGTATTGCGCCATAAACGGTCCTGCCGGCAGATGTAGTTCCAAGATGCAGGCCGTGAGGCGTTTTGTCTTTGTAATTGAAGATGTTGTCTATGCCCGCCTGCAAACCTACTGTAACATTCTTTCTGCGGATGAAATCGTGGGTTGTGGCAAACCTCCAAAGTTGGTAGCCCTTGCCGTTACCGTTGGTCTGATAATAGCGTTTGGTGGACATCCTCCCATATATGCCTGCACTCATCTGGTATGCAGCAGAAAAGCTATGGTTCCAGAGCAGAGATATGCTTCCCTTATGATGAGCAAGGCCGTCGATCTTTACCCTGCGGAGAGTTTCATGGTCGGAGTCATACTGGTCGGCCTTGGTATCCAGCCAGCTGTAACCTGCATTCAGGAGGAAATCCCCCATCTTGAACCGCAGAGAAAAATCCAGACCGTAGGTTTTTGCCTTGTCCATATTCTGGTATTGGCGGGTTTTCACAGGGTCAAACCTTGCAACAAGTTCATCCGGAGCCTCATAGCTGGGAATGGTTACAAGGGTTATCATATTGTCCAGCTTGTTGTAGAATGTGCCTATGGTAACTACAAGGTCTTTCAGGAAATATTCTGCACTGAAAGAAAAATAGTTGCTGCTCTGGGCCTTAAGATCCTTGTTTCCGAGGTAAAGGTATGTGCCGCTCATCTGGCGGACATACATATAATATAACTCCTTCGGAGTAGGAGTCTTAAATCCCTGGCTCCACGAAGCTCTCAGGCGGACATCGCTGAGAACAGCCCACATGAGGCTGACCTTGGGAGTGGCCCTGAAACCGAACTGATGGTTCTGGTTGAGCCTCAGACCTGCGGTTATGTTCAAGGTTTTCAACGGATTGAACTCATCCTGAAGGTAAACCGCAGCGGTCCAGTCGTCGGCCTTTCCTCCCGATACGCGGTTGGGTGCATTCAGATAGTCATAACGGAACTCGGCTCCCCCGCTTAACCTGTTTTCATAAGGCAGAGTAAAGACACCCTTGGCAGAGATTAGGGTCCGTTGCTGGTCGCTTTGGAGAGCCCGCTGTCCCGTCAGATATGGATAATATGGATAGTACAAGGTTCCGGCACTCTTTTCATAATCTTCTACCAGAGTTTCACTTGTAAAATGATAGTAATAAGCGTGCCTGTTCCAGTCTGCATCAAATGTCATGTAGTCCTTGCCGCCCAGATTCCATCGTCCTCCTATGGAAGCACCGGCATTCCTGTATGCAAGGTCGTATGTATTTACATCATAGTGAGGATATTTGCCGCTTGGACGGAAAATCCGCTTTCCGTATAAGGACCCTTCTGCATAATATTCTCCACGTCTGCCGGCATCGTATGTCAGACGCTCGGCAACCTGCCAGTTGGTAAATCGGTTACGGGTTTTGTTCTTTGAATCAAGAATGGGGTCCTCCAGCGGGGAAGTATGTTCCACGGAAGTGTTCTGCCAGCCGTCTGTATGCTGAAGCTGAAAGTTTGTGTAGCTGTTCCACCTTCCGCTTCTGAGCCCTATTCCGTTATGCTGGCGGATGTCGCCATAGCTTCCTACTCTTGTAGAATTCTCAAGCAGAAGTCCGTCGTCGTGTTTTTTGGTTATGATGTTGATGACTCCGGCAATGGCGTCGCTGCCGTAGAGGGCAGATGAAGCGCCCTTGACTATCTCTATTTTCTCAATATTCTGGGGGTCTATCAGCTGAAGGTCGTTGTCTCCTCCTACATCGCCGTTCAGACGCTTTCCGTCAACCATAATCAGAATGTAGGAATTGCCAAGACCGTTCATGGTAATATGACTGCCCATATCGTCTTCGTTAAAGTCAAACGACGTAGCAAGGGTTGAAAGAATGTCCTGCAGACTCCTTCCGCCATAGTTTTTCAACTGTTTTGCCGTTATGACCTCGGTCTGCACAGGAGCCTCCTTCAGAAGATGGAGCGTACCTGTACCCGTAACTACAAGCTCCTGAAGATCAAATTTCTTCAAGGTATCCTGAGCCATAATGCTCTGGCATACGCACAAAGCCAGGGCCAAAAGACCTGACAAAATAAATTTTTTCATCATGCAAATTTTTCCGATTGCCGAGGCTCTTATTCCTGAGAGACGGCCACTCTGAACGAGGCAGGCAGGTCTTCTGACTTTTCCCATCCGTTACACCTTCCCGGATTTCTCCAGTGGCATAAACGCAACGGACACATTCAGGGAAATACAGCTGCAGGTACAGTTCCGGCCTTTCACCGGATTCCCTTTCACCAAAGCAAAAACTCACTTTGATTACCTGAATCTTCTGCAAAGGTATTTCTTTAATCCGAAAAAACAAAAAAATGTAACAACGTTGTTTCTTTTCAGGTCCACCTTCCGGCAAAAGAGTTTGAATAATTTCAAAATAGAGCATAACTTTGTGCGCATGAGCGCACACGAGAAAAAAATTCCGCAGTTTATGATTGCCGCCCCCCATTCCTCAAGCGGCAAGACCACCGTCAGTATCGGCCTCATGGAAGAGTTGACACTCAGGGGTTTGAAAGTACAGCCCTTCAAATGCGGGCCAGACTACATAGACACCAAATTCCACCTGCGCTCATGCAACAGGCCTTCTTACAACCTGGACTCGTATTTTGCCACGGCTGAACACCTCAGGAACATTTATGCAAAACATTCACAGGATGCAGACATCTGCATAGTTGAAGGTATGATGGGTCTGTTTGACGGATACAGCCGCAGCAAAGGTTCCGCAGCTGAAATTGCCGCCATTCTGGGCATACCGGTGATTCTTACGGTAGATGCACAAAGCACGGCCTATTCCCTTGCCCCGCTGCTGAAAGGCTTCCGTGACTTTTCCTCAGATATCACCGTCAAAGGAGTGATATTCAACAAAGTAGGCTCGTTAAAGCACAGGCAGATGCTGGAGGAAGTGTGCCAGGATGTAGGGCTTGAGGCCATAGGCTTCATTCCTAAGTCAAAGGAAGCAGAAAACGCATCCAGATACCTTGGGCTCGATTTTTCCCAACCTGCCGGCAAAGCAGCCGCCTCCTCTCTGATAAGCGGCAATGTAGATCTTGGCAGACTGCTTGAAATGACAACCTGTGAGTTGAAAGAGCCCATACCATCAAAACCAGAAGACGGCAATAGGCCCAAAGTTCTGGTTGCCCGCAACAGCGAGTCTTTCTCGTTCATCTACCAAGAGCATCTGGACGGCTGGCGGAACATCAGATTCTTCAATCCGGAAGAAGACCTTGAAATTCCTTCGGAAGCCGACCTTCTCTACCTTCCGGGCGGCTACCCCGAAAAGCATCTTGAGGCACTGGCAAAATGCGGAAAAACAATGAGTTCCATCAAACGCTTTGCCCAAAACGGAGGAAAAATCATTGCCGAGTGCGGAGGCATGATGTATCTGTGCAAAAGCATAGCAGCCGATGAAAAAGAATGGCCCATGTGCGGAGTGCTTCCCTACAGCATCACAGCCCGGTCAAAAGACCGCAAGCTCTGCCTCGGATACAGGTCATTCTCCTACAACGGCCTGGATTTCAGGGGGCACGAGTTCCATTACACAAACTACATGGGCAAAGTTCCTGAAAGTATGGTACAGGTCTTTGACGCCAAAGGAAACAAAGTTTCCACACCTATAGTAAGGCTTAACAACACCATTGCAAGCTACACCCATCTGTACTGGGGAGAACAGGATATTTTCAGGATTTTCTGAAACAGACATCGGCGAATAAAAACAGAAGAGATGAAAGAGATTTACACAAAGACCGGAGACAGGGGCACAACTTCCCTGAAAGGCGGAACAAGAGTTCCAAAGGACGATATCCGCATAGAGGTCAACGGAATGATAGACCTGCTGAACTCGCACCTGGGCTTCATACGTGCTTCAAACATAGATGCCCACGAAAAGGAATTCATCCTTGCCATCCAAAAGGAACTGATGATAATAATGAGCCATATTGCAACTCCGGAAGGCGTTGAAAACCTGAAGGAACTGCATTGTAATCCGCTTACCGCGCACATGGAAGAGCTGATAGACGCATCCAGCCGTCCGCAGGGTTTTGTCATTCCTGGAAGCAGCCTGCTGTCTTCTTCTGTACATATTGCAAGAAGTACCGCAAGGACTGTTGAGAGAAGGCTCTGGACCCTTGCCGGAAAACATAAGGTCAACGAAGACATTCTGGTGTTTTTCAACCGCCTCTCAGACTATCTTTTTGTTTTGGCATCCAAGCACTGAAAAAGACAGAAATGAAGAAAAGACTCCATAACATAATGCTTGCCGGAACCGGCAGCGATGTAGGCAAAAGCATCATAGCCACAGGTCTTTGCAGGATATTCCTGCAGGACGGCTACCGCCCGGCTCCGTTCAAGGCTCAGAACATGGCCCTCAACTCCTTTGCCACAAAAGACGGCTTGGAGATAGGACGCGCCCAGGCCGTTCAGGCAGAAGCTGCCGGAGTGGAATGTCATACAGACATGAACCCGCTCCTTCTCAAGCCCCAGAGCGACCATACATCGCAAATTGTCCTGAACGGCAAACCAACCGGCACCAGCAACGCCTACGACTATTTCCGCAAGGAAGGCAAGGAGGTGCTCAGGACAGCTGTACAACAGGCATTTGACCGTCTTGAATCAAAGTACAGCCCCATTGTCATGGAGGGTGCAGGCAGCATATCCGAACTGAACCTTTCAGACAGCGACATAGTAAACCTGCCTATGGCAGCATACGCAAAAGCAGATGTATTTCTTGTGGCAGACATAGACCGCGGCGGCGTGTTTGCCTCTGCCTATGGCAGCATAGCCCTCCAGAAACCCGAATACAGAAAGCTCATCAAAGGCATTATAATCAATAAGTTCAGGGGAGACCTCCGCCTCTTTGACAGCGGACGTAAGATTCTGGAAGACATCTGCGGAGTGCCTGTTCTGGGAGTTGTACCTTTCTACAAGGACATCTACATAGAAGAAGAGGACAGCGTGGACCTCGCCGCCAAGAGTTTTTCAAGGGAACAGGGCAAAATCAACGTTGCGGTAGTGCTCCTCAGGCACATTTCCAACTTCACCGATTTCAACGCCCTGGAAAGGGACCCGAGAGTCCACCTTTACTACACCTCCAACACGGAAGACATAAAAAAGAGCGACATCATCATAATCCCTGGTACCAAATCCACCATAGACGACCTCTATGAACTCCGCAGAAACGGCTGCGCCCAGGCTATAATCTCCGCGCACAGAAACGGCGCAACGGTCCTTGGAATCTGCGGCGGCTACCAGATGATGGGAACCCAAGTTCTTGACCCTGACCACATAGAAGGAGAGATCGGGATGCTCCCCGGCCTTGGCCTTCTGCCGGTTACAACCAAGATGACCAAAGAGAAAACCACAAGACAGGCTCGATTTACCATAAACCATCTGCATCACTCATCTCAAACCCAAAAGTTTTCCGGCCGCCAAGCACCTGTTTGTGAAGAATCCTCATTGCTTACAGGATATGAGATCCACATGGGAGAGACCACCACAAACGGTGAAGATATCAAGCCTCTGGCCATTATGGAAAACGGCACTCCGGAAGGCTGCCTCATAGACCAAAAGTGTATGGGCTGCTACCTGCACGGCATTCTGGACAATCCAAGTTTCACGGATTTCATCCTGGAACCGTACAAAGGCAAAGCAGAATCCAGCCCAAAGTCGGAAGACTACACCGCCTTCAAGCAAAGGCAATACGACCTGCTTGCCGACCATCTCCGCAAGCACCTTGACCTTAACCTGTTATATAGCATCATAAAGTTCAATAATCAGTAATAAAATGATTTATAAATGAATAAAACAAGAGTACATAAATACATATTTTTACTAACGTTGCTCCTTACAAGTATTACTTGTTTTTCCCAATCAACCTTCAAGTTCTACGATGACATCTCCATTCCCCAGACAGATGCATGGAACTTTGTAAGGCAGGGAGAGGTTTCGCCTTCGATGTACACGGGAACCATAAACCTCTCAGTTCCTATCTATGAATACAAAGACAAGGACTTCACCATACCAATTACCGCCACCTACTCTTCCAACGGCAATATGCCCAACCAGATAGCAGGAATCCTTGGCCCAGGATGGAATCTGGAGATCGGCGGCAGCATCACCATAGAGACCAACGGCATACCTGATTACGGCGAGAATGTCAAGCATGTTCAGGGGTTCTATACTGTCCACAGGAACAACCCGTTCACTTCACACCAAACCAACAAGTGGTGGCGTTTCATGTTCACCCTTTTTGACAACGGCTCCGGCACAGGGGCCCCTGAAATTCTATGGGTGCCAGGAAACATTCCTACACATAATCACGAGGGAGAGCTTGACGCCCAGCCGGACATATTCCATTTCAGAGTTCCAGGGCACAGCGGGAAGTTCCACCTGGGGTTCCATGGAGATGTTATTTTCTACGACACCCCGCTCAACCCTTCGGGATACAGGCTTCAGATAGACACCGTGCCTATCAGCAATCTGCCATACGAATTCTCCAAGTTCCACGAGATTATCCTCACAACACCGGACGGTTACCGCTACATCTTTGACGGTAACCCTGAACATCCCAATGTGGACATATCCAAAAGCGGAGAAAGAAGCATCTATGACATCATCACAGCCTGGCATCTGACAAGAATGGAAGCACCCGATGGACGATGGGCTTCCTTCCAGTACAGCGCACTGACACACACCAGAGACAACAGCATGGAGACTGAAAAACTCTCCTCCAAGAAGTTCGAGTACAACATCTTCTGGGAAGTGACTCGTTCAAAGCAGACCACACCCGAAGGAGACACACTCATATACGAATACACCAATCTGAGAGACTTGGAAGACAATGTAATTCAGGCAAGTCCTGTCTATTCAGCGATGTTGAGAAGGAACATCCTCACTCTGCCTCTGGATGAAAAGATATACCGAAAACAGGCTGGCCAGATACAGAAAACTCTTATCTCTGGGAAAAGATGCACATACTCTCTCTTTCCAAACGGAACAGACACTCTCATACTCCCTGTCCTGGTGGAAACCTACGACTTGAACGCGCAGGCCTGGAAGAATGAGGCGGAAATCCTCTCGTACGACCAATATGGCAATATCACTCAGCTCTGCAATGCGGACAACAGGACAGTCTCCTACCTCTGGAGCTCTGACGGCCTGTATCTTATGCTACAGGCAAAAGGGCTGACTCTGACTCAGGTGCAGCAATATATAACGCAGGGCAGTATAAGTGCACAGACAGGTATCCCGGCAGCTCAGGAAGCCAGTCTCCGCAGCGCCTTCAAAAACGCTGAAATAACCACAATCAAGTATCTTTGCGGAGTGGGACCGCAGAAGATAAGAGACGCTGCCGGAAACACCACCGAATACACCTACACACGCTGGGGAAAACTCAAGGGCACAAGACGCTACAAGACGGCAATGTCTTCTGAAAACATTGACAGGAACACCTATTCAAACGACAACCAATAAAAGAATGCGATGAACGGAACATCCGACATATTCAGAAATAACAGCGGTTGCCGTCTGA
>ERZ842401.5207-NODE-5207-length-14564-cov-17.320973_pt1 | contig 14564 bp, 2 predicted proteins | sample MGYA00521270_ERZ842401 | MGnify/ENA primary metagenome ERZ842401 (study PRJEB31892, sample SAMEA3878208) | bioreactor metagenome | biome: Moose rumen | place: Sweden | collected 2011-10 | study: EMG produced TPA metagenomics assembly of the PRJEB12797 data set...
GGATTGGGCCCAATCCCCAATCCCCAATCCCCAATCCCCAATCCCCAATTTACTTAATATTTATCTCAAAATTAATTAAGTTAGTACAATAATAAATAAATATTAATATAAATAAAACAAAATAAATATTAAAAAATAAAAATGAACAGACAAAAAACTTTTTTATCTTCATATTTAATTATTAATATCACCCTCATAATTTTATTTCAACTAATTCAATTTAACTCATCACTTAAATGTGCTCCAGATTTTAAAAGCAAAGGCGATAATTATTCCAGCGTAGATGATCCCCAAGATAATTTCGAATATTTTTATGGCTATGAATTCGCCCACCGAGTCGGAGGTGAATATTACGACCATTGGAAAGGAATATATTGGGATGCAGAGCAGTTTTGTTACGATGCATATGATAATTTCACTCGGCCGGAAAAATTATCAGATTTAGGCCCTTATGATGAATTAAAAGATATAGAAGTTGTGACGAATTTAGACGAAGCAGATGGTAAAGACTCTTATGTACTAATTGACCATGATCAGACAAATTTAGTTAATTTCCATAAAAAAGCTTGTATGACAAAACAACACAATGAAACAAATTATAACCATGGTGAATATGAACTTTTAATAAAAATGGATAAATATTTCGAGAATGACTTTTTAAAAACACCTCATCATTTTATTTTCACCATAGAAAATCCTTCAAACGATGATATAACCTTTGCATTCAAGGCAAGAAATTTTATAAACACTAGCGAAGAAATGAGCACTACTGAATTAACCTGGGGTCCTAATACGTCTCAATGTGTCGAGGAAGAAAAAGAGCCAGAGGATGATACAGACGATTCAAATAATTCCGATGCTGATAATTCAGATGATTCTACTGATAATGACCCTGATCCACCTGATCCTGATGATGATCCAACTAAGCCACCTTGTGAAAGAGATTGGATAGTCATAAAAGAGACTTTAATTACTTGGACTGAAGAATATCCGATTCCAGAAATATTTTATATATCGAATAATTATACAATCGAAGCTCATAAAAGTATGATAATAAATATATCATTGACCTTTGAAATAAATGATGACAATAATGAAAAAGGATATTTCATTATCTCGTCAGATACTGATAAAAGCGAAGAACCTTTTTATTGGCCTGAAGCGATTGATGAATATATCGGTAATGGGAAAAATGAAAAATTAACAAATTTGGAAATTATTTTAGAGTCGGATTTATCCTTGGGACTTTCCTCTTTTGCTTTAATGCGAAGAAGAGATCTCGAAGAAAGTTCATATTTAGGAAAGCAATGCAACATAATAAAAAATGATATTTCTAACGGAAAATGCGGCGATGGATTTTTTTGCCAAAGTAATAATGAATGCAAACAATGCGAAAATAAAGAATGCAAAAATTGTGACGAAGCTACACAACAATGCACTGAATGCTTTTTAACTTCTGTTGAAGGACAATGGAATCCACCTGGAGGAAAAGGAACGAATCTTAAATGCGATTTGGATTATATTGATATAACAAAAGTGAAAATAAATGGACAAAAAAAAATAGAAGTACCACCTGCTATACATTGGAGAGTCACGATGGATTTTTGGGTTTGGATTTCGGATACTTCTGTCTTAAATGATATAAAGATCAATTTGAATATAGTTTATAAAGACTTTATTGCTTTTACTTTAGCAGGTGTCTCTAATGGATTAAAAATATATGCAACACCTATAGAATGGCTTTATGAATATCCAACATGGGACGAAGATGAAGATTCAAAAAAAAAATATTATAATGATTATATCGAAGCTAATAAATATAAAGATACCATAGAATTTTTAAAAAAAGTTGTTGGTTCATACGGTGAAGTAACAATGGAAGATTTAGTCCGAAATGCCACATCGAATTGGGTTTATATTCGCTATGCATTTAATTTAGACTCGAGTAAACATTATTTAAATAACTTACCTGAAAGTAATTTACGAGTAGCTCAAATTTATACAGAACAAACCGGTATGCCTTTTCATTTGAAGAAATTTTATAGAGTTAATGACATGACATATTTATATTTTAATAATTTCTATCATCCTTTAGCAAATACGCCAATCGAAGGACAAAAAAATCTTACTATTTATTTCAGAAATTTGAATATTTTTAGAGAATATATACCACAAAATATAATAACGAAATATTATAATTTACATTTAATTACTGATCCTAAAATATTTCCTCAATTATTATTCAGTTTTCCTTTTTCGGGATTAACTGTATCAAAAACTTCAGCAGATAAAGATAAAATTAAAGGATATAATTATTATATAAGAAATGAAAGAGGAGAAATTGATGATAGTAGAAGAGAAATTAAAGAATATAGTGCTGTCTATGATGGTGAAGATGAAGGTTTAAAAACTTTGCGTCCTCCAAGGAATTTTTGGCGTTTGAATTTCTTAGAATTGAATAAGCAGCCTGAAACATGCGATTTTGAAGAATTAATACCTTTATCATGTTCTCCTAATCAATACTGCTTTGACGAAGATAAGCCTTTCATATGCATAGATAATTATAATGATAAAAGACCATATTATTTAGATTTACAAAATTTAGAATGTATAACTCATTGTCCTTATGGATATATGCATCCTCCTCGATATATAGATACTTATCAAAGATTATATTGTGGTCATTATTGTGATATAGGAAATAAACAATGCCCCTCGGATGATTATAAATATACGGATATTTATACTAATTTCCTTTGCTCAAATGATTTTTTTAATTTGTACTATAAATGTTTTAGTAAAACCGAAGCTTTAAATAATGCTGATTTCTCCGGAATATTCTTTAGTGATTTTTTAAGAACACCTACTATTTATATTAAATTGCCTAAACCTTATGAACAATTTGCAGTTGATTTTTGGTATTTCCCTGATCAATTATTAAGAAATAAGAGATATATTGATAAAGATAATGATAAAGAAAAAGATTATAAGCCGACAGCACATGATAAACCACCAGAAGAAATGGAAAGAATTATTTTTTTAAGTGATGCATTTAAAATTATGTATGGAGATAAAAGTAAATATAATGTAGTGACTTTTTATAAAAATGGAAATCCAGCTTTTTCAAATTCAGCTCCGATAACTCCAGTGGATGATAATAATTGGAATCATGTTGTTTTAACCTACTTTAAAAGAGCCTCAGATGGTTCTTATACTTATTATTTGACATTTAGTAATAAACAATATGAATATTGTGGGGGTTATTATGGTAATATTAGAATAAACTATGATTTATATTGGAGAACATCAACTAGTGTTCAATTAAGTGAAATAATTTTTTGCACTCAAGATGAAAATGTTGAAGGCAGCTCTAATTTTTTAAAAAATGCATGTAAAACTGCTCAATGGTTAGATGGTTATTATAGAAGATTACAAATATTTGATCTGACATTTAGTGCGAAACAGCCAGTATTTTCCTCACATCAATATGAAGATGATGGTTTAAATGGAATGTTAAAACACCGATATATTTTTGGATTAAATAGTATTGTTGATAATCGTTTATTAGATTCTATAGGAACTTCAGATGGATATATTCCTTTATTACGAGATGCAAAGGCATATGATATACAAAATCCTGATAGAGCAAATTATATTTTATATGAATCAAATTTCGCTCCTCAAGGCGGCATACAAAATTGGGGTTATCAATATGTTTCTAGTTATACATTTACCCCTCCAAAACTTGAAGCAAAAGGAACAATATGTCCTCTTTCAAAATGTGATATTTGTCAATCATCGTCAATATGTCTCAAATGCAAACCAGGATTTTCCTTATTTAGTAAAGATTGCAAAGGTGAAGTTAATAATCCCGAAAGAACTGCCACATATTTTTATAAAAATCCTGGAGAAAATATGCCTGAACGACTTAGTTTGAAATTGGACTTTACTAAAATAATAAATGAGCCATATTTTACTATATTTTTCTTTATTAAAATATATGGATTTGTTGGAGAAGAGCCAAAAAAAGGCCCGGTTAAGTTAGTCATTTTTCATCAAGAACCGTTACAAGATGGCACAATGGAAGATAAATTTTATCTTGCATGGGAGCCAAGTCCTGAAAAAAAAGAAAAACTTTTCTTTTATGTTAATGATCAAATAATATTTTCTTATGAATATTTTCGTGAATATAATTTTGGATTGTGGGTTCCTATTTCATTTACCGCTTTCAGAGAAGAAGATAGAAGATTTAAGATGAATATGGCTCAAGCTTCAATTCTTTATACTAATTTAGGATTCGATGAAGAATATAATTCCAATAATGAATTATTTCCTTATGTAAAATTCACTCAATTCACAATTACAAATAAATGGGTTGGATTACTAAGTGATATAAAAATATATAGTAAGTTTATAGTCAATGCATGGGGTATTATTAAGCATCAGCACGAATCCCCAGGTGAAGAAAACGATGATATTCCCGATAGTGCAATAGAAGAACTTACATTAAAATCCGACACTCCCGATTCCTGCCTTACTTCTAATCAAATATTGAACCAACCAGCATCAGGTTATAAAGTGGTATGTGTCGCAGATTATAATCCTCATTTGTATAAAGGATGTGGAGATATGGAAGCTCAAACAATAAGGTATCATCAAGGAGATGGATATAGTGGTTTATGTGGTGCTTGTTGTCCTCGTAATGCAGCCCCTGATAGATGTTTAGGAGGACATGAAGTTACTTGTGGTACATGGAGTGAAGATCATAGTTGTGAAAATCAAACACCAATATGGAAAACGAATTATTTAGGATTTGACGGTAAAAGAATAAATTGTTATTATATTTGGTATATCGATTATAATAGATTTCAATACGCTAAATCAAATGATGTTCAATCGCCCCAGGATGTCTGGGCTATTGATTTCTGGTGGAAAACTTCCACGAACCAAGCTGTTACAGAAAGAACTTTAACTAATGGTTATAGAACTAGTGAAAATAATAATAATTTTAATGAATTTATTATAGAGTGGAATTATCATCTTAGAGTTAGAGTTAAAAAGAATGTTGATTCTGAAATTGAAAATCGTTTTTCATATACAGTCGAATGTAAACCTTTAGTCGTTCTTGAACATCCTGATTTAAACAGTCCAGAAACAATAGAAACAAATGTTGGCAATGCTCATTATAGATGGCGTTATGTTACCTGTGGTGTGAATTTCCAAGAAAAAGTTTTTTATTTGACTACTAATAATAGATTCACTGAAGATGTTCCTTTTACATCAACTTTAGTATTAATACCAGGAGGAAGGACAACTTTTTCAATAACTGAAAACAGCAGAGTAGGATATGGATTTACATTTATATATCAATTAAGACTTTGGCATTGTTATAATTGTGCCCATTCTTTTAGAAATTTGAGATACGATAGTGAAGATAAAAATTTTAATGCTGTTTATCATTGCTTTTGGGGAAGATCAGCAAGCGCTAGTTATGCTCAATCATTTGCTGATTCTTCTAATTCTATTTATAAAGCAACAACTACGACTATGTATCAAGCAGCTGATTTTCCTGGGTATACTCTTAATTATGGTCCAGGAGAGCCTGTTCTCTGTGATGAAACAATTTATCAATATTACAATGAGGATAAAGATCAATGCGAAAGACATTATAATATTGCTCGTATGCCAAGCGATTATAAAATGAGTATTCCTTCGTCAAGAAATGCAAGATATACAATGGATTTCTGGTTCTTTGTTGAAAATAGTGCTGAATTATCTCCTGGTGTAAATCTTCTTTGGGAATATCATATGAGTATTACCTTATTAAGAGATACTTCAAATAGAAATACTATTAATGCAATTTGCTTTCCACAAAGTTATAGAGATAATGTTGATTTATTAGGTGGACAAGAAATTATTGATCTATATGACAAGGCTCTAAACAAAGATAAATATGCTTTTTATCAAGGTTCTTCAAAATGGAATTTTGTCAGATGTGCTGTTGATCAAACTAGAAAAAGATTTTTTGTTAATGATAATTTGGAACTTGATTTAGAAGGAGAAATATTATATGGAACAACAAGAAATTATAGACCTTTCAGATTTTTCAAAATAAGTGAATGGCATGATTTAAAATTCCAAAATGCTCGTTTTAATCCTACAAGGATTTTCCTAAGACAAATTAAATGTTATAGAGATTATATAGATTTCAGATTAATGGAATTAAAATATAAAGCATGTGGTTATCCAAATGGTTGCGAAAATGGATTATGGGCAAGAGCATCAGGCTGTTATTTTTATCCTTTAGCTTTTTGTTTCGATTACGGTGAAATTCTTTGGCCAGGTTGGCCTTGCACTGATAGGAGAAGCTGCTTTGATGGTCATTGGGAAGGTAGTGGTCTAATTTATCATATTTTTCGAGAATATCAAGATAATGATCTAACTCCTAACAATTATCATTGGAGATATTTATTACAATATGATAATGATGTATATTATCCAACTTTCCCTGATATTTATATGCCTCATTTCTGTTGTCATGGTATGTATGGTGGCGATAGGGAAGAATGCAATGGAACTTTTGCCCCTTGCACTTTAAGGAATAAAACAGCTTATTTTTGGCCCCTTGGAACAAGTATGAAATTATTAGATCTAAATACTTTAAAACAAGTTGATAAATGTACTGATTCTTGTAGACCTCCTGATAGTTCATATAAAGCTAATTGGTGTCTTATTGAAAAATTTACAAATAACATGATGAATTGTGCCTATGAAAAAGCATCCTATGATACATATTCTAAAAGTTATGAATGTTTAAATGGATATGAAAAAGTATATTACGAATGTATCGATAAAAATATAATACCATATAGTGCAATGTATTTTTCAAATGTATATTCATTTCCAAATATTATTTTTAATGTAGCAGATGTAGCAACAGAAAAAATGCCCTATCTTGATTGGAACACCGAAACAAGATTACCTTCATATTACATAGAAATTTGGATGAAATTCGACGCTCTTAATTACCGAAAAGAAATAACTGATATAGAACATTATTTATATGCACATCCCCATCAGATAATAAAAGACCCAATTGATCAAAAATATAAATATTCGAATAAACTTATATCAGAAGGTTCATATTATTATACACTTAATTCTATGCATAGTTATGAATGGAACAAAATAATTATAGAAAACTATTATGATCAAGATACTAAATTATTCTCGATTAAATTATATTTAAATTATGAATTTGAAAATCCTGAAATAAGCATTCCTGATTTAGAATCTGAAATATATAAATTACATTTTAGAGGATTTGGATTTTGTGATAAAACAGATAGTTATTGTCGAGTTAATAATGATCCGGCATATTTAAGATGGGGTGTTGCTTGGTATAGGAATTTTAGAGTTTGGGATGCGGATATAACCTCTTTACAAACGATACAAGCTTGTGAATATGGATATACACAATTAATTAATGCTCAAAAATATTATTTTTCTTTAACCGTCGACACAATAAAAGAAAATACAATAGTCGATAGAATAGATCCAGAAAAGAATAAAATGGTATTGAATTATTGGATATTTTATCAAGGTAATGAATTCCAAAAAGCATTTGATAACGCAATGAGAGAAAATTATAGCACGGATAATTTCGACAAAACATTCGTTTTCGAAAATAACTACATTAGTGGTATAAACGAAGACGGTACTGATTATTTAATATCAGCTTGTGCCAGCGAATGCAAAAGATGTTATTCTTCATCAAATACAGATTGTTATGAATGCAGATTGGGTTATTCTATATACGGTAAACAGTGCAAAGTTCGAACGGGATATTTCTTAAAGACTCCGCCGAATGATACCCTGACAGAAGAAATAAATATTGTAATAAAAGATGATGATAAAGAATTCGAGCTCGAAAAAGAAACAAATTTCACAATGACTTTATATATTAAATTCTTCGGAATCGAATTAAAAAAAGTAGTTAAAGGAAAAGAACGTTATGTTTTAGTATGTTTTTATAAAGATTCAAATAGGGATTGTAAAACTTATATCGGCTATAATTATTTCAACAAGGCAATAATTTTCGTTGTTAATGATAAAGAAATCTATTCTTCAAGAGCTAAATTATATGTCGGAGTTTGGACTCATTTTGGTATATCTATACATCGTCAAAAGAATGATAACGATCATTTTCCTAATATGTTAAATTTCATGATAGACCAACAAGAATTAATTCCTGTTCAAGGCTTTAATCCTACTACAGAAGAAGTAAACATAAATTGCTTTTCGATAAGAACAGAACCAATATGTTATTATTCATCATTTAAGGTTTTTTCGACTTTTTATTTCGGTCCTTATGGTCATGTTAATGCAATAGGAGCAACTCGTGGTAGTAAATTATTATACCAGGTTAATTTATATGGCTCATCTAATATTAATTGTATAACCAATGCTGATTTAAATGATTACCCCACAGTTAATATAAAAACTTTAATTCCAGTATGTGTTCCTGATTATTTACCTTATGAGGATACTAATAATATATGTTCTGATGATAATCATTTCATGGATGTGATATATAAAGTCTCACCACCATGTGAATTATGTGACTCGCAGTGTATCACGAATTGCTTCGCGTTAGAAAGTAATGCATGCACTTGCGATTATTATGAAGGCTTGTACTGGGTTAAAACAGATAGTAAATATCAGTCTTATGAATGCCAAAGAATTGATAGTATTAATTTCGCCTTTTTTGAGTCTGTGACTTTAAATGGATTAAACGTGGTTTCAAATGATGAAATGTCGATCGTATTTTGGTTAGATATTTATGAATATTTAGATAATAAATTTGGTAAGCTTGAAATAATCTGGAATAGACATTTAGCTATGATTATTACAGGCAATGGAAAACAAGGCGATGAAAAATTTTTAAATATTGCTTGTCATAACGATTACGATATAGATAATCCTGATAATGGCCAAACAATAATATTCGATAATGGCCGTCTTGAATTTAATAGATGGCATTATATAAGATGCTCTGTTGATAAATTTCATAAATTATCAAGAATTAATGACTTAGATGAAATAGAAAATATTAACGTAATTAATTATAACAGTAAACCACCTTTAACGAGCTCGTTAACTATTGCAGATAAAACAGTCAATTTCAATTATGGTTTTAGTTTCGTAAGAGAATTGAAATTATATAGTTCATATAATTTCCCTTTTTGGGACGATAGACATCATAATTTAAAAAAAAACAATTTCGAATATTTATTACACTATTTCCATAACACTTTCACCCAAGATAAATTATCCGACTCGAAAATAACCGACGAAGTCGAAGGCTTAGTAACAAAATTAACAGTAAAACCAAAACGAATAGGATATAATTATGTAATAGATTACGAATATTTAGTCATATGTGAAGAAGGCTATGTATATAACGAAAAATTTAAACGCTGTGATATTTTCGACTCAGAAGAATGTAAAGTGCCGCGAACCGCAGAAGAAAAATGCTTAAGATGCGGTGCGCAAAGACCCTATTTAAAAGATGATGATAAGTGCTATTTAGATTGTAGTCCGTATTATTTCGCTGATGATTATTTTAAACAATGTAGAAATTGCGATGATACTTGTTATACATGTTTCGGAAAAAAATATAATAATTGTTTATCGTGTGAAGGAGATTACTATTATATCGCTTCTTTACATATCTGTGTTAAAAATTGTCAAAAGTATGGTTTAGTAATATCTACCGAATTTGCTAATACTTGTGAAGAATTGGTTTCTTCTTCGTATATTTCGGTTCCGGTCTTTTTGAATAATTCATACGATTATAATCCAGCAAATGAGGATTTTGTTTCGAAAATAATAAACCGAGATAACTTTAATAGAATCGAAGGACATTTTGGAAAAGATATTTCAGCAGGAGTTAAAACTAAATGGATTTATAATAGAACTGCAACTATAGAATTAAATAGTAAATATCGTTATTATGATATAAATGATATTCCTGATGCTTATCCAATATTAACTGATCCAACTGAATTTAATATTGACTTAGCCAATGATTATTTTAAGTACGGATATAATTATGTATTTGATTGGGAAATTATTTCAGAAAATGAAGAATATTCCACAAGTCATACACATAGATATATTCTTATGATGAATGATTATCCATCAGTCGGCCCTATTAATATCATACCTGCTGAAGGATATCTTACTAATACTTTCTTATTTACTATCAACAAATGCAAAGATGATGTTTCTGCTAATAATTTATTATACTATAAATTCACTTACTTCAAAAAAAGATCTCTTGCCAAAGAAGCAGTTGGTTGTGGAAATAAAGATGTTGATAATGAAAATGAAATAATAATTCAAAATTGGTCAAAGAAATCCGAGGCGTTATTTAATTTCCCTGAATTAAATACAGACCCAGAAGAAAATGGTAAATATTATATAAGAGGTTATTGTAGAGATGAATACGGATTATTTTTTAGTGAAATCCAGGAAGTAAAAATTAATAAAATTCCTACCGAATTATCCCCAGGTGAACAAAGACCGAATTTAACTTTGGCAGAAGCATTAGACTCAATAGATATCGACGAAGAATATACTTCAGAGCAATTATTAAACAGAGCTTCAAGTGTTTCAACAACAACCATAGATTACGATAAAGGATACGAAATCGTAAACAGAACTAATGTTACTATATATAACAGTAAAGGAGTTTTACAAGAATATTTAATATTAAAAGAGCCAGAAGTAAATCATAGAAAAGATACAAATGATTATTGTAATACTCGTGGCGGTTCTTATATGATGTATCACTATTTAGTTTGCGATTGTGACGGATATGATGGCAACACATGTCAAATGGAATATTCATCTTATGAACCTGTAAAACAACTTTATAATGATTTGTTGCTTAAAATAAAACGAATGCAAACGGGTAAATATAATCAAGATTTAATTAAATCGGTGAATTTATTAATGAAATCCGCTTCGCAATTTATGGGTATTGATAATATGGATTTCATGCTTGAATCTATAGATTATATTAATTTATACAGGAATAAATTCGCAAATAAAATGATGGAAAATAATAATTATGAATTATATTTTGATATTTATAATTCCTTAATTGATTACGGTTTATCAATAGTAAATAAATTAAAATATAAAAATTTCATAACGAAAAATATGAAAAACGCCGAAGGCTTTTACAACGAGAATAAATTCCGAAGTGCTTCCTTAGCAAAAGGTGATCCCAAAATCGTCCAAGATTATTTCAACAAAATAAAAGTATCTCTGCAAAATTTGTTAGAATTCTATGCTTCAAACAAAAAAGAAGTTCGTTTCATTAATAAGAACATTAACGTATATGTCTCACTCATTAACGAAAATTTCTTATTCGATTCGTATTTTAATATCGAGAAAAAACTGTACGAACCTTATATGGATTTCAGACGCTGTTTAGAACAGACCATGATTCAAAGTCAAGGAAATCCTTCATATAGAGTGTATTTATCGGCGATTGTATGGAAGGTGAATCCGTATATGTCCTCGGAAAATCTTTATTGGAATACGACAAGTCCTGTAATCACTTTTAAATTTTTGGATTATGACACCGGAGAAAAAATATACTTATCGAATTGCGGAAATGCTGATAATCAAATACAGTTATATTTCCCAGTGAATAATTATAATTTAACCGAGAGAATAAATGCAAAAAAAGATTTACTATCGCCAGAAAATCAATATAGTTTAGATGATGATATATTTTGTGATCCGGTTTATATAAATGCATCCGGCGCTGTGTTTAATTCAACTCCAGAAGAAAGACGTAATAAATATTTCTTAGGATTTAATTTCTCTTGTGATTATTACAAAGTAAAATCCGAAGATCAAAGTAATATTCAATTAACAAAAGAAACTTTAGATTATCATAAATATACAAAGGAAAATTATATTCAATGTCTAAGTAATAAATTAGTACAAGAATCTTACGGCGAATTCGTAGTTGATTCATACGAGGTCCCTGCTGAATTTCATATTAACTCAAGATTCTTTTATTTAAAGCATTATATGTTATTAGCCTGGAAAGAAAATTACAGTGAGAACCAAGCTTTTTATTATTTCATAGCGTTAACAGTGACATATGCTGCACTTAGTTTAGGATATATATATTTCGAGAAATATTATTACATTCATAAACAGAAATTGGGCGAATTAAAGACTGAAGCAACTAAGATGAATTTACCTTACCGCGATGAATATATATTTAATAACGATTTACAAATGGAACAAGAAATCAAAGGTAAATTAAAAGATAAAAGGAAACCGAATATGGAAGAAATGAATTTAGATACGAATAATGTCGATATAGGAATAATGGCGGATAATATTGCTAAATATAATAAAGGATTTAAAAGTAAAGAAAATGCTTTAGGTTTCACTCCTGAATATTTCGGAATAAAAGAAAAAAAACAAATAAAAATGAACTCGCGATATTTCCCAGGCGAAGTCGATATAAGAACTCATCCAGATATGAACGATGAAATATCCCCAGAACGCTTAGAAAAAATGAAAAAATTCTACCAAGTCGGATTCAAAGGGTTATCTCCTAATGAATTAAACCAGAAAGAAATGCAACTGAGTAAAGATAAACGAAGAATTTTAATAAAAAAACAAGAAAAGCTTGGGAAAATTATCGAACAAGATGAAGATGACGCCTTAGATTATGACCCAAGAAAAAACGACTTTTTTAATAGCGAAGATGAAAATGATAGTGAAGACCAAAAAGAAAAAGAAACAACTCTGAATAAAAGAGCGACAAGAAATCGCAAAAGTAATTTAGATCAATATAGAGATTTCGTGAGTACAAGTGAGCAATTAAATACCGAAGATAATTTAAAAAGTTCAAAAAGAGCAACAAATACCAAAAAATTTTTTGGCTCGAATCCGCCAAAAAAAGAAAAAAAAGAAAAAAAAGCAGTGCGTAATTCATTTGTTTTTACAGAAAAAGACCAACAAAAAATAGGAAAAAGCACTTCTAAATTTTTTAATAACGATAAAGATAATAATATTGATACTATCAAAATAAAAAATAAACGCAAACAAAAAAATATTTTTCAAAATGAATATGATGACTTATACAAGCCTGGTTTCAAAGGGCCAAAAGTAGTAAGCGAAAATTTAGGCTTCTATAGTAGAGAAACCCTCGATTTCGAACAAGATATGGACACGGAGAATAAAAACCCTCCATATTTTGGTAAACGTTTTAAAAAATTAAAATCTAAAAAAGAAGAAGAAAAAGGCCAAGGACAAAATGCCGATCTTCGAGTGGGATTTTATTACAAAAATAGGCAAATTGATTTAGCCGATGTCGAAGAAGAATTACCTCCTTTAGCGGAGAATTTAACATTTGAAGTAAAAATGGAAGAATTTTATAATTATTCAATATCGTTCAAAAAATTTTTGTATAAAAATATCAAAAGTCGATATATATTATTAACAACCTTTGATAGAATGAGTATAGTTTATCAAAGATATATGCGTGCGGGAAATTTCGCAGCCCAATTATCAATATTTGCTTTAGTATTATCTATCTTTTTCACCGCGGATGAAAAACAAACCGCCTTTGTCTCAAAAAGTTCCAAGGAAATACCTAATTTTATTTTATACTGTTTTGTCTCAGATGTTATTGGCTGTATCGCCGCGCATTTACCCGCTTATATGTTTTGGGTTAATGATAAAAAATTCAGGAAGTTATATACCACTATAAGAAAAGATGGAGGAATACATGTTTTGAAAGAGATGGAAGATATTATTAAAAAAGGAAGAATCTTTTGGAATATTTTAGGAATAATAATACAAGTTGTTTATATCCTTGTTGGATTTTATTTCGCTTTTGGCTTTTGCGCGACGTATTATTATCAGAGAAGTACTTTTGCTCTTATAAATATCCAGACGAGTATTTCTATTTTCTTCGCAAATACATAATATAGTATAAGGACCTAATCGTCCTGTTCTCAATACAAAAAAATGGACACCTTTTTCAAAAGTACAACTATTTCTAACAAAAGAATGTTCATCATTGCCATTAACTGTTTTATATATATATTTATTTTCAATTACATCTGGTAATTTATCTGCATTTAATGATTCTTTTTCGAGTATCCAATGAAATTTAATAAGATCTGGTTTATTTTCTACTTTTAGGAAGGAATATGTTCATTTAAAATAAGAATATCACCATCTTCATCCTGGAAAAAAATTTGTTCTAATGGTTCATTTATTTTAAATATTTGCTTTACTGTCTTTTTTATTTGATCTTCGTTTATTGTATCATAATATTTTATTTTTTGTTCGCATCCTTTATAATAAATATTCAATTCTTTTTTAGACATGATTATTATTAATAAACTGTATTATATTTTTATGAAATGAAGATTTAGTTATTATATAATTATAATTGAAGGTCAATGGGGATTGGGGATTGGGGATTGGGGATTGGGGATTGGGGATTGGGCCCA
>ERZ842401.5208-NODE-5208-length-14563-cov-48.978288_pt1 | contig 14563 bp, 11 predicted proteins | sample MGYA00521270_ERZ842401 | MGnify/ENA primary metagenome ERZ842401 (study PRJEB31892, sample SAMEA3878208) | bioreactor metagenome | biome: Moose rumen | place: Sweden | collected 2011-10 | study: EMG produced TPA metagenomics assembly of the PRJEB12797 data set...
CGAATTTTACGAGATTTGTCGAAGACCCACGAGGAACGCAGTAATTAAGCGAATTATTCTTTATGCGCAGCAATTCGTATAATTCGAATAATTCGTAGTTTTGAAAAAGAATAGCATTTGTATAAACTAAATTTGAGTAGTTGCTTAATTAATAATTCATAATTAACAATTCTTTATTCTTCTTTTTTAAGGGAGCAGTCGTGATGTCAGCTTGTGCAGGAGAATGCCTGCCACGGTGCAGCCTGCCATGAGGCAGAGCGTGGCGATATCGTGCCACCGGGGGGCAATGACGAGCTGCTGGCTGCAGATGGCAGAGAAGAAGAGGGTCTGGATGAGGTAGACCTCGAGGCTGGCATTGCCCGTCTGACGGATGATGGCGCTGGCCCTGCCCAATAGCCTGGACAGCAGCTTGGACAGGGTGCAGAGGGCTATCATGAACAGGGGCAGCAAGAAGAAGACGGCGTAGTACTTGAACTCGGCGATGGCGTGGTGCTTGGGGAAGAACAGGGCGAAGAGGGGTATGCCCGCAGCTGCGAGGGCAAGGAACGCACGGGTGCCGGACTGCTGCTTGATGAACTTGCCGCAGTACATGCCGCCCACAAAGGCGGGCAGGCGGTAGTAGAAAAAGAAGTGTTCGCGGCTGAACGTCTGGTCGCTGGCGGCAAAGTAGGCGCTGGCGAGCACCACGACGCACAGCAGGAGCAGCAGCCACTGGCCACGGGTCGTGATGAGCCGCTTGACGAAGGGGGCGGCAATGTAAAGCGCTACGATGGAGGGGATGTACCACTCGAAGAAGGGGCCGCCCGTCCAGAAGCCTATGGTGGTGTAGCGGAACAGGTAGAGGGGCAACGTGTCGCCAAAGAGCAGCAGGCTGGCAAAGATGCCTACGAAATAGTAGGTGGGGAAGATGCGGCGGAAGCGCTTCAGGTAGAACGCGGGCAGGCTTGGCCCCTTGGCCAGCGAGTAGTAGAGTCCTAAGCCTGAGACGAACATGAAGATCTCGACACCGGCAAAGCCATACTGGGCAATGAAGCCGAGGGGCTTGAGCGTGATGAAGCGGAAGTGGAGCATCATGATCCAGATGATGGACCAGCCCATCAGCTCTGCACGGTAGGTGGAGAGGTCGCTCAGCTGGAAGTGCAGCTTGGTGATGAGGGTGTTGGCGGTCATGGGGGGAAACGGTGGTTTTATGCGGGCTTGCTGCCCTGGCGCCCCCTGATGAAGTCGCTGAGACCGGCGAGCATGGCGCGGCGAAGGTCGGGGCGGCGTTGCAGGGTGTACCTGAGCAGGTCGCGCAGTGCCACTGCGCCGATGAGCCAGGTGTAGGTGAGCAGGCGCAGGGGCAGCGCTATGTTGCGACGGGCGAAGAGCAGGCGGTTGCGCGTGATATAGTAGGTGCGCAGGGGGCTGGCCTGGCCTGTGGTCTGGCTCTCCTTGTGGTAGATGGTGCTGGCGGGGTCGTACCACAGGGTGTAGCCTGCACGGCGGAACATGAGCGACCAGTCGAGCTCTTCGTAGTAGAGGAAGAAGCACTCGGGCATGGGGCCTGTGCGTTCGAGGGCTGTGCGCCTGACCATCATGGCGGCACCATGGACATAGGGGGTGGGGTGGGGCTGGTCGTATTGCCCGCGGTCGGGTTGGCCGAAACCGATGGAGCGGTTGCGCAGGGTGAGCCGCGACAGGGGGGTGTAGCCGGAAAACTGGATGGGACGCTCGTCCCAGAAGAAGCGTATCTTGGGGCATACGGCGGCGATGTGTGGGTCGGACTCAAGGCGGCTTGTCAGGGCGTCGGCATTCCATGCGGGGGGCAGCTCGGTGTCGTTGTTGACGAAGTAGAGGTAGCGGCCGTGGGCTGCCTGAATGCCAAGATTGTTGCCACCGGCAAAACCCAGGTTGTGCTGGCTGCGCAGGACGATGATGTGGGGATAGCGCTGCGCGAGCATGGTGGCCTCGTCTTGGCGCGATGCATTGTCTACCACGATGATCTCGGTGTCGGCCGAGGAGGGTATGCTGTCTATCAGGGCGCAAGTGTCCTTGTACCCGTTGTAGTTGACGGTGATGATGGAAAGCTTACACTCGTGATGCACGTTTCTTCTCCAGTTTCAGGCGTTTCTTCTCTTCTTGTTCGGCAAAAAGGCCGTCTTCGTATTCGGTCCACTCGTCTTCAATGTAAGGCAGCGTGTAGACAAGGGCGAGCCCGCCGTAGAACAGCAGACACATGGGGAACTGCATGAGCACCTGGTTGGCATAGCCACCCAGCTGCATGGCCACGAAGGCACAGCATAGGCCCGCACCGATGCCTCGCAGCGACTTGTTCTTCAGCTGGAACATCACGACCCTGGACGCACCGGCGAACATGATGAACGTGGTGATGAGGAAGACAACGATGCCGACGTAGCCCGTGCGAATCCAGATGAACACATACTCGGAGTCGGGGGGGATAGTGGCCAGCTTGCGGTAGCGGTTGTTGGCAGGCACATTCTCGTAGCCCATGCCCAGCCCGATGCCCCAGGGGGCGTCGCGCAGGTATTTCTTCATCACGGCCTGGTTGATGGTGCGCTGGTTGGCCGAGGCGTCGTTTTTGTTGAAGCCGGAGCGCATGCGGCGTATCTGGGCATTGCCGTTGCCGATGGTGGTGAAGGCCAAGATGGCGTATGCCAGCACGAACATGACAGCCACGGGCACGGCAATCTTGAAGGACTTGGAGAGGATGGTGTAGGCACCGAAGCCGGCAAAGACGCAGAAGGTGGCCGTGCGGGTGCCTGAGGGGAACATGCCCCACACGCAGGCGGCGCCGACAAGGAAGAAGAAGTACTTGAGCTTCTTGATCTTGCACGTGATGCCGGCAATGAGGAACGCCACGCCTGTGGCTGCCATGCAGATGCCGAAGCAGGCGGCGTCGTTGAAGATGGAGAACAGGCGAATGGTGGCACCGCCGTTGATGATGTGGGTGGTGCGGCCTGCTCCCTGAAGGAAGGCATTCTCCATGGGGGTGAGGCCCATGTGCTGTTGCTTCCACACCCAGAACACGGCAAAGAGCGACAGCCCGCCCCATACATACATATAGGTGATGAGCCGTTTGGGGGTGGAGATGTAGATGGTGAACACGACAAGGGCATAGAGCAGCTGGAAGGCCATCATGCGGGCGCCGGTGTACCAGGCGCCTACCTGTATGCCGAGGCCGCAGGTGTCGTTGAGAATCTCGAGTGTGCAGAAGGCGACCCACACCAGCACGGCGAACAGCATGGTGTTGAGACAGCGCTCGAAGCGCGTCTCCTTGACGTCGATGATGGCCATGGCTATGAGCAGCAGCTCAAGCATCTCGTTGGGCAGCGAGGTGGGAATGCCCGTAAGGGGGAAGCTCTTCCACTGGATGAAGTAGTTGAACCCCATCAGCGCCCAGAACAGTATCATCGAGTGGCCAAAGCAGAGAATGGCGCCGATGACCACCACGGGGATGAGACACACGGCGGCAAACATAGAGAAGCCGGCGCTGGCAAACTCGTAGAGAGCCAAAGCGAAGAGGAGAAAGAGTATGGCAACTCTTCCTCCGGTATATTCGTCTGATGAGTAACTGCTAAAGGCGTGCTTCATCTGCCGTTTGCCTGTCGTTTGGGGGTGTGGATGGATGACAATGCCTGCTATACGGTGGGGGAGCCGGGTTACTGAGCGTGGTTGTTCTCAGTAGCGGTGAGACCGAGCTGCGACATGCGATAGACAAAGTTGTTGAACTTGGTGTAAGGCGGCAGCTGGCCGACAAACTCCTCGACGGCATAACGGTTGGCCTCGGTGAGATACATGAACAGCGAGTCTTTGTTCTCCAGGCGTGCCTGCAGCTCGTTGAGCGCCTTCTGGTCGACGTCTTTCCAGGTGCGGTTGGCACGTGTCACCATCAGGTTGATGGTGCCCATGTTGAGCAGGGCGGGCGATATGGAGTTGTCGTCGAGGTTGGGATACTCGATGATGGCAATCTCGTCGGGCTGTATGTCGGGGCACAGGTCTTTCACGTCCTTGGCCAGGATGTAGCGGCTGTCTTCGGCAAGGAAGTCCTCGTCGTAGGTAAGGCGGCGCACACGCAGGCCAAGCGACAGCCAGTAGTTCTCGAGCTCCTGGGCAATGTAGCTCTTGCCGTTGGCAGCGTCGGTAGACAGCAGGTTGAGCACGTTCTGCTGGTCGTCCTTGAAGTAGGGCAGCAGGGCCTTGCTCAGCTGGCGCAGCGCCATGTCGCTGATAGTCTTGTTGAAGCGACGGTAGCGCAGCGAGCTCTCCTTGGGATAGCAGCCCAGCACGGGAATCTTGGTGATGCGCTCGGAGCGCATGCGGTCGCGCAGGGTGCGGTCGAGCATCTCGATGATGAAGAAGTAGAGGGCGGTCAGCACGAAGGTGAGCATGAAGGCGCCCAGCAGAATCATCATGCGGTTGGTGGGCTGAGCGTTAAGGGGGAATGCCGGCGGTGTGAGCACACGCAGGGTGGCAGTGGTCATCAGCAGGTTCTTCTGGCGCAGGCGGGCTGTGTTCAGCGAGCGCATCATCTCCATGTAGTTGCCCTCGAGGAACGACACGCGGCGCACCTTGCGGTCGAGCGTGGCGCCTATGGGCGAGTAGTACTGGAACTGGTCGTCGAGCTTCTTCTTCATAATCTCGACCGTGGCCTGCTCGGCCTTGGTGCGCTCCAGTATGAGCATCTGCTCGAGCCACTGGTCGGACAGCGAGCTGGCCTTGATGCTGGTCTTGGGCACGTAGGTGGCGCCCTCTATCTCGCCGGTGAGCTGTTTCACTCGTGTTGTGGCTTCGTTCAGCTGGCGCTCGGCTATGGCCAGCTCCTGCTGGGCCTCGGCGTCGGTGCCGCCGTTCTCGCTGCTCATCAGCTTCAGGTTAGAGATGCGCGACTGCAGGCGCGAGATCTCGCGCACAAGCTGTGTGAACTCGGTGTTGGAGCGCAGCACCGTGGCGCGGGCACCCATCTGGCGCTCCAGATAGTCGAGCAGTGCCTGGGCGGTGGCCAGGTTGCGGTCGTTGTCGTTTCGGATGTTCTGTTGCTGGGCATCGAGGACGGTGAGCTGCTTGGTCTGCTCGCCATAGTTGATGATGCCCTTCTTGATGTTGTAGTTGATGAGGTTGTTCTCGGCCTCGGTGAGCACCTTATACAGCTTCTTCACCTCGTTCTCGAAGAACTTGATGACGTTCGACGTCTCGCCCAGGCGCAGTTGCTGGTATTGCTTGGCGAACACGCGGTTCAAGATGTCGAGCGTGTTGTAGCAGATGCCGGGGTCGTTGGCCGAATAGCTGATGTCGATGATGTCGGTACCCTCTAACTGCATAGGCTTCAGACGGCTGGTAATGTTGTCGATGCCGAAGTACTGGTGGTTGTGCAGTATGCCGAAGAGATAGTTGTTCTGCAGTGCTTTCTCGTAGCTCACGAGGTTGTTGTAGGTGGCGTTCTCGTCGTTGGGGTTTATAAGGCCTTTCACGTCGTTGGGCACGGTGCTCTCCAGGGCACGGTAGTGTTCGGCGGTGATGTAGTTGTTGTCCTTCTGCTTGTTGCCATACATCATGCAGCGTGCAAACAGGCGCAGCGAAACCTCGTGGATGGTGTTGTCGGTCTGTATGATGTGTATCAGGTTCTTGATGTTCGTCTGGGCGTTGCCCGTGAACGAGCCTGCTCCACCCTCAATGTTGTAGCCCGTAATCATGCCGGTATATATAGTAGTGTCTGAGGTGTAAACACGTTCCAGATTGCGTGTGAGGAACCATGCCACGACAAGTGCTATGAGTGGCAGGATGACAAGATACCAGCGAATCTTGTATAAGAACCTTACTATATATCTGAAAATATCCATGGCTTGTGATGTTTTGTTGTTCCTACTCTAAGTTTTTTTTGCGAGTTTGTCTTTATTTGGCAGCAGCCTCTTGCTTCTTCTTCTGCTCCTTCTCTTCTTTCTCCTGGGCCTTGAGGGCAGCCTCCTGCTGCTTTCGGGACTCCTCGGCTCTCTCCTTGATACGCTTCTGCACCTCCTTGTTCTCCTTGGCTATCTGCTTGTCGGACTTCTGGGGGGTGCTGGTGAGCGTGACCTCGGTGGTAGTATTAGTAATAATAGGTGTATGGGTGATGATTTCCAGCGTCAGGATGTCGGTTGTGATGGTGGTGAGCAGGCCCTGGTAGTTGTTCACGGCGCTCTGTCCGCGCAGACCTGTGTAGGCATAGTCGCCTATCTCCATGTTGCCGTGGTGGAACTCTACCTCGCTCAGCTCGCTGGCACCCTGATAGATGGCGGCGTTCTCGCTGGCGGTCTTCAGTGAGCTGAGGTTGTTGTTGATCTTCACGTAGAGTGTGGCAATCTGCAGCTTCAGCTCGTCGTAGGCTATCTCCTTCTTCAGCTGTGCGTCTTCTACCAGCAGGCGCTTGCGCTTCACGGCGTGGGACAGGTCGAGCACGTCTTCCAGGGGCACGCTGAGGTTCACACCGACGTTCCAGTAGTTCTGCTCAGACCCCTGGAACTGGTATATCATCGGGCTGTACGACGACGAACCGTTGCCCCACATGTCGGTCTTGCCGTAGCTGTAGCTGGCATGTCCGTAGACATAGGAGAAGATGTGCTTCTTCTCCTTGGTCACCTCGGCCTGTGCTATCTCCTGCACCTTTGCCAGCTCCAGGATGGTGGGGTTCTGCTTGGCATTCTCAAAGAGAACGGCCAAGGGCGGGAGCCTGAATTCAGAGAAGTTGATGGTCTTTTCTTCGCTCGAATCGAAGAATCCTGCCACGATACCGCTCCTGTCGGCCTGTGCAAATGCACATACGCCGACGCTGGCTGTAGTCAAGGTAAATATAGCTCTCTTTAGTTTGTTCATTGTTGCAACTTAGGTTCTTTCGGTTTGTTTACACATCTTCTTTCTCTACGAACGTGAACAGTGTGCGGAAGATGATCTTCATGTCGAGGGCAAAACTGTAGGTCTGGCCGTAGCGTATGTCGAGTTGCTTGCGCTCTTCTGCCGACATATAGCCGCCCTTGCTCCTCTCTTCCACTTGCCAGAGACCAGTGAGTCCTGCGGGGGCCATGAAGCGGTCTATGCTCGAGTCGGCTGTCAGCTTCTCTGCTTCGTAGATGGGCAGGGGGCGGTTGCCCACTATCGACATGTCGCCTTTCAGGATGTTGATGAGCTGGGGTAGCTCGTCGATGCTGTATTTGCGGATGAAGCGCCCCACCTTGGTTACACGCGGGTCGTTCTCAATCTTCACGAAGGCGTTGCTGTTGTCGAGGTCTTTCTGCTTGTTGAAGTCGCTCTCGGCCACCACAAAGTCGTCGCCCACCAGCATCACCTCGTCGTCGCTGATCATCATTTCCGACTCTACGCCTTTGTCGTGCATCTCGCGTTCGGCATCTTCGCCGAGTGGCGAGGTGATGACGGTCTTGGCCGACTCGTCGTGGTCGCTGTAGAGATTGTTGGTCTTGCTGAGTTCCTTGAGCCTTTTCTCTGCATCGACATACATGGAGCGGAACTTCAGGAAGTCGAAGATGGTGTAGTTGGTGCCCACTCGCTTCGACTTGAACAACACCGGCCCGCGACTTTCCAGCTTGATGGCCAGTATGGTGAGCAGCATCACTGGCGACAGCACTATCAGCGCAAGCAGTGAGAACACAATGTCGAAGGTGCGCTTCCAGATGGGTATCTTGAAACGCAGTATCTTCCGGCGTTTGATGTCGTTGCCAAAGAGGACGTCCTCACGTTCGCTGATGAACTGCAGCTTCTTGCTCAGTTCGCTCACCGATGCTTCCACCTCGAGTGTGTCGTTGATGCCGCAGTGCTGGTAGATCATCCTGTCGTTGTCCGACAGCTCGTCGGTGAGCAGCACGATGTAGATGTTCTTGCAGTTCTTTCTGAGATAGGTAATTGCTGTCACATCCTCTGTGCGCACACCTTTCTCGTAGAACACGATGAAGTGTTCATTGCGAACACGCGACTGGCAAGCGGCTTCGGCATCCATGTAGTTGTGGGTAAGCTTTACCTGGCAACCTGGCAGATACTTCAGTCGCTCTTCTGTCTGAGGATTTGTTCCTAAGTAGACAACTCCTATCATATTTAATAATGTGTAGCGGTGACTACGCGACGCGGTTAGTTAGGAAGTATTTTCTTAACTCTTATCTTCAGCTCCATGGGGTTAAAGGGCTTCACGATATAGTCCTCGGCTCCAATCTCCAGCAGGCGGATGCGCTCGCTGGTAGAGTCCTCACTCGAGAGCATGATAACCGGAATGTGGCGGAACAGCTCGTTCTGCTTGATCCACTCCAGGAAGTCGTCGCCGCGCATGCCCGGCATGCGGATGTCGGAGATAATCAGGTCGGGTGTGTTGCCGGCCTGAAGCCATTTCACACCTTGCAGACCATCGGGCAGCCACTGTACGTCATAGTCACTCATCAGATAAATAGAGAGCACCTTAGCGATGGTCTCCTTATCGTCTAGTATTAGAATTTTCTTTTTCATCGTTAGTGAAGAATTATAATCCAATTATGTTATTTACGTGCAAAGGTAGAAAAAATATTTTAAATGAGCACAAAATAGAGTAAAAAAAAAGCGTTTTAACGGTTTTTGTTTGTTTATTAAAAATATTTTGGGGAAATTTGCACCTCAAACGTAATATAAATAAATGACATTTGCAGAAAACAATCAATCTAATCATGGATACAGCAAGATATCTTTTAGGCTTTGACGTTGGCAGCTCGTCGGTCAAGGCATCGCTGGTGAACGCCGATAGCGGCAAGTGTGTGTCTGCAGCTTTCTTTCCCGAGAAAGAGGCACCGATAATGGCAGCAAAGGCTGGTTGGGCTGAGCAGGAACCCGACTCGTGGTGGCAGTATGCCAAGCAGTCGCTGCAGAAGATTATGGCCGACGCCCAGGTGAAAGGCGACCAGATCGTTGCCATTGGCATCTCTTATCAGATGCACGGCCTGGTGTGTGTCGACAAGGAACTGAAGCCGCTGCGCCCGGCTATCATCTGGTGCGACTCGCGTGCTGTGCCATACGGCGAGCGGGCTTTTGCCGATTTAGGTGCTGAGCGCTGTTTGCAGCATCTGCTCAATTCGCCTGGCAACTTCACGGCAGCCAAGCTGGCATGGGTGAAGGAGAACGAACCTGACCTATTTAATAAAATATATAAGGTGATGCTTCCTGGCGACTATCTTGCCATGAGGCTCTCAGGTGTGGCCAATACCACGGTGAGTGGACTCAGCGAGGGCATGTTCTGGGATTTCAGGGAGAATAGCGTTGCTCAGTTCCTGCTCGACTATTATGGCATTCCCGCATCGTTTATTCCAGACATCGTGCCCACATTCTCCGAGCAGAGCGTGGTCAGTGCTGAGGCTGCTGCCGAGCTGGGCCTGAAAGCTGGCACCCCCATCACCTATCGTGGTGGCGACCAGCCCAACAATGCCCTCTCGCTCAACGTGTTCAATCCTGGCGAGATTGCTGCCACGGCAGGCACCAGCGGTGTGGTGTATGGTGTGCTGGGCGAGGTGAACTACGACCCGAAGAGTCGCGTAAACACCTTTGCACATGTCAACCACCAATCTCAATTCTCAAATCTCAAACCTCAAACCCGCTTGGGCGTCCTCCTCTGCATCAACGGCACGGGCATCCTTAACGCCTGGATGCACCGCAACGTGACACCCGATATGGGCTATGCCGAGATGAACGACCTGGCCGCACAGGCACCCATAGGCAGCGACGGCGTGGTCATCATGCCTTTTGGCAATGGTGCAGAGCGCGTGCTGCAGAACCGCGAACTGGGTTGCAGCATTCATGGCTTGAACTTCAACAAGCATTCGCGTGCCAATCTCGTTCGTGCCGCTCAGGAGGGCATCGTGTTCTCCTTCTGCTATGGCATGGAGATTATGCAGCAGATGGGCATGGACATCCGCAAGATTCATGCAGGCAAGGCCAACATGTTCCTCTCGCCGCTGTTCCGCAACACGCTGGCAGGCGTCAGTGGTGCCACCATCGAGCTTTACGACACCGACGGTTCCGTGGGTGCTGCCAAAGGCGCTGGCATGGGTGCTGGTATCTACAAAGACCACGACGAGGCCTTCGCCACGCTCGAGAAGCTGCAGGTCATTGAGCCAGATGCAGCCCATCGCAGCGACTATCTGGCCGCATACGCCCGTTGGAAGGAAGTGCTGGCAGCACTATAGGTCTTATAATAAAAAATTATCATTAACATAGAAGCCCGTGCCCCTGTTGTGGCTTCCTCCCTGTTGGGGGATAAGAGGGGGGCTACTTATGGCAAAAGAGTATTTCGCCTTTACAGGCAAGATTCCCTTCGAGGGAAAAGAGAGCAAGAACGTGATGGCTTTCCACTACTATGAGCCTGAGCGTGTAGTGATGGGCAAGAAGATGAAGGACTGGCTGAAGTTCGCCATGGCCTGGTGGCACACGCTGGGTGGCGCCTCTGCCGACCAGTTTGGTGGTCAGACCCGCTCGTATGAGTGGGACAAGGCAGCCGATGCCGTGCAGCGTGCCAAGGACAAGATGGACGCCGGCTTCGAGATCATGGACAAGCTGGGCATCGAGTACTTCTGCTTCCACGATGTAGACCTCGTCGAGGAGGGTGAGACTATCGCCGAGTACGAGCGCCGCATGAAGGAGATCACCGACTACGCCCTGGTGAAAATGCAGCAGTATCCCAACATCAAGCTGCTCTGGGGCACGGCCAACGTCTTCGGCAATAAGCGCTATGCCAACGGTGCCTCGACCAACCCCGATTTCGACGTAGTGGCCCGCGCCATCGTGCAGATAAAGAACGCCATCGATGCCACCATCAAGCTGGGCGGCTCGAACTATGTGTTCTGGGGTGGCCGCGAGGGCTACATGAGCCTGCTGAACACCGACCAGAAACGCGAGAAGGAGCACATGGCCACTATGCTGACCATGGCCCGCGACTATGCCCGCAAGCAGGGCTTTAAGGGCACGTTCCTCATCGAGCCGAAGCCCATGGAGCCTTCGAAGCACCAGTACGACGTCGACACTGAGACCGTCGTCGGCTTCCTGCGCGCCCACAACCTCGACAAGGACTTCAAGGTGAACATCGAGGTGAACCACGCCACGCTGGCTGGCCACACCTTCGAGCACGAGCTGGCCTGCGCCGTCGACGCCGGCATGCTGGGCAGCATCGATGCTAACCGCGGCGACGCTCAGAATGGCTGGGACACCGACCAGTTCCCCATCGACAACTACGAGCTGACACAGGCCATGCTTGAGATTATCCGCAATGGCGGCCTCGGCAACGGCGGTACCAACTTCGACGCTAAGATTCGTCGTAACTCTACCGACCTCGAAGACCTGTTCATCGCTCACATCAGCGGCATGGATGCCATGGCCCGTGCCCTGCTCAATGCTGCCGCTATCCTCGAGGAGAGCGAGCTGCCCAAGATGAAGAAGGAGCGCTACGCCAGCTTCGACGCCGGCATCGGCAAGGACTTCGAGGACGGCAAGCTCACACTGGAGCAGGCATACGAGTATGGCAAGAAGGTTGAGGAGCCCAAGCAGACCAGCGGCAAGCAGGAGAAGTATGAGACCATCGTGGCTCTCTATGCCAAGTAATTTCATGCACACCTGTTGCTGGAAATAGTAGCTGATATTACCATTATCAGGCACCTGTAAACGCGGAAAACACTGCGGCATTGTCCGGAAACAGTGTTTATCCGCGTTTTTCCGTGCCTAAATTTTGGTCTTGTCAGAAGAAAACCGTACCTTTGCACGTCTGAAGATATCAATAACTATCAATAAAAACTAAAATTCTATGTTCGAAGGACAACCGAAAGGACTTTATGCGTTGGCGTTGGCCAACACTGGCGAGCGCTTTGGCTACTACACTATGCTGGCTGTGTTCGCATTGTTTCTGCGTGCCAACTATGGCCTCACCCCAGGTGTGGCAGGCACTATCTACAGCTCGTTTCTGATGCTTGTCTACTTCTTTCCGCTCATTGGCGGCATGATGGCCGACAAGTTTGGCTTCGGCCGTATGGTCACCACGGGCATCATGATTATGTTCCTGGGCTATGTGTTGCTCTCTGTGCCCCTGGGTGGCGACACAGTGGCACTGGTGGTTATGCTGGCCGCTCTGTTGCTCATCGGTTTCGGCACGGGTCTGTTCAAGGGCAACCTGCAGGTGATGGTGGGCGACCTCTACAACGACCCGCAGTACAAGGACAAGCGCGACTCAGGCTTCTCCATCTTCTATATGGCCATTAACATCGGTGCGCTCTTTGCACCCACGGCAGCCATCAAGATTAAGGAGTATGCCGAGCAGACACTGGGCTACTCGTCTAACGATGCCTATCACTTCTCGTTCGCCGTAGCCTGCGCCTCGCTCATCCTCTCCATCGCCATCTACTACATGTTCCGCAGCACCTTCCGCCATACTGAGGGCGGCACGAAGAAGACCGACAGCGGCAAGGCAGAAGCCAGTGCCAGCGAGCCAGAGCTGACCAAGGAAGAGACCAAGCAGCGCATCGTCGCATTGTGCCTGGTGTTTGCTGTGGTGGTGTTCTTCTGGATGGCCTTCCACCAGAACGGACTCTCGCTGACATACTTTGCCGACGAGTTCACTGCCCACACCGCTTCAGGCGTGCAGGGCATGGCCTTCGACGTGTGGAATCTGGTGCTCGTCATCTTCATTGTCTATGGTTTGTTCTCCGTGTTCCAGGGCAAGACTGGCAAGACCCGTGGCATTGCCGCCGCCGTGGTCATAGCTGCCGTGGCCCTGCTGGTGTGGAAGTACAACCAGATGGAGGGCGAGGTCAGCTTCACCGCTCCCATCTTCCAGCAGTTCAATCCCTTCTATGTCGTTGCACTGACGCCGGTCTCGATGGCCATCTTCGGTGCTCTTGCTGCCAAGGGCAAGGAGCCTTCGGCACCGCGCAAGATTGCCTATGGCATGATAGTGGCAGCCATAGCCTATGCTCTGATGGCCTCGTCGTCGCTGGGTCTGCCCATGCCACAGACGGAGGTTGGCCCCGATGGCGAGCCAGTTGCCATGCATGTGGCCGACGTAACCCCCAACCTGCTCATTGGCGTCTATCTCATCCTGACCTTCGGCGAGTTGCTGCTCTCGCCCATGGGCATTTCGTTTGTGTCGAAGGTGGCACCTCCCAAGTACAAGGGCATGATGATGGGTGGCTGGTTTGTGGCCACTGCCATTGGCAACCAGCTGGTCGTCGTGGGCGGTCTGCTCTGGGGCGCCGTGCCTCTGTGGCTGTGCTGGAGCGTGTTCATGGTGGTATGCCTTGTGGCCGCCATCTTCATGTTCGCCATGATGAAGCGCCTGGAACAGGTGTGCTGATGCGGCCTACGGCCTGAAGAAGAAATGACAGATGAAAAATGATAAATGGTAAATGAGAAATGAAAAAGCTTTTCGTCTCTTTATCATTTATCATTTTTCATTTGCTGTTTAGCCCCGTGAATGCGCAGACGCTCACATTTGTTGAGCTGAACTGCGAGAATCTCTTCGACTGCACCCACGACTCGCTGAAGCAAGACCAGGAGTTTACGCCAGAGGGCGTGCGCCACTGGACGCGCACTAAGTTCTGGCGCAAACTCAATCACACGGCTCAGACCATTCTCTCGTGCAGCAGCGAGCTGCCCGACCTGGTGGCTCTCGTCGAGGTAGAGAACGACTCGGTGCTGCACTCGCTCACACGGCGGTCGCTGCTGCGCAATGCCGGCTACGAGTATCTTATGACGCAGTCGCCCGATGTGCGCGGCATCGATGTGGCGCTGCTCTATCAGCCGTCGGCGTTCCGTCCTCTCTGCTATGACATCCTGCGTGTAAGGCCGCTGAAGGACATGCGCCCTACACGCGACATACTCTATGTGCAGGGCGAACTGATAACGGGCGACACCCTCCACGTCTTTGTCGTCCATGCTCCCAGCCGATATGGCGGCGAGCGCCTGACGCGCCCCCACCGCATGCAGGTGGCGCAGACACTCATTGCGGCCACCGACTCGTTGCTGCGTCGCCATCCTGTAGCCCGCATTGTCGTGGCTGGCGACTTCAACAGCACACTTAGCGGCCACTCCCTCAGTCATATTCTCTCCCATGGCCTTCTCAGTGCCACCGACAACGTGCAGGGCACCCACGGCGCCCACAGCAACTATCGCTATCAGGGCCGTTGGGAGCAGATAGACCATGTGCTCGTTTCGCCGATGATGCATGCTTGCGTCGTTGCAGCATACGTCAACGATGCTCCTTTCTTGCTCGAAGCCGACACTAAGTATGGTGGCAAGAAGCCTTTCCGCACCTTCCATGGTTATCGCTATCAGCAGGGCTTCAGCGACCATCTGCCCCTTGTAGTGCGATTCTCCCTCCAAAACCTGCATTTCCTGCACTGACTACTGACTATCAGTAGATTACACATCTGTTTCCTGCACTGAAACCTGCACTGAAACCTGCACTGCTACTCCCTGCCCCTAAAGAGAAGGAAGAGTTTCAAATTGTAGTGCAATTATTTGAAACTGTTTGTGCGCATACTCCGAACAACTTGTTCCAAGTATCCGGCCAAGTTGTTCGGAC
>ERZ842401.5209-NODE-5209-length-14560-cov-7.202413_pt1 | contig 14560 bp, 11 predicted proteins | sample MGYA00521270_ERZ842401 | MGnify/ENA primary metagenome ERZ842401 (study PRJEB31892, sample SAMEA3878208) | bioreactor metagenome | biome: Moose rumen | place: Sweden | collected 2011-10 | study: EMG produced TPA metagenomics assembly of the PRJEB12797 data set...
ACCTTCCCTACGCGATTCTCCCGATTTTCACTTCGGTTGACCGCTTTGATTTTACCCTTCTTGAAGCCGCCCGTGACTTGGGCGCGACAAAATCAGGCGCAATTTTCAGAATCATGATTCCGGGAATCAAATCGGGCATCATCAGCGCGCTCATTTTCACTTTCATTCCGATTTTCGGAAACTACACCGTGCCACAGATTATCGGCTCAACCGAAAGTTACATGCTCGGAAACATCATCATGGACCAGATTCAAAAGGCGCGGAATTTGCCGCTCGCAAGCGCGTTCAGCGTGGTGCTCACAGTGGTCAGCATGGCGGCGATTTTGTTCATGATTTCTTCGGACAAAAAAGAAGCCAGCCTCAAAAAGATGAAAAAGGAGTAGCGAAAAATGGATTTTCTTGTTTCGGTCATTCTCGCGCTTTTAAAACGCAATCCGCTCGCAAAGAGCGAAGGCAACAAACATGCAAAACGCGACTGGAAAAAACGCGGACAGGCATTCAGTTTTTCAAATACGGTGCTCGTGATTGCGCTTTTGTTCCTCTTTTTGCCGCTTTTTGTGATTGTCTTCTATTCTTTTAACGCATCAAAAGGCTCGCATTTTACGGGCGTGTCGTTCGTGTGGTACGAAGAATTGTTCTTGAATTCAGGCAGATTGTGGATGTCGCTCCTTTACAGTGCGATTGTTGCCGTTGTTTCAGCATTCATTTCTACCGTTTTGGGAAGTTTGGCTGCAATCGGGAACAACTGGTACAAATTCAAAGGTCGCGCCTACATTCAGTCGGTTTCTTTTTTGCCGATGGTCTTGCCCGAAGTCATTATGGGCGTGTCGCTTTTGATTTTTTTGAGCGGAATCCACATGAATCTTGGCTTGGGAACAATCATCATCGCGCACACCACTTTCTGTCTTCCGTTCGTGTACCTTATGGTTTCTGCCCGCGTTGACGAATTCGACTATTCGATTATCGAAGCGAGCCACGATTTGGGGGCGAATGAAACGCAAACGCTCTTCAAGGTGATTCTGCCCGCGATTATGCCGGGAATTATGAGCGGTTTTATGATGAGCGTCACTATGTCCATCGAAGACTTCGTAATCACTTCGCTCGTAAACGGCAATGTTGAAACTTTGCCGATTTATGTCTACAATATGATTCGTCACGGAGTCAGCCCCGTTATCAACGCGCTTTCCTTCGTGCTCATTCTGTTAATCGGCGGCTTAGCGGTTCTGCTCCGAAAGAGCTTGAAAGGCTTCGCCGCTTCACATTAATTTTTTGGAGAAAAGTATGAAACTTCTTTCTAAAATTGCAATTGCGGCGTGTGGAATTGCCGCAGGATTTGGGCTTCTTTCTTGCGAACAGAAAAAGACATTAAAACTCTTCACATGGACATATTACACGCCCGAAGAAGTCGTAAAGGCATTTGAGCAGGAATTCAATTGCAAAGTCATCGTTACCGAGTACGACTCAAACGAAACCATGTTCAACAAGCTCATAAACGGCGGTGCTTCCAGCTTCGACCTCGTTGTTCCCTCACAGGACTATGTTTCAATCATGATGAAGCGCGATATGTTCCAGCCGATTATTCAAGAAAAATTCACCAACCGCGATAAAATCAACCCGAAAGTGCTCGAAAAAGCCACCTACGACCCCGACATGGTGTACGCAGTTCCCTACTATTTCGGTGCGGCAGGAATCGGCGTGAACAAAAAGAAAATGCCTGCGGGCGATTACGAGCGAACTTGGAACATTTTCGCCGATTCACGCTTCAAGGGGCACGCTTCAATGATGGACGACTACCGCGAAGTTATCGGCGACGCACTCAAATACAAGGGCTATGCCGTCAGCACAACGAACGAAGCCGAAGTAAGCGAAGCGGTCGCCTTGATTAAAAACGACTGGCTTCCGAATATCGTCAAATTTGACGCGGAAGGATTCGGAAAAGATTTTGCGGCAGGAAATTTGTGGCTTTGCCACGGCTATGCAGAAGTTTTGTACGGCGAAGTACCCCCCGAAGAATGGGATAGCACGATTGACTTCTTTATTCCAGAACAGGGCGGCGCTTCTTATCTCGACAGCCTTTGCATTCTCAAAGGCTCAAAAGAAGCCGAACTTGCCACCGAATTCATCAACTTCATTCACCGCCCCGAAAATTACGCAAAATTCCTCGACGGCTTCCACTTCCCGAGTTTCGTAAACCTCGAAGCCGAACAGTACATGCAGGAAAAGCCGCTCTACGAAGCGAGCGCAATGGACAATTGCGAGCTCAAAGACGACTTGGGCGACAAGCTCGATATGTACTATTCTAAGTGGGAAAAACTCCGTTTGCAGACGAACTAAGTTTTTCAACTTTTTCTACGAAGCCCGCGCCCCAATACTCACAGAGCATGGCACGGGCTTTTTCTTGCAGTTCGGAAATGACGGTTTCGTGCATTTGTTTGAGGTTGTTTGCAAGATAAATCATGGTCTTTTTTCGGATAGCGTTGATTTCTTCGGGCAAAAGCACTTCTTCCGCATTGCCTTGCGCGGAATCTTTTATCCATTCTGAAACGACCGTGAACACGCTTGCGGCGGAGCATACCATTTTCCATTTGTGCAACGAATTGATTTTTCGCGCGGAAGACACGCCGCTTGTAATTCGGTATCGGTAGACTTTGGTTTCGATTCCACGGTAGCCTTTTGCGTTCAAACCGAGAAAAAAGAAAATCATGAAATCTTCCGCCATGTTGCATTCTGTGAAAGGAATATTTTCAAAGGCTTTAAAAAACAAGTCGCGTTTTATGAGTTTTGCCCACAAAACTCCCGTGATGTTGCCGTCCATTGCCCATTCGTGAAAAATCTCGTGCCCCGTAAGCGTTCCAATCGTGATTTTTCCGTAACGATTTTCTTTTGCGGGCGAAAAATTCCCCTCCGAATCGAAACTTCCCGCCGTTGAGCCGCCCTGAACGATGTCGAAATTTTCTGATGATTGGCTCGCCTCAAACAAAGCCGTAAGCGCGCCGTCCTCAAAAACATCGTCGCTGTCAATCATGGCGATGTAAGTGCCTTTTGCCGCGTTCACAAGCGTACGCCGCACTTCAAGGATTCCGTGATTCTCGCGATTTTCGATAAAAGTAAAGCTCACGCGCGGAAGTTTTTTCTGCTTTCGGATTTTGCCACAGTCTTTTTGGGCAAGTTTTGTGATTTTCTTCGCATTTCTGCCTTTTTCGTCTTTGCCACGGCTAGCATCGCTCACAATGACAACTTCAAAAGAATCAAAATTCTGAGTGCAGACAGAGTGCAGGCATTGGGCAAGAAACCGCTCAGTCTCAAAAACCGGAATACACACAGAAATTTTTGGTGGATTCATAGCTTAGTCTCCCATAAAAAAACACCCCGCTCATTACAAGCAAGGGTGCAGTATACAAAGATAGAAGATTGCTTTTAATTTGTTGGAGTAGGAATAGCTACCTGCAATACAAGGCTGTCCCCCACAGAAGTTCCGTTCTCATCTGAATCTGAACTATAAATAAAACTTGAAATAACAGCTTTGGTCCCTGCGTTATATAAAGAACCGGTTGCATCCATCCATATAGAACCTCCAGATACTCCCGCGCGTATATATCCAGAACCGTTTGAATAATGATAATCAAAATCTATGTCGCTATCAACGGGGGATTCAGAAAGCGCAAAAGTCTCCAAATCTACAGTTACAACACGATTCAGATTTTTTAGGTTGTATGCACCGTAATCATCGGTATAGAAAGCAACACCATCATCTGCAATCACAAGTTTTTTGGGTTTCACGGCAATAAATTTCTTTGGCGCATAAAAACCTGCTGTAGGAGCAGCCGGAGTATAAATTTTTATAAATTCATCTATGGTTACATCATCATCAGTTGTATTGGCTTTATTTCTACCCTTAGCATTGGACTTAACCAAAACACTGGCTGCACTGACATAATCATTACCGCCTGCCACCTTGTATCGGGACAAGTTACCAGCCAGTGCATAAAAATAAGTGGGATTACTTTCTGTATAGGCTAATGGATTTTTAGTCCAGCCGATTGATTCTACAGAGCCAAGTTTTGTGTCATATTTTATAACTGCACCGCGAGCATACAAAGAAAGTGGGAAGCCGAGTTCAGGCAGCGAAATATCTGACATCAGCATATACACCGCGCCATCCTGATAGAGTATGTCGGTGATTTTTGCAGAAGAATCTGATGACGCCAACGGCTCGACACTGCTCAAATCAATTTGTACTGCTGAACTTGCCGAATTATCCAAAACAGATTTATATAAGACTTGTGCAGTGCCGTCGTTTGTTTTTCCCAATACATACGCAGTGCCATCATAAATTACGATTTTGCTATCGTCATGATAAGTTTCGCCAAAAGTATTCATAGAAACTGTTTCCGCCCCATCCAAAGTGCATTTTGAAATAAGATTCGGGTACTTCTTTATAGTAAGACTCGCTTGCATTCCGTAATAGGTGTAGAAAGTGTTCGTCTTCAAATCAACGGCAATTCCTGTAACATTTTCACTTTCATCAAATGAAATTTCATTATATTTGCTCGATGTAATGCCGTATTCGGAAGGTTCCTCGCCTTTTAGCACATAGAATTCCCCGTCCCTGTCAAAAGCAAAACTGTCTGTAGAAGCAGAATAGCTTCTATATCCAACTGTATAATTGTAGGTGTCAGCGCTGTCTTTGCTGTACAGAACCGTTGCGGTATCAGGCACATTGAGTTTTGTTAAGTCAAATGTGAGCGCGGTTGTTGAGTCTTTTTTAGCTATGACCGTCTTAACTTCAGTTCCGACATATTTCGCTTTTGGGCTACCATCCCATTTGAACGCCGCAGGAACAAGTGCGACTTCGTCACTACTATTTTTGTCGGTAATGCTCACAGGAAGTTTGGCAGTGCTCGTAACAACGAGCGTTGAGCCATCGCTTACATAATTCGGCTTATAATCTCCCGTTTCAGAATCATAGTCCGAGCCAACATAAATTGCTTCATATTCATCTGAATATTCTTCGGCATAAATTGAATTTGCCGCCTCGTACAGTGACAATTCATCCTTTGCGGTATTTATATTCTTTACTGCCGCAGAATCAGGGCTTAGCACATACACATATACCCAGAAATCTTGGTAGTTTGAAAGAACCGACGCAACATCCGTACCCTCTGGAAATTGGAGCGTAACTTCAAACGGGAATTCGGCATACACATTGTACACATTGAAAGAAAGGTAGTTTGTGCCTCCTGCGATTTTTATTGTTTCAGAAGAACCGTGGTAAAGAGCTGACTCATAAACAGTGCCGTCATCTCCGTAAAGATTTTTGTACTTGTAAGTCAGTTTTCCCTGCGCAAAAACTCGTTTTCCGACAGGAACGGACTCAAATGTGATTGACGCAACGCTTTTCCCTGCCGAATCATCAGATTCATCATCGCTCAAAGCATCGAATTCAGCTTCTGACCAAGAAATAGATTTTTTGGCAGAGTAGTCGCCTTTGAGCGAAAGCTCGAATGTGTAGGAAAGGATTTCCCTATCGTAATTCTGATTTTTTAAGATTTGGATTCCGTCCTTATATTTCGACATACCCCCCCCTGTAACATTTCGGCTTGCACTTGAAAGAGCCTCTTTGAGAACTTTTGAACTGAGAGAGAATTTGACCGAAGCAGAATCAGAACTATTTGAAAGAATGTCGGAGCAAGAAAAGAAAAGCGAAACGGCGACAGAGACAAGAAGAAAACGGATTGCAGCAAAACAACACTTTTTCATTGGAAATCTCCTATCGAAAGATATTTCTTTATTATGACAGAAAAATTAAAGAGTTTTCAATAGAAAAGCCCGTTTTTTACATTTTTTCCGCCCCTGCGTTGCCGAAAATGCATTTTTTACGCCTATATATAGGCGTAAGCAGAAAAGGAATTTTGCTTGCAAAAACTACATGTATAGGCAGGTTTTTATGGCACGAAAAAAGCACAACTACCGCGACTCGCTCTTCGTCGACATTTTCGGAAAGTGCGACAAGGCGAAGGAAAATTTCCTCTCGCTCTACAACGCGATTCACGACACGGTTATTGTTCTTGCGGAGCAGCAGAGCACAATCAACTACAATATGCCATTGCGCTGTCTCGAATATGTGACGGCGCAGTACAGCAAGATGTTCAAGAAAGAGCGGAAATACGCGATGAAGAGAATCGAGCTTCCCCGCCCAGAATTCTATGCGCTCGCAGCATAGCTGCTCACGAGAATCGCTCAAAACTCACCTCGTGAGTTTTGCCCCGCAAGCGGGTCGCTCCCTATTTACAACGGGAAAGACCACTATCCGAAAGAATCCGAGATGAAACTGTCGGATTCTTTCGAGGGGTTTGAGAATATGGCGAATGATGTAAACCTCGAATTGCGTGTGAAAGTCTACAACATTAATTTCAAGGAAAATCTCCCGATTTTGCAGAAATGCATCGCGCTTTTAGCCTACTCAAAATTCACAGAGTATGTTATACTAGGTGAAAGCAAAGGCATTGAGGATTCAATCGGCTACGCGCTTGACCGCTGTATCTCCGAGAACCTTCTTGTCGACTATTTTGAACGCTTGAAGCGGGAGAACAGAGGCATGATTTTTGGCTCATATTCTTTTAAAGACCACCTGAAAGTAGCACGCGAAGAAGCCTTCGAGGACGGCGCAGAAGCAAAAGCCCGTGAGAACGCACGGAACTTGCTCTGTATGAATTTGGGAACGCCGGAACAAATCTCCCAAGCAGTTTCCCTTCCCCTCGAAGAAGTGCTCGCGCTCAAAGAAAGCCTCTCGCGTGAGACCGCCCCGGCGCAAGCTTAGCCCCCGAGCGCGCGTGTTTTACGCAAAAAAAATCCCCGTAAATGAAGCGCGTTCGCTTGCGGGGATTTTGCTTTTTAAAGCGCGGGGATAAATCTACTCAGTTGGCGCACTTGCCGTTGGCACAGAGTCAGTTCGCTTAATAAAACACTCGATTGCTTCTTGCCACGGCTCATCCGCACCAGCACCATCTAAGGTTTTGCCGTAATATTCTGTGAAATTCTGAACAAGCACATCGCCCAATATAATATCGAGACCGCATGTTATTGCTTGCCCACCAACTTTATATTCATCGGAAGTCATTGTACCCGTTCCGTCATTGAGCGTGTAAGAGCCAGTGGCTTCAATTGTTTTCTCAGTCACCTCACCCTGTTCATTCGCTTTATGTTTTGTCTGAACAAAAGTGCCGTCTTCAAACAAGAACACGGCAAGTGTTTTCGTTCCATTCGCATCTACTTTAGTCCGAGAATACCATTCCTTTACAGTTTTGCCTTCATATCCCGTGGGGAAGAATGCATCAGCATTTGTTTGTTGATAATCTCTTCCCCCATAAAAATAAACATCGACATCGGCGACACCCGTGTTTGGGCTAGAATAATAGTCAGGATCGCGGCCTTTATAACCGACAGCCCCAAAAGCGTCTTTTACCGCCTCAGAATAACCTGAAACAACGCCATATTCCCAGGCGACCGTACCCGATTTTTCGTAAATCGACGGGATTAATGTGTAATCGTCATTATACTCACCGTCAGCCCCGTAATGGACATTGAGATTGTATTCAGAAATAGCACTCTCTCCAAATGAAATCGTGCCGATTTGGGCAAGATTTATAGAAAGAGATGATGAAGCTAAGTTTACGGTAGTTGTTGTTGGATTTCTGACAAATTGATACGCCCCGTTAGAATCCATGTACACATATTCAGTTATGGAAACGCTTACAGGATTATTGTCACTATTTCTTGAATTGACTTTGTAAGCACCGAGCGAAACAGTTCCGCCATAAGCCGAAACCTCCTCAGAAGAGGTGTACGAATCCGGCCAATAAGTAATGCTCCACACGCCCTTACCAGATTTTTCTTCGCCAATGTTGAGAATGAATTGCGCGGGGTATGCTTCGCGGTTGCTCGCCTTTCCGTAGTAAGTTTCTTCGTCACTATAAATGTTTGCGTTTTTCAAATTAAAGGAAAGAGAATTTGTGCCAGAGGAAATCTTTTTTGGCTCGGATGCCCCGAAAAATTCAAGGCGACTGGAAGTGTAGCCGCCATAAGACTCCTTCATGTTCACATAGGCAACTGCCGTTACCGTTCTTCCGACAGGAATATTGTCAAACGAAACAGTCGCTTTTTGTACATTTCCATTCAGAGCCACCGTTTTGTTTGCAGAATAGTCTCCGCAGAGCGCGATTGTGAGTCTAACACCCCCCCCTGTATAGTCGCTGTTCACGCCGCTATCGCTTGAAGTGACAGCTTCCTCGCCCTCTTCGTCAGCCGTCCGTGCAGAAGAATCGATGGATGCCGCTCTCCCCGACGCAAAAGCCGAACGCAATGCCGCACCGTCAATCACGAATGAAACCGCGCCTTTCTCCTCATTTGAAGTAAGAACATCGGAGCAAGAGTTAAAAGCGAAAAGAAGCACACACAAGGAAAAAACTCCTGCAAAATGAAAGAACTTATTTTTCATAAAGCAACCTCCAATAAAATAAAGAAAAAACAAATCTACAATTATAATTATGGCACAGATTTCATATATTTCAAGTTTTTTTGTATATCTGCCGATAATAAGAAGTGAGTTTTTGTCGAGTCGCTGGCACAAACCGACAGCACGCGACCAAATGAGGCATGTATGAAAGACAGAGATTATAAAGAGATTCTTGAAAAAATTTCGACTCCGATTGTAGTTATCATTTCAAACGAGGAGAATTCGAGCAAAAAGCCTCAGTCGAAAACAGATTTCGCGGACAACTTTTCGATTCATTTCGTGAACGCAAGCTTTGAACGGACTTACGGCGATTTGATTAAAGTCGGTTTTAGCACCGAAGAATGCGTGGAACGGCTCTCAAAAGAAGTCGACTGGTACAAAATGGCATGCGACGCTTCGGAAAACGGCGAGCTTCAGCAGGCGACATTCTACTCAACGCATTGCAACGCATGGCTTCGCGTGCACATGAACGCAACGCAGAGCGGATTTATCATCGTTTCGGTGGTAAACATCGACAAAGACAAAGAACGAGAGCAGCAGCTTTTACGGCAGAATTTGCGGCTTGCCGCGCTCACCGACGAGCTTGCAAGTTCTCGGGAAGACTTAAAAAAACAGATTGAAAGCATCAACTTCTTAAACGAACAGCTTGAATTCACCGCCTATCACGATTCTATGACGGCTCTTCCGAACCGCCACAAATTCAAGCTTGACTTTGAGCAATGGATAAAAGAAGTGAAGGAAGCGGGCGAAAAATTCGGCTTGATTCTGCTCGACCTTGACAACATGAAGCTGATTAACGACGCGCAGGGACACAGCGAAGGCGACGAGGTAATCTGCCACGCGGCAGAAATCCTAAAACGATTCAAAAATGAAAACCTCAAAGTCTACCGCTACGAAGGCGACGAATTCATCGTGATGATGAAGGGAATCAACTCACAGGACACGATTCTGAACGCGGGCGACATGCTGCTCGAAGTGATGAACGAAGAGGGAATTGATTTTTCGGGCGGAATTGCAATCTGCCCCGACGATGGCGAAAGCAGTGAGGACTTGCTCAAATATGCGGACATGGCGATGTACGAGGCGAAGCGCAAGGGCAAGAATGATTTGTGCTTCTTCAAGGCGATTATGCGCGAACGATTTATGGAAAAAATCGCGATTCAGTCGAAGCTCAACAAGGCTGTCGTTGATGAAATTTTCCAGCTCTACTATCAGCCTCAGTTCGATGTGGCAACGAACAAATTGCGCGGTTTTGAGGCACTTTTGCGCTGGTACGATGAGGAAACAGGGTGGATTAACCCCGAGCAATTCATTCCGATTGCAGAAGAAACAAAGCTCGTGATTCCGCTCGGTGACTGGATTTTGGAAACGGCGATTTCTACGCTCAAAGACTGGATGGAAAAATTCAATTTCAACGGAATTATGAGCGTGAATGTCAGCCCGATTCAGCTCAAAAAGCCGACTTTCATCTTCGATTTGATGCAACTGATTAAAAGATACCAAATTCCGACGGCGAATTTGGAAATCGAAATTACTGAGGGCGTGTTCATCGACAACAAAAACGAAGCGATTATGATTCTGAACCAAATCCGCGACATGGGAATCGGACTTTCGCTCGATGATTTTGGCACGGGCTACTCAAGTTTGAGCTATTTGCAGATGCTCCCGATTACCACGCTCAAAATCGACAAATCTTTCATCGCAAACATCACCGACAAAAGCGGCGTGGAGGCGAACATCACCGATTCAATCATCTCGATGGTCACGAAAATGGGCTTGGACACGATTGCCGAGGGCGTTGAAAAGGAAGACCAACTCAACATTCTCAAAGAAATCAACTGCAAGAACATTCAGGGATTCTTGAAAGGCAAACCAATGCCGCGCGAAAAGTGCGAAGAGTTGATGAAAAGTGAGAAATGAGAAGGTAGGAGTCAGGAGTTCCAAAACTTTAATTTCTGTAATCAATTTTTAAATATACTGTTTATTGCATGGAGGCAATTTTTATGAAACGGATTCTTAATCTGCGTAATCTGTGTAATCTGTGGTTACTTATTTTTCTCACATTTTCGCTTTCTGCCCAAGCAAATTCGGGCGCAAAGACGCTTCGTTTTAAATACAAAAAAGGCGACAATTACCGCGTGCTTTCCACGGTGAACGAAACAGTCAAAGTGAACGGTCGGCTTGACCATACGGCAGAAATCGTGAATCGCGTTTCAGCGCACATCACCGATGTTGACAAAAACGGGCGCGGCTTGAACGAAGCGACTTTCATAACGATGGAAAATTCAAAATCCGCGATGGCGAATGCCGTTCTCAACTACGGCGAGGAATATGAAAGCAAATATTGGCGCAACGCGCGGGGAATCTATGAAATCGGAAGCCAGTATTTTATGCCTGTCGTGCGCGATGTTCCCGCCTTGCCTGAAAAACCTGTGAAAATAGGCGACACTTGGACAGCGAACGGGCACGAAGCCCATGATTTGCGGCGAACTTTTGCGAACAACGAGCCATTTAAAGTTCCGTTTAACGCAACCTACACTTATGTGCGCGATGAGGAAGGCGTTTCCTCAGATTCCAAGCATGAAAAGAAGACATTTCAAGTTCTCTCGGTAAAATACACGCTCTCATTTGAAAGCCCGATTCCCGAAAATGTCTACACGCTCACCGACGATTTCCCTGTCGCCACAATGGGCTACTCGAATCAGACAATTTGGTGGGATAACGAAAAAGGACAGATTGACCACTACACCGAAGATTTCAGAATCGTCATGGAAACCTATCTCGGAAATCAGTACGATTTTACGGGAAAGGCGCATGCCGAAGTGACTGATTTTGAGCGCACCGCCACCGATGAAAATCTCGCCGTCGTTCTGGAAAAGGTCAAGGATTTGGATTTGCCCGATGTTTCGGTCACAAAAAGCGAAAAAGGGCTTACGATTTCTGTGGAAAACATTCAGTTCAAGCCGAATTCCGCCGAACTTTTGGATTCAGAAAAACTCAAGCTCAACAAAATCGCAAAAATCATCGAAGATTTCCCGAACGATTTGCTGATTTCTGGCCACACCGCTCTTTCAGGCACAGCCGAGAGTTGCCAAATTTTGAGCGAAGAGCGCGCCGACTCGGTGGCGCAATATCTGATTAAAACAGGCGTTCGCGACAAATATCATATTTACACGCAGGGATTCGGTGCGCGCGTTCCGATTGCGTCAAATGCCACAAAAGAAGGAATGGCAAAAAACCGTCGCGTAGAAATCACGATTTTGGATAAATAGCACAGCAACCGCCATATAAACACAAATTTTTTCATTTTTTCCCAAAAATTCTCGCTCTTCATTGCCGAAAATCGATTTTTTTCGCCTATATATACTGTAGAGGTGAAAGATGGCGAAAAACGAGACAATTTCTTTTGACGGAATCGGTGTGGCGGAAGGCACTGAGCTTTTTGACGCGGACAATGCGGTAAAGGCGGCTCAGAACGGCTTTCATGTGCCATTCTTGTTCCCGTGGCAGCGGATTGTGATTGCGAATATTCTTGACGGCGAGGCGGCACTGCGCGAAGACGCAGAATTTTCAAATCACACCGACGACGATGATTTGTACCGCGGTCGGCAGATTGTTCTTCTCCCGACGGGCGCGGGAAAATCAATGTGCTTTCTTGTGCCCGCCCTGCTCTTGGAAGGCGCGACTCTCGTGATTTATCCGCTCCTTGCCCTCATGAGCGACCAAAAACGCCGCATGGAAGAAGCGGGAATCCGCTGCGTGGTGTTCAAGGGCGGGCAATCGCACGAAGAGCGCGAAGAAAATTTTTCCGCGCTTACCGACAAAGAAAATCCCGCGCGGGTAATTATCGCAAATCCAGAAGTTTTGTGCGGCGAGAATCTTCTGGAACGGCTCGCCCAAGTCAAAATTGTCCACATCGCGATTGATGAAGCGCACTGCGTTTCCGAATGGGGCGACTCGTTTCGTCCGTCATACTTGGAGCTTGGCAGAATCATCAAAACGCTCGGAGTCAAGCTGATTACCGCATTCACCGCCACCGCGAGCAAGCCCGTCCTAGACCGAATCGGCGAAATTCTCTTTGACGGAAATTATCATCTCGTGCGGGGAGCGAGCGACCGCGCAAACATTCACTATGAAGTGCGCTATGCCTACGCCAAGAAAAAAGCCGCGCTCGAAGCCGCGCTCACCATGAAAAAGCCGCTCATAATTTTCTGCGGAACGCGCCACCGCACCGAAGAAATGGCTCACCTCTGCGCGGCATATTTCGGAAGAGAAAAAACGCGCTTTTATCACGCGGGGCTTACCAAAGAAGAAAAATCCGCCGTGGAAGCATGGTTTTTTGATTCAAAAGACGGAATCTTAGCCGCGACCTGTGCATACGGAATGGGCGTGGACAAGTCCGACATCGCGAGCGTGATTCACCTCGACGCGCCCGAGCATTTGGAAAATTTCGTGCAGGAAGCTGGTCGCGCGGGGCGAAACGGCGAAAATGTCAATTCGCTCTTGATTTGGAATCACGCTGATTTCGTCCGCTGGCGGCAGGCAAAAGAAGGAAGCCGCGAGCGGGCATTGGGCGACTTCGCGCTCAGCAAAACTTGCCGCCGAAAGAACATTTTGGACTATCTCGGCGGCGAAGAAACCGTCTGCTCGGGCTGTGACATCTGCGACGCCGCCCAAAACGGCACGACGATTTCCTACAAAGCGTGGGATGCTGAGCTTGCCTTCAAGTTCATCAAAAAAAATCGCCGCCTCTACACACGGCAGGAAGCGACGCACGAACTGACAGAGCAATTTAATAGAAAGAAACTGAACATTTTCGGAATCAATGTGTGGGATGCAAAAGACACTTCCGAAGTCCTCACTCAACTGTTCTCCGAGCGAAAACTGCGGGTCTGCGGCACATTTTGGCGCGACCGCCTCGACATCATAAAAGCGCGAAAATCCCTGCTCGCCCTTATTCCTCGTCGCCGCCTGCATCAGCTCCACCGCCTTCGTCGGCATTTTCGGCAGGCGCAGGAGCGGGCGCGGCAATTGTTTTTTTAGGCTTGCCCATTTTCGGCTTTTTTCGGTACTTCACGACATAGGCGCACAAATCCATAAAAACGAAAACGACCACAGCCGTAATAATCACGCGCTTGTCCGAGAGAACCGCCTTAATGACAGGAAGAAAGTCATGAGTATTCATCATATAGAAGATTATCGGCAGAATCTTTGTGAAAGGAAACGAAAACCTTTCACAAAAGGTTTCTTTTCCTCTCACACTCTCTTTTTCTTCCAAAGGTTAATTGAGAATTCTGAAAAAGTATGCTACAGTCTTTTTCATGGTAGGAATCGTTGACTATAACGCTGGAAACATCAAAAGTGTGGAGCGCGCGCTTTCGTTCTTAAAGGCGGATTATGTGCTTTCAAAAAATCCCGCTGATTTGGAAAACTGCGACCGGCTCATTTTCCCTGGTGTGGGCGAAGCAAAATACGCGATGGAACAGCTCAAAAAAACGGGCTTTGACACATTTTTGTGCGACTGGGCAAAGGCAAAAAAGCCTCTCATGGGTATCTGTCTCGGAAGTCAAATCATTTTTGAACATTCCGAAGAAGGCGATGTCGATTGCTTGGGATTACTCAAAGGCACAATCCGCCATTTCGAGAATGTGTGGAAAGAAAAGGGGGGCGATTCGCTGTCATTCCCGCACTTGATGCGGGAGTCTTCTGATGCACAGATTGTCGGGTCAAGCCCGACAATGACAGAAAATATCCGGAAAGATTGTCATTCTGAACTTGTTTCAGAACCTCAAAACGCCCCTTCCCTCAAAGTGCCGCACATGGGCTGGAACAATCTTTCGTATGTAAACGGCTCTTCTCCCCTCTTCGCGGGCGTAAGCGAAAAATCAGATTTCTATTTCGTGCATTCCTACTTGATTCAGCCGAGCGATGAAAGCATCGTAAAAGCGTACGCAGATTATGGTTGTCGAGTTCCCGCCTGTGTTTCAAGCGGAAGCATCACCGCCTTTCAGTTCCATCCCGAAAAAAGCGGACGGGCAGGTCTGA
>ERZ842401.5210-NODE-5210-length-14560-cov-5.039435_pt1 | contig 14560 bp, 10 predicted proteins | sample MGYA00521270_ERZ842401 | MGnify/ENA primary metagenome ERZ842401 (study PRJEB31892, sample SAMEA3878208) | bioreactor metagenome | biome: Moose rumen | place: Sweden | collected 2011-10 | study: EMG produced TPA metagenomics assembly of the PRJEB12797 data set...
ATCGCTGAGTATCTTTCTGACATCATCGGGCCCAATTCTCTCAAAATCGTCTTCTACCGGCGTAATTATCAGGCCCCCCATTTCCACGCAGGCAGGAGACACCGTAAAATGCCCTTCGCCCTGAGCCGTATAGCACTCCGGACGGAGTTCCCCGCGTGCAAAAAGGGCTATTTTCCAAAGGCCCTTGTCGTACCATGTGAGGATGTTCATCATAGGCTCCCACATGCCGCCTTCCTGAAATACATTCATGTCGGAAGATACGATATCGTCCGGGTCAAAGCGTCCGTCGCCCCTTCCGGTCAGCGCAGAAAGTATGGTGTATATCTTTCCAAGATACAGTATGGCCTTTTTTACACTGGCTACTTCTATCAGGAACGCTCCCCTGGCATAATCGGTCAGATGATAAATCCTCATGTAGTTGGCAGAGGCCGCAGCCCCGGCCCTGATATCTGCGCCCTGGCTCAGAAGCAGCTCCTTGGCAAAGCATTCCGTAGAAGCCTGAATGGGCAGAACTCCCTTGTTTCCGGCCTGAAAATGAAAATGTTCCGGAACCGATGCTCCGCTGTTGGGGCCGTTGTAGAAGACCACATAGTCATTCAGGGCCCTTGCAAGCATGAGCATGTCCACCATCCTGGACGAATCAAGTTCCTGACGCGAATGCGTCCTGGACCGGATTACAAGATGCCGACGGAATATCGGATAAGGATTTACCTGAACCGCATAGTCTGTGGTTACTCCCATGAACTTGATACCCTCCTGCTCCTTAGGCCGGCCCTCCTTGCAGAAGCAGCACTTGCGCGAGGCTATGGTCTGGGCGTCTATCTTGGCGGTGGAAGACATCATTCGCTGAGGATTGAACTGAACCGACAGCATCAGGGGCTTGCCCTTGGCAGAAACATTTCCGTCAAAGGCAAAGCTGCGGAGGTGCACCTTGTCCAAAGCGGCATAGTTCTCCCTTGCCAGGGGCCATCTTTCAAACTGGTCAGCAAAAAGACGGTCCAGAGCTGCCTTGTTCAGAACCATGTTGCCGAATGATGCCACTGCCTATTTCTTCTTAGCGTTCAGAGCGATGCGGGCCTCAAGCTCCCATGTGCGGATGCGGTCCTTGTAGGTATTGTTCATATTCTCCTTTTCTACGCTCAGCGATGCATCTGAGTTTTCTTCGTGACGGCGGCAGAAGTAGAGAACGTCGTAGATACGGCCTATCTGGTAACGGCGGCTGATTGCAAGCCCTACGGCATAATCCTCTCCGTAGTTGACGTTGGGGAACATCACCTTGCGGGCAACCGGAGTAAAGAAGGCCCTCGGAGCACCCAGACCATTGATACGCAGAGCGTTGTTGCGTCCGTTTTCGGGAGTCCATTCGCGGTGATCCACCTTTCCGGGAGGCAGCATCTGAAGGTTGATATCGGTGAGCATATAGCTTCCAATAACCATGGCGCACTTCTGTGCATAGAAAGCTTCTACAACCTTCTGCAGTGTGTTCTCGTCTGAATATACATCGTCCGAGTCCAGCTGAACGGCAAACCTTCCGCACTTAGGATGATTGAGGGCCATGTTCCATGCACCGCCTACGCCTATATCCTTGCGGGTAGGAATCACATGTACCAGACGCTTGTCCTTGATAGATTTGATTACTTCAGTAGTGCCGTCCCAGGAATGGCATCTTGGGCCGTTCTCAACTACAATCACATTGAACTTGAAGTTGGTCTTCTGAGCCAGTGCGCTGTCTATTGCATCCTTGATTGTCTTTACGCGGTTGAGTACCGGAATTACTACAGATGCCTCATACTCAAACTTTTCTCTTGAGAACTGAACCTTGGGAAATACCGGAGCAAGATATCCGCCTATGTCCTTAAGATGCTGGGTGCAGCACTTTTCCATTTCTACCTGAACCTCACGGTTGCGGGGATCAACATAGTCAAAGAGCTTTTCGCCGGTTTTGCGGGTGTCTTCCTCAATTTCCGAGTAGAGATACTCGTTGATGTGCACAAGACGGCCCTTCTGGCTGACCTTTAGCCTCAGGTCATACAGCGCCGCAAACTTGTAGTCTGTATTCATCTTCCTTACGGCAGCCTTAAGGGCAGATGCCTTGTAAAGCAGAACGCTTCCAAAGTCAAAATCGTTGCGCAGGCTTCCTGTCTGATAATCTATGACCGGTTTGTTGGTCCTTTGGCCGTCCATGAATGCATAGTGGTCTGCATAGAGCATTGCCGCACCCGTTGCTCCTGCAACTTCAACCATTCTTTCAAGAGCCAGATAGCCAAGGCTCAGGGTTGTCTGCTTAGTGTATATGAGCACAAAGTCGCAGTCTGCATTTTCCGCAACCTTGCGCATGGTGGCGGTCACAGCCAGAGGCTCCTTCTTGGCGTCCAATGTTATAATCTTGTTAACCAGAGCACTTTCCTTGAGGCTCTTCACAGTCTTTTCCACCTGTTTCTTTGAGGTGAAAGGAACAAAACAATTGATCTTAGTCATAGTATCTGATTTATAATTATTATCTGCTGAGTCCGGTTAAAAAATAAAACTTTCAAAGATAACAAAAATAATCGGGAACCGAAACACCGCTGCTTGTACGCAAATGTCTATATTTGTATCTGTTCAAAAGCATTCCAATCAAAATGAAAAAGACGCTGATTCTTCTTCTGGCTCTGGCCTCCTCCACAGCCGCAACCTGCATTGCCGCCCCAGCCGGCGAGCCCGTTCCCGTAGAGGCAGGTGTAAGCAAGGCTCTTGCAACCCTCAGGGCCTCACAGCTGAAAGACATACTATATCATCTGCACATAACAGTACCCGAAGACAAAGACCAGAAGGTTACCGGCATCCTGGTTTTGGACTTCAATTACAATCGTCCTTATTCTGAAGAAGACTTGCAGATAGATTTCTGCGGAACCCTCCAGACCGGAGCGGACGGCAAGGTCAGCGTCAGAATCGGAAACCGCAACATTAAGGCTGAATATCTGAACGAACATATAGTCATTCCGCACAAGGAGCTGAAAAATGGGGCAAATCGCATAGAAATCCGGTTCCAAAGTTCCGACAAATCGCTCAACCGCCGCCAGAACTTCATGTACACCCTGTTTGTTCCTGCAAATGCCAGATATGCCTTCCCCTGTTTTGACCAGCCGGACCTGAAAGCCCGGTTTGAACTCAGCCTCAACATTCCAAAAAACTGGAAAGCAGTCAGCGCAGGAAAACAGGTCCAAAAATCATGGAAAGAAACCACCGTTGGACAAAGCCTCAAAAGGCAACCCGATACAGGCACAAAGGATGTAATCTTTGAAAATACGGGCCATATTCCAACCTATCTGTTTTCTTTTGTTGCCGGAGAATTTGAGGAATACACCGGCATCCGCAGCGGTGTTGAATTCAAGATCCTGCACCGCCAGAAAGACTCCGCCAAACTTGCACAGCTGCCACAGATAACGGAGCAGATCCTCCACTCCGTAAAGTGGATGGAAGACTACACCGGCATACCGTTTCCGTTTTCCAAACTGGACTTTGCTGTACTGCCCGGCTACCAGTTCGGCGGCATGGAACATATAGGAGCCATCCAGTTCACCGACAGGAGAATATTTCTGGAACCAAACCCCACTCAGGATCAGCTGCTTTCCAGAGCTGAACTCATAGCCCACGAAGTTTCCCACATGTGGTTCGGAGACCTTGTGACCATGAAATGGTTCGACGATGTGTGGACCAAGGAAGTGTTTGCCAACTATATGGCTTCCATGATTGTTTCCGAGCAGTTTCCGGAAGTCAACCACAGCCTTGACTTTATCCGCAACTACCATATTCCGGCCTTGGAAGAAGACCGCACAGACGGCTCCCACCCGATTGCCCAAAGCCTTGATAACCTGAAAGATGCCGGCCTGCTCTACGGAAACATCATCTACAAGAAAGCCCCCATCGTGATGAAAAAACTCAATCAGCTGATGGGAGACGGTCCATTCAGAAGCGGCCTCCAAAAATACCTCAAGGCTTACTCCTACTCCAACGCCACATGGGACAACCTGATAGATATCCTCAGCCTTGAAGTTCCGCAGGCAGACCTCAAGACTTTCTCCCAGAACTGGGTTAAGGAAAGAGGATGCCCTACCGTAATCACCAGCATGTCCGAGGGCCGGCTCACCGTCCGGCAGCTGGACTTCCAGGGAACCCAAACCTACAGGCAACTGCTTGCAGACATAACGGGTAAGCAACAGCAGGAAAGAAACATAGTCTGGCCGCAAAACATCAGCTATGCCAACGATGACGGAAATGCTTACGGCAGATTCCTTCTGAATAAGGCAGAGTTTGAAAAGATTGATTGGACGGCCTGCTCAGACCAGACCTGTCTTTCATTCCTCATCAACATCTATGAGAACGCCCTGATGAAAGACACACATGCCTCAGATGCCCTGAGAGACACACCTGCACCAGAAGCCCTGAGAGACACACCTGCGCCAGATGCCCTGATGGGAACCATTTCTGCATCAGAAGCGTTTGACCTCATTGTCACAAGTCTTTATTCGCTGAAGAACCAGCTTGTGATAAGTTCGGCCCTGGACTTTGCCTCATCGCTGATGAGTATTGAAAAAATTGATTCTGCACAGGCAAAGTTGCAGGAAGTGGCAGAAACCCATCCGATAAAAGAATGCCGGCAGAAAGCCTTGAGGATACTCATCCGCAAGGCCACAGACAAAGACATCGTTGAACACCTCTACGACATCTGGAAACAACAGAAAGACACCCTGCTGAACCAGACAGACTACATAAACCTTTCATATCAGCTGGCGCTGCGCTACCCCGAAAAGTGGAAGGAAATTCTGGACAGACAACTTTCCAGGATAAGTTCTCAGGACAAACGGACAGAGTTTGAGTTCGTGAGCCGCTTCTGCACTCCGGACAAGAAGCAGCAAGATGAATTGTTTGCCTTACTCCTTGAACCCCAGAACCGTAAAGTAGAACCTTGGACACTGAGTGCACTCTCACTTCTGAACCATCCACTCAGAGAGCCAGAAAGCAACCGCTTCATACGCCCTGCATTGGACAAGCTGCTCGAAGTTCAGCAGACAGGAGATATCTTCTTTCCAAAAAGCTGGTGCTCATCGCTGCTCTCCGGCCACAGAAGCCCACAGGCCAGACAGATTCTTCTGGACTATCTGAAAGAACAGTTCCAACTCCAGCAACAACCAACCACCAACCACACCACCTCCTCCTCGGCCACAGCCGCCAATGCCAGTTCCACAACCACCAACCCAACATCCGCCTCGGCTACAACCACCTACTCCACATCCGCCACAACCAGCCACTCCACCTCAGCCACAGCCAACCACTCCACCTCCGGCTCAACCACCTGCTCCGCCACCCCGGTACCCCAGCCGCTGCTGAACAAACTGCTGATGTCCGGCTACTTCCTTCTGAACATTTCAGACTGAAAGCCCACGGTCAAGGCCGTGAAGCCCTGAGAGAGAATTTAGTAAACAGAAAAAATGTAAAGATTCCTGCGGCAAGGGCGTCTTAGAACTTGTAAGACAACTGCAGATATATGCAGTTCTTGTCCTGGAAGCCACCGTTAAGCTGACGGTATGTGTAGTTGAGCTTCAGATCCACATTCTTCAACGGAGCATAGGTAATACCTGCGGTATAGTCCATCTCGTTGATTTTCTTGGAATCAACATCCTCATCCATATAGTCGTACCTTGCTACAACCTGCCAATGATTCGCAATGTTTGCGCCGGCTGCAAAATAGCCGCCGGCACTGTTCATGGTCTTAAGAAGATTGTCGGTCTTGCCGGCGATGAATTCAGACCTTACAAATCCACGGTAGTCCGTGTAATCAAAGCCGCCGCCATAGCGGTACATCTGCAAATATTTGCTTGCATCCTGCGGCTCATAAGTCTGAGTTGCATCATAAAATGTAGGATAAGCACCCTCGCCCCTCTGGAAATATCCGAATACAGACAGAGGCTTTATGGGGTTGATAATCAGACGGCCTACAATGTCCTTGCTCTTGTTGTCGTCCGTTGTGTTGAGCTTATAGCCGTTGAATACAGCCAGCTCATAGTTGATTATGCTGAAGCCGTCTCTGTGCAGGGCGCTTCCCAAAAATTCAAATCCCAGGTCTCGTCCGGCATTTGACAGGCCGCAGACATCCTGTTCGCTCATTCTTGCAAGCCTCTGGACTGCAAGAGCGTAATTTGCAAACTCCAAGCTGACCGGACTTCTTTCTGAGTTCTCAAAAGTCAGCGGGCTCTTGAACTGTCCGAACTTTATTCCAAACTCCTTGATTGGCTTGTAGGTTATAAAAGCGTCTATCAGCTTTGGGGTGCCGGCAAAAGCAGCCTGAACTTTGTAGTCAACGGTTCCGTAGTCGCCCTTGTAGAGATTTCCTACAAAGGTGATGTTCACATGATTGATTTTGAAGGTAGAAGTTCCTGCATCGTTCCAGTTGTATCCTCCTACTACATATCCGCTCGGAGATATGTAACGGCTAATCTTGTCCCAAGATGCCGTTCTGGTTTTTACCGTGTTTTCAAGAGAAGCCACCCTCTCCTCCAAAGTCTTCTGGCTGTTATCATTCTGAGCCTGTGCAAATCCGCAAATCAGCAGCGCCAGAGCTGCTACAAAAAGTTTTCTCATAAGTATTTATTTAATTATTCTTTGTCCAAAATGTGCGGCAACCTTTATCGCCGAGATGCAAATATAAAAAAATATTACATTAGTACAAATACGGATAGTACACTATTTTACCATTTTAGGGGTTTTTGCAAAATGTCCATTGGACCGAAAATGTAGTTGATAAAGAAAAACGGCACAACTGATTATCATCAAGTTATGCCGTTTCTTTTGTGGAGAACAAGGGAGTCGAACCCTTGACCCCCTGCTTGCAAAGCAGGTGCTCTAGCCAACTGAGCTAGTCCCCCAATTTGTAGGCCCGCGCGGATTTGAACCGCGGACCCCCACATTATCAGTGTGGTGCTCTAACCAAACTGAGCTACGAGCCTATATTCAATAAGTCTGTCAGATGATTTCTGACACCCACTGTTTCAATGGGGTTGCAAAGGTAAATGTTTTTTCCAATTGTGCAAAATTTTTTTCCAAAAGTTTTAAAAAGAGTATTTTTGACACCTGTAAAGTATGTTATTCTTCAGCGATAATGGATCGGATAACTCATACAGACAGTGCTAAGGTATCACTTTGGAAACTGGCTACGGTGTTCACCAAGATTGGGATGTTCACCCTTGGGGGCGGCTACGCCATGATTCCGCTGATAGACCACGAAGTGGTTCAGAAACGCAGATGGCTCGGCAGCAATGAGTTCTACGACATCCTTTCCATAGCCCAGAGCAGTCCGGGGTTGTTGATTGTGAATATCTCCATCTTTGCCGGATACCGGCTCAGAGGCCGCAAAGGCAGCGTTGCGGCAACCATCGGCAGCTGCCTTCCGTCATTTCTGATTATTCTTGCAATAGCCCTGTTCTTTGCCGGATACAGGAACAATATCTATGTAGATAAGATTTTCAAAGGAATACGTCCGGTGGTTGTGGCCTTGATAGCCGTGCCGGTTGTTGACATGATTCAGAAGTCTCACCTCAACATCTGGCGGGCACTTCTGGCCGTAGCCACCGCAGCAGCCATCATCTTTCTTAAAGTGTCGCCGATATATATCCTGCTGGTATTTTTCGTCTGCTTTTTCTGCACCCGCTACCTGACCCGCCGGCAAAAAGCCAAGGAAGAAACTTCCGGCAAGGCAACTCAGAGTCTGAATGCAGAAACTTCCGGCACTGAATCTCCTGAAGGCTCACTTAATGAAAAGGAGGACGGCGTATGATATTTCTGAAGATGTTCTGGACGTTCCTGGTGATTGGAGTTTTCACCTTCGGCGGCGGATACGCCATGCTCTCCCTGATTCAGGATCAGGTGGTTATGGAGAACGCCTGGATAACCGCCGAGCAGTTTACAGACATAGTGGCCATTTCTCAGGCAACACCGGGGCCGGTAGGAATCAACATTGCAACCTACGTAGGCTACACGGTGCCTTTCAATATGGGCTACAGCCCTCTGGCCTGCATCGGCGGAAGCGTCATTGCTACAATTGCCGTAGTAATACCGTCGTTTGTCATTGTCCTGGCAATCTGCGCCCTGTACGAAAAGGCCAAAAAGAGCAATCTGTTCAAATCGCTGATGAAAAACATCAGGCCTGTTGTAATAGGAATGATAGCCGCAGCAGCCGGCATCTTGATTACCCCGGCAAACTTCTTCCACTGGAGCAGCTGGCTACTTCTGGCCGGAGCGTTCATCAGTTGCAAGTTCCTGAAAGTAAATCCTATATGGGTGATTCTGGCCGGTGGCCTCATCGGGCTGTTGATCTATTAAAAAAAAGCCACCGAAGCAACTCCAGCGGCTAAATTCTCCATATCTGATTCTCAGCGATGTAAGCACCCTCAGCACTCTCAGCACATTACTCTCCGCTACGGGTAAACTCCCTGCGAGCCTCATCCTCCTCAGCGATGTCAGTGCTCTCAGCACCCTCAACATTACCCTCCGGCTCAGCACCCTCAGCATTACCCTCCGCCTCAGCCTTCTCTGCGCAACCCTCCGGCTCAATGGCCTCAACCACAATCGTCTGCTGATTCTGCCCCATCTGCTCGGCCTCCTGCTGAGCCGCAGTCCTTAGACGCTTGGCCAAAGCCCTGACCTTGAACGACATCCACACCTCCGACGCCCCCAGCAGCATCAAGCAAATACCGAACACTATGCAAAGGACATATATGTTGTACTTTGGAAAGAAGCAGAAAACTATGCCGCCCACCAAAACCAGAGCCGGAACCAGAAAGAACCAGAAACGGCCCTGAATGCCCTTGGAATTCCGTACAGACACATACAACTGCAACAGCCCGTACAAAACCAGCAAGATTCCAAGCACCAGACCTATGAACTCCATAAAGAACCCGGTCTTAATCAGAAGAAGCAGACCCACAATCAAGAACAGAACTGCACTTGAAATTGAAATCAGGCTCATACCCTTAAGATCCATGTACGAATTTGTAGAAAGGCCATAAACCACAATAATCACGGCAGAAAGAATCATGAAGACGCCCAACGCCTTAAGCAAAATTTCGCCGGCCTGGTTAGACCAGATAACAAGACAGAGGCCCACCAGAAAAACAAATATGCCCCTTAAAATACTACGTACCATATACTTGACTGTTTAAATATTTTCACCCTCAACCCCATCAATCAGCATCAATCAACCCTATTCCTCCAATCCACACCAATCAGCATCATCAACCTCACTCCCCCAACCTCATCCTCAAAGCAAACTCCTTAATCTCATCAATCAATGCAATCCTTCAACCTCCCAACTCCCCAAAGTTAAGCATTCTTTGAGAATTTGAACTGCGCATCCTTACGGATTTTCCGGCGGTTGACCAAATACAGCCCCCAGCCGAAAGGCAAGGCCAGAACCGTCATCAGTTTCCTCGGCGATTCCCTCAGGAAATGCTTGTTGCCGGAGCGGATAGAATGGCTCACATAGTGAACATTCAGCATGAACCTGCGTTTGAAAGACTTGGTATGCTGCATGTCGTACTTGCGGAAATGCGCAAAACCCCTGGGGTTGTTCCAATACTGCTTCCACATGCTGAACGACGACCCCTCCGGCTGATACTCCACGTTCACCATCACCTTGTTGCAGACCAGCAGCCTGTAGTCCTCGTCTATCATGTTATACAGCAGCGCCAGCCCCACATACCGTTCACCCTCAAACAACGGGTACGGAGGATATTTCCTGACAACCTCCGTCCTGTAAACCAGCTTCTTATCGCCGCTGCCACCATGCAACTCGTAATAATCGCGGAGAGAAGTCTCCTTCAAGTCTGCCGGAAACTCCGTTCCTATCAGCCTTCCGGAAAGATCCGCATCAAGCCCTATAATTCCGGCTATTCTGTTTTTATTTTCATCGCGATAATTATTCTTCCAGAAAGAAACTATTGTTTCCACCGCATCATCCGGCATAAAGTCGTCGGAATCTATGCAGACGTTGAGCTCCGTGCCGATGTTGGCATAGGCAGTATTGTGCGCCCCATGCATTCCCTGATTCTGCTGATACAAATAGCGAATCGGAATCTTTCCTTCCAACACCCAACCTTCTACCATCTCACGGGTATTGTCCGTAGAGCCGTCGTCCACCACCAGCCACTCAAAGTCCTTGGAAGTCTGCCTGAGCAGGCTTTCATAGGTGCGGCCAATCGTATGCGCCCTGTTATACGCCGGAGTAAAAACCGTAAGTGTCTTCATATCGGAAACTCAAAACAAATCGGGAGTCAAAAAACAAATCGGGATATAAAGATAACAAAGATTTGCGCTCAAACCACTTAACCCCTAAAAGAAAGAGCCCGGCAAAACCGAGCTCCATTCTTCTGAAGGTTCATAAAGAATTCCTTTCAAACCTCTGTTAGTATTTACCCTTAGCCTGATTGATGAGGCCCACAGGAGAATTTCCCCCAACATATACCTTACTTCTGGTGTCTCCCTTAACCTGGATGTTAACATCTCCGCCACAAGCCACAGGATCAACATAACCTTCAATAGCCTGTTGCCAGTCTTTACCTGAATAAGGTTTTCTTCTCACACCAAAATATATATTTCCGTCAATATACTCGTTGGAAGCAAGCGGAACGCTTATGCTCCAAGACTTTTTGATAGAACTGCCATTTCCACCAAATTCTTTTTCGTATGTATGCAAAGTAGTATTGCGAGTTATCTTTCCGTTATTGACAGTCAGTGTCCTATACATGAACTTAGGCTTTACTCGCGATCCGGCAACACCATCCACGGCCGTGCTTACCCTAAGGGTTACTACTTTAGGATGTTTAACGTACTTAACATCGTAGTACGAGCCCGAAGTATGACGCTGGCAAAGCCTTCCAGAAGCAACAAAAACTGTCTTAAGAGATAGAGGAAGACCTTGGTTCTGAGCACTGATGTTGAATCCGGTCTTGTCGGTAACTTTCTTTAGAGTGCTTTTTACGGTAGCTTCGTTTTCAGTCATTCCGGAGACAATACCCTGAGGGCCTCCATATACGAACAAACGTTCTTTCTTGTTTGTGGTATTCTTTGTAATGTCAGATTTGCTATTAACGCTGGAGCCCATGTAAGAAGCATCCACAGAAGCGCTGAACTTAAAATCGCTTGCTTCGTAATCTGTAAAATGATAGATTCGGCAACCGTAACTCATGTCGGAGACATAAGCCAGATGATACTTTTTCATAGCGTTCTCAACCTGTTCTGCAGTTGTATTACTTCCGAACAGACTTGTAATATCACCATTGAGAGGCTCAACATGAACTGTATAGTAAATCATAGAAAGATCCTCAAAGTGAGTGATTTTGGAATTGCTGGTAGTGGTTGAGGTAGATGCCTTAAGTTTTGCCCCGGCATAGTTGACGTCGCAACCTACATCAATAGCCATTTTCTGGTTGCTTGTATAATCCTCTGAGATATAACCAGAGCGGGCCGGCTGATGATATCCGCTGCTGTAAGCCTGACGGACAAGAGTCCTGATAGCTTCCTGAATTCCCGAATAGGAATTTTCTGCCTCAACGGAGTTCTTGCCTCCCGTGTCAATATCAAGAGTAACCTTCACACGGCCATAACCAAAACTTGTAATAGGAGTTGCATTACCATCGCGTAAGTCTGAATTAACATAAACAAGACATCCCGGATAAAGGCTCGTTCCCTCATTGCAGAACAATTCTGTACTCGGCTGATCAGTTACATCAATTTTTTCGCTTCTAAGTTCCAGCAAATCACCTCCCGCAATAATATACTGAGGACTCGCGGCTTCGTTAACAGTTCTGGTAAGCTCAGCTACAGAGTCTGAGTTCTCATACTTTTGCAAAACACTGCGGATAGAGGCAGTCTTGTTAGTATTACTACTGGAAGAGCCGCTTCTGTTGTCCCTCTGGGTAGTTTGATCTTTCTGGGTAGTTTTGGTCTCTTTTTTAACCGCATCTTTTATCTGCTGTCTGTTAAGGACCTTCTTCTGTCCAAACGACGTTCCGACAATCATTACGGCAATGGCCGTCATAAGTAAATACTTGAGTTTCATAGTATAAAAGTATTGAAGTTAGAATTAGATTCAAATCTGTCTTTAAGTTCCGGTTCAAGTCAGAGACAAATTTAACAAAATTTTCTCATCAAGCAACCCTCTCCGCAAAAAAAATACCACTAAACCCCACACACCGCCTTCCCAACATCCACCACCATCAGCCACCTCTTTCGTATAGGTTAAATCCGTCAATGCCCGGAGTTTACCTGTCGCTGAGGAAAGACCTCAGCTGCCGCTTCACAGTCTTGCGGTCATATTGCTTCTTGCTCTTGGCCACACGAGTAGGCCTGGTAGAAATCAACTTTCCGAACTGTTCAATTTCCAACTGCCTGTCCACAGCCTTCACCGCCTTAATCACCGAACGTATTTTCCTCTTCCTTTTCATAACCACCGCAATTTACTAAAAGAATTTCGTTGGATGAATTGCCCCCAAAAAACATAACCGCCAAAAGCGTGGCTATCGACACAGACAGATAGAAATTTGGACACGCTGCTGAACGGTTGGAGCACCTCCCATCGGTTAGAGGGAAAAAATAAGGCACATAGATATCTATTAGAGGATAAATATCTATGTGCTCTCACTTGCTATCGTTTCTTTCTACGACACTGCAAATATATGGAAAACATTCAAATCAACAAGCATTTTAACTTTTATACCCGGGAGTTTGACTCTATAGTTTTTCTTTTTTTGGGCTCACCTGCAAAGTTCCGTGGTAACATCATGACAGGAATGCGCTGCCGGACCGCCCGTTCCTGGAGCAAAGCCGGAGAATTGTCCGATTTTCTGACTTCGGCCTATCCATCCAGCTGCCAGTCTCTTGCCGCCTGCTATGTTTCTTATTGATACACAGTTTATTAAACAAACATCCCCCGTACCTGTGGACGGGGGTGTTTGCATATTTAGCTTACACGCAGTGCCTTGCATTGTAGAGCGTCCGTTTCTTCCGGGCTTCGCCCAGGTGTTGATTGTTTGATGCGGGCCGCATAAAGCAGCCCGCTCCGTCATGCCCGGCCTGACCGGGCATCCCTTTTATTCTGAGACGGGACGCACCGAAAACCCGTAGTAACGGCTGACGATGCCCCAGCTCACACTGCCGGAATAGAAGTACCCGTACCACGCGCTGTCCGGGCGGCCCGCATATAGTGAAGAAGACCAGTAGGAACCGTAGGAACCGGCATCCGTGAGGCCGGTACCGTCCCGGTAGCCAGCGGCGGGAAGGAAGATGGTGTTTCCGTTACCGGTAAACTTGTATCCGTGGATGCCGCTGCCGTTATAGTTGCTTACCCATTCTTTTGACAAGGCAAGCAGCGCTTCGATTTCGGCTTTCGTCGGCATCCGGAACTTGCCACCAAGGGCTGCGTAGGCGGCATCGTCTTCCGTTTCCAAAGTGGTGTAATCACTGCCGGTGTACTTGGAGAATGGACTGTTGCCAAAGTAATAGTAGCTCCAGTTATTGGCAAAGTTCGTCTTGCCTTCATTGTATCCGGTGACCTCGCCCCAGGCGAAGTAGTCGCCGTAGTCGGTCTCGGTGGTGGCGCCGAGGTTGTATTTCGCCCAGTAGATCTTCTTGTCGTCAACAGTTATGCCCAGGTCCACATACAGGTCGGAGGCATTTTGTACTGCCCAATTGGTGCCGCCGGTTGTGCTCAGCGATGGGAAGTTGTACATTTTCCCTGCCGTGAGGGTCTTGTCCGTGCGGGTCAGGGTGTAGATGTTGGCGTCGCTGGCCACCGTGAAGGTATAGTCCGCTGCTGCTCCCGGGCTGGTGAGCCGCCCGGCGAAGATGCCGCCGTCGGCATCGGCCACGCCGCTCAGGCGCGCTCCCGCCTGTAGGACGCTCTCGGTGACGGCCCCGTCAGTGCCCACGCTTTCGCAGGCCACGGGCTTGATCTTCGAGCAGCCGAAGGTATAATCAGACACGTCGCCCTGAATGCCGGCCACGTGGATCTGTACCATATTCTCAGGCTTGTTCATCGAGAGGGTGGCGTTCACAGTAGTGCCGTCCACAGTGTAGTCCTTGTCCTTCTCGAAGAGGTAGTAGTTGTACACCGGCTTCCCATCGCTGGTAAAGGAGAACTTGCTGTCGGCAAAGGTCACGTCAACTGCCACGGGGAAGTGGACGGCCGTGAGCTTCTTCGTGCCGAGGGCGCTGAAGTCGGCGTCTATCAGCGTGCCGCCGCCGGAAGTGTTGGTCCAGCTGCCGCTGCTGCGCTCCAGAACCAGATATTTGGTCCCCAGGCCGTTGAAGAACACGTAAATCTTGTCACCGTCCGCCCAGGCGGTCTTGGCCGCCTTGGTTTCGAGTACGCTCACGTCGAAGGTCATAGGGACGCCTTCATTCTGAGGAGTTTCTTTCCCGGGATCGAGAATCTCCTTGGCGCAGCCCATCAGGCCCGCCGCCATGCAAAGAAGTAAGATTGCTTTTTTCATCACGTTGTCCTCCTGTAATTAAATGTTTTCCCCGG
>ERZ842401.5211-NODE-5211-length-14560-cov-4.044467_pt1 | contig 14560 bp, 12 predicted proteins | sample MGYA00521270_ERZ842401 | MGnify/ENA primary metagenome ERZ842401 (study PRJEB31892, sample SAMEA3878208) | bioreactor metagenome | biome: Moose rumen | place: Sweden | collected 2011-10 | study: EMG produced TPA metagenomics assembly of the PRJEB12797 data set...
AGTTCAGACGTGTGCTCTTCCGATCTAATTATATATTATATCCTCCATGTTTTAAAGCCTCAATCGATTCTAATGAGCCTTCTATATTCCATAAAAAATGTAATGATGTAGGAGATACAATTATGCAAATTAAAAGAGCAAAGATAAACGCCGGAAGCAATTCATAGATTCCAAAGATACCACCCAGTGGCTTGATTGCAAAGTGCCATACAAACACAACTACACCACCGCCTATCATACCGGCAATTGCTCCGTATCTATTAGCCCTCTTCCAAAATAGCGCCAAAAGCATTATCGGACCAAAAGCAGCTCCAAATCCTGCCCATGCAAAAGATACAATATTAAATACAGAGCTATTAGGATCTCGAGCGATAAATACACCGATAGCTGCAATGATTACCAGCACTACCCTTGCCATCACCATCTGCATATGCTCTGAAAGCTCTATTCCAAATGTTTCATGAAGAATATTCTCAGACACTGATGAAGACGCTGCAAGCATCTGTGAATCACATGTAGACATAGTGCATGCCAATATTCCTGCTAAGATTACACCGGCAAGCAATGCAGCCAATAAGCCATTTTCAGCAAGAGTCTGCGCAATTATACTGACCCCGTGGAAGCGATCAACAAATTCGGTGCCGATGCGCTGCGTCTTTTCCTCATGCATTCCGCTGTGGTGAAGGCTGACGAAATCCGCTATTCCGACGATGGGGTGCGAGACACAATCAAGAGCATTATCCTGCCGCTGTGGAACAGCTACAGCTTCTTTGTGCAGTATGCCAACATAGACGGCGTTACCTGTACAGGGCACGAGTTTGACGAGAAGCTGCCTACGAACCCGCTTGACCGCTGGATTCTTTCGGTGTCGCAGAAGCTGGTGCAGGATGTCAGCGATGCGCTTGATGATTACGATTTAAGCGCCGCTATAGACCCTATGCTTGCGTTCATTGACCAGATTAATAACTGGTATATCCGCCGCAATCGCCGCCGTTTCTGGAAGAGCGGCAGTGACAGCGACAAGCTGGAAGCCTATGGTTCCCTCTATCTTGCTCTGCGCACCTTTACAATGGTTGCCGCGCCTTTCATACCTTTCCTCACTGAGGAGATGTGGCAGAACCTGCGCACGCCTGAGGATAAGGAGTCCGTGCATCTCATGGACTATCCGGTGAGCAGGAAGGATTTCCGCGATGAAAAGCTGGAGTTCAAGATGGCGACGGTGCAGAAAGCGGTGTCTATGGGGCGCGCGCTCCGCAATCAGTTCAACTTGAAGAACCGCCAGCCGCTTTCATCTGTGGCACTGGTGACTCGTGATATAGAAGAAAAGAAAGTGCTTGCCGAAATGGAGGACACAATTGCCGAAGAGCTGAACGTCAAGAAGGTGATCTTTCATGAGCGTGAGGACGAGCTTGTGGAATACAAGGCAAAGGCGAATTTCCGCGTGCTGGGCAAGCAGCTGGGAGGCGGCATGAAGGAAGCCGCCGCAGAGATAGCCAGGCTGTCTGATGAGCAGATCGCCGCTATTCTGGACGGCAAGGCGCTTTCAATCGTCGTGGGCAGCCAGAATGTGGACCTGACTACAGAGAATGTGCTTGTAGACCGCATTGAAAAAGATAATCTGAAGGTGATAAACGATGGTACGCTCACTGTTGGCTTGGACACGAAGATAACTGACGAGCTCAAGAAAGAGGGTTATGCCCGTGACCTGGTGCGCGGCATACAGAATCTGCGCAAGGAAAGCGGCTTTGAGATTACGGACAGGATTACGCTTGCGCTGGGCGGCGATGCCGACTTGAAGGGTGCCTTCGATATGTTCAAGGACTTCATTGCAAACGAGACGCTCTCTGTTGACACGGCATGGCAGGACGGTCTTGCCGATGGCGCAAAGGTGGAAGCAGACGGACTTGTGTGGCGCGTCAAGCTTGCCAAGGCGTAAGGTGGTGCAAGTGAAAGGTATTGCCCTGAGGTGCTGCTGTTTTTTGACTGGCATAGCTGCGCTTGCTCTTGCCTCCTGTAAATCTACCCCTGTAGAGCCGGAACCAGCCGTACAGGAAAAGTCTGTGGAAGAGTCGATTTATGTGCCTCCGAGCTTTGAGGAGGTGCAGCCCCTTGCCCTGCTAGGGGAAGGCTTCGGCATATACATCGCCATTCCTGCGAGCAAGCATGTTTCACTGACCGCTTCCGTGCTCACAAAGGAAGTGGAAAAGATGAGCAGGAAAGACGCTGAGACGGTGGCAAAGCACATAGACTTGCTCTGTGCGGGGCAGGGAGGGGCGGAAGATGCTTCCCTGCTTGAAGTTGCCGCGAGCGGCATGTTGCCCACTGTCGCCGTCAAGACGACATTCACCAAGAAAAACGGCTGGACCAAGAACAGCTACGATGCGGTGTCCACGGAGGATGCCTTGCGCCACAAGTATCCGCACACGTTCAGCTACTATTCCCGCGAGGACAGCGAGTATAAAATCGCTTTCACTTCGCAGGAGCTGTTCTGCCTTTCGCAGGACATCGCTGCTATGCTTGAGCGCTATGCGGTGCGCCCTGAGGTGGCGGACACTCCGTACAATCAGTGGATTTCGCAGGAGAGTGATGATATCCTCTTTTACGTGACCCGCCCCGAGGTTTACCTGCAAAGGCTGATTGGAAGGCGGATTTCCGTGGGCACAGACTATATGCGCGGTCGCCTTGCCTATCAGGGTGAGGAGCGCTATGATATGACGCTTACGATGCACGCGGTGTCTCCAAAGGCAGTTCCCGCGTTGAAATCGCTTTTGATGTTGTCTTTCGGCTTGTCAGGCGCTACGATTACGCAGACGGACAGCGAGACGGTGGAGCTTTCCAATGTCAGCCTGACTGAGCAGGAAATTATTGATATGCTTGTCCAAAAGGAATAGGTGGTATGACAGATAAAGAAGACAAGGTCGTCCTCAAAGCCGAGGATTTAGACGGCTATCTGACGGCAGAGGATCAGCAGGATTTGCAGGGCTTGGAGGAGATGTATAAGTCCACTATGGCTTATTTTTCTCCCGTGCAGAAAGAGCTGATTGTCAAGAGCTTTGATGAAATGGGGCACAGAATGCAGGATATCTGTGCCAAGCACCCCAGCATTAAGGTTTACTCGTTTGTGACGGAGGAGGGTGCCCACGCGGAGGCAAGCCGGGTGATTGCGAAGCTTCGCGATGTGAAGACCCCCCATGCGGAATTTCTGTATTACAGCCAGCGTGCCTACGAAATGCTGTTCCGTCTGGCATATACGGACCAGCACAGCGACAAGAAAAACCACATCATTGTGAAGACCCCTGTCACCATGCCGGTGCAGAACTACGCGGTGCACAAGATTCCCGATATTGACGGCAAGATTGAGAACTCGGTGATGTGCGTGATGCTTCGCGGTGCCTTGCTTCCGAGCATGATTATGTCAAAGGAAATCGAGGAATACGCATCTTCCGGCTATGTAACGCCCTTTGCGCTCTTCAAAATCAACCGCGATGATTCCCGCCAGGAAAACGATATGCAGTATATCCTCAATCTAAAAAAATCTTATTTCAATTTTGAGGAGCTGGACGGCAAAGATTTAATCTTTGCAGACCCCATGAATGCCACGGGCGGCTCGCTTGTGACGGTGGTGAAGTATTTGCAGTCCCAGGGGGTAAAGCCGAAAAGCATTAAGTTCTTCAACGTCATCTCGGCGCTGAAGGGCAGCCTGCGGGTGACGCGGGCTTTGGATAACTGCACTTGCTATACCTTGTGGCTTGACCCCGTGCTTAACGAAAAGGCGTATATCATGCCTGGTCTGGGGGATGCGGGCGACAGGCTCAATGGGCAGGACACGGCGGAATATCCCCGCAACATCATGCAGCTTATCGCTGATTACGGTGCCAACATTGCCGGACTGTACCGCTCCCAGCTGCGCAAAATAGAACAGACTGTGCTTGGAACAATCTAGGTGGCGGGACGCTTTCTGTGCGCCGGTGCTCTTGCTGCAAGTTTGCTCTTTTTTTCCTGTGCGGGGGGCAGGCTCAAGGTGCCGGGTGAAGATATGGTGCGCGTGCGGAATGAGGCTGTGGATGCTTTTTCTCGCGCGAAACGTTATGAGACGGAAGAGGACTATGCTTCCGCCATCACTGCCTATGAAGAGGCAATGGCGTATGAAGGGCTGCATGACTCCGCTTACTACAAGATAGGTCGCTGTTATGCTTTGAGCGGCAAATGGGAGCAGGCGCGGCAGGTTTTTAACGATATTGCCGCCAAGGATCCCGCCAACGAGACGATATGCGAGTCGCTTGCCTATGTGTATGCGATGGAAGGAAATTACGCCTCTGCCTTGCAGCTTTATGAAGCGCTTGTGGACGAGACGCCTTACAGCGCTTCTGTTTTGAAAAGCTATATCAAAGTGCTTGCCGCTGACGGGCAGAAGGAACGTGCTACTGAAGAATTCTCACGCTTCCAAAGCACTTTTCCCACCGAGATGGACAGCATCAAAGAACTAAATGCTCTCTTAACGGCTGGAAAAGACGATTGAGGAGCGTGTTACTCGTACTACAGTGTTTCCTGCTGTAGCTTTGCCTGCTCGGCGAGGAAGCTCCTGTATTTCTGGGGATTGACCTTGAATGCCACGATGGGGGAGGATTCGTCGGTGTGCTCCAGCGCCTGTGCTGATTCATTTGCCAGACGTTCGCCTGAAATCATGCGCAGAGAGCGTGCCGATATGCCTATGCGTACGGGGCGCAGGTCGCTGTAATCCTGCAGGACGGTTATCATATTTGTGTGCAGATCTTCTGCTATGGCGATGGCGTTCTCAACGTTGGTGTTGGGGTAGATGGCCATACAGCCGTCGTCACCATATTCAAAAATCAAGTCAGGGAAGTTGATGGCGGTTGCTATGAGCTTGGCTATCTCTGTCCCTTCGTCTGAAAGCCAGTTCAGCCCCTCTATCTTGATGGTGAAAAGCGCGAGGTCCTGCTCGCTGGATGCTGCCCGCACAAGTTCGTTGTCGAGCCGAGGAATCATATATGACTCCCAGCCAAAACCAGTCCGCTCTGAGTAGAGTCCCTTGGGGGCATCGGAGTTTGCGCTAGGAATGGTCTTCTGCTGCAAATGCTCCCGCTGTTCTGGCTGTATCGGCGCGAAATGCTTTTCCTCTTCCATTATCGGCGCTGTCGGGGCGGGGGCAGCTTCTGGCTCCTCTGGCTCTACGCTTTTCTCTGCGATGGGTTCCATTGGCGCTAAAGGCTCGGCAGCCTCTGCATCGGGTACAACAGCGTCACTGCTATCCTGCTCTTCGGCTATATCAGCTATATCCGCGATGTCGTCGGGGGAGATTTCTTCAAATGGATCTTCTTCGGGCTTTTTCTCTTCCGGGCTTGAAGCTGGCTCAAACAAATCTTCGGCTTTTGCTTCCTCGATTGCAGGCAGCTCCTCGCTTTGCGCTTCCGCAGCGGCAGTCGGCTCGGGGGCAAGCGGATTTGCTTCGCCTGCGGGGGCAGGGGAGTCTTCGACAGGGAGCTGTGCTACAATGCCTGCGATTTCGTCAGAAACAGCCTGACTCTGCTTTTCTTCATTGTCAAGCTGTTCCATTGTTTCCATATCGAGAGAAGTCTCTTCGTCGACGTCTTCGTCTTCGTCCTGTATGACGATGGTGTCGTCTATTGCTTCTGACTCGTCATCATCGTCTATGAGGTCGAAATTGACCTCGTCTTCATCGTTTGCTGTGGAGGCGCGATCCATGTCGGAGCTCTTTGCTGCTTGCGCTTTTGCGCTTTCCTTGCCATAAATCGACAGATAGATGAAGTAGAGCAGGCAGATGAGCGATGTGATGAGGATGATAATGAAAGCAATCAATCCCTTGCGATAGATGGAATAGGGCTTAAGCCGGTAGATGTCGATATTGAGCCTCAGCGCTATGTCATCTTTGGTGCTGAGTTCGGTGCTGAATGAGCGCACGGACGAAGATTTTTTGTCCCTGCCGTAGAGCATATCGGCGGGGTAGGAGAAAATCACGTTTTCATCCTGCTTTATCTGTACGAAAGCGATGTCCGAGAGGTTCCCGAGCGAACGCAGGAATGCGCTCTCGAAAGCGTCGCTGTCAATGTCATTTGTATTGAGGTTTTGCTTTGTTTCTCGTGCAATGGTTCTGAAACGGTCTTCAATGTTGTTCTTTTTTGTTTCGGTGAAAAGCGAGGCTGAAAAAATGATGATGGTCAATATATAGACTGCAAAGGCTGCGCCTGCAATGACATAGGGAAACTTCTTATTCATATCTGTTCATTATACCGACTTATGTGAGAGTATGCAAGTTTGAAAAGCTCTAAAACAGGGACTTTGTCCATATTTTTCCTTCCACGCAGGTAAGCAATGTAGGGCAGGAGCGTGGCGGTATAGGCGTTCTGCTGCAGTTGCCCGTTTTCTTCTGCCTGCGAAAGCTGCTTCGTTAGTTCTGCCATAAATTGCGGAAAATCAAAGCGCTTTTGCTGCGAGGGGAGGGAGGGCTGTATGTTTGCATTGCGGTAACAGTCGCCGCAGGGCTCGTAGCCGTGCTTTTGCAGCCATTCCTGAAGCGTGGCGGCATAGCGCTGCAGGATTTCCGTCGTGTATACACCCTCCGCCTGCTGCTGGAGCGGGGTGCGGTACATGAGGGCGGCATAGCTCTGCTCCGCCGGTTCCGTTTTGCGGGATGTGCTCAGGAACTTGCTGTCAAGGTAGGTGCCTTTCGTGTATGGCTTTCCCGCGCTGTAGGCAAAGTCTGCCCCAAAAAGCTGCAAGGTCTTGCAGCCCAAGAGGCGTGCGAAATCACAGCAGGCTATGGTGACGGTTCCCGCCCCCGTCTCCACAAAGGAGAGGTTTATATAGCTGCTTGCCAGCAGGGAAAGGGGGTGCCCGCTCTGTATGAAGTATGCGGGATAACCTCTGCTTTTCACCAGTTTTGTCGCTTCTGGACTCGTGCAAATGTCAAAGACAAAAAGCGGCGGCTTGTCTGAGGGCAGGCGGGGAGGGCAGCAGAAGAAATGCGTTGAAGAGATGTGCTGTCCGTCTACCGAAAGCACTATGTCCGGCGTGACCTGCCTTGCGAGCAGCGGGCCGTAGCTTGTATCTGTCGCGATGATGATATACTCCTCCCTTTTTTCCTGCAGGATGCTGATGGTGCTGTCCAGAGAGGGGCCTGCCGCTATGATGGCTGCCGTTCGCGAAGTATCGATCGCGGGCAGCCGGTTTTGAGAGTAAGCCGCTAGATTGCTCAGAATGTTGTGCTGCCAGATTTTGCCGAAATGGCTTTGCACGGAGTAGTCTGCCGAGATTTGTTTCAGGACGGCGTTGCTTTCTTCGCTAGTCCTTCGGCAGAGCTCTGCGTTTTCTTCCTGCCATGCCCGCTGTGCGGCAAAGTAAAGGCTGCCGTAGATGCTTGGCACATAATAACGTGGCAGGTTTTTGGCAAGCTCTGCCGCTGTGCAGAGCGTCACCTGGGCATCTTTCTCCAATGCCTGTACCGCGGGGAATTGTCTGCAAAAGTCAAGGCTTTCTCTGTCTGCTTCAAAAGCCATGACGTGGTAGTTCGTGAGCCCAGTGCAGAGGTTCTGGATATGGTAGCCGCCGCCTATTCCGCCGATGATGAAAAAGCCTTCCCCTTGTACTGAGGAAAGCGGCAGCTTTTCGGCAGATGGCCTGTATGCGGAGTGCATGGGCCTGCTGTCTGTGAAGAGGGGAACAGGCTCCCCGTTCCTTGCGGTGATGACAGAGCGGTAAATCAAAACTTCTTGTCCTCTGCAAGAGCCCGCATGATGTCGCGGTAGAAGCCCTGCATATCTGTCTGCACCTTCTTGAGCGCAGTTGCTTCTGATTCCATGCCTATGCTCCGTTCGTAGACGATGTAATCTGCGGGAACCGCCTCCCGTATCCATGCGGGATTATTTAAGTTTTCCTTTATGATGCTCTGCAGCTGCCTGTAGCGCTTGGTGAAGTCAAACTTTTTGCGGGAAGAGAAGCACATGGGCATTCCCTCTGCCTTTTCCGGCACGCTGTTTTCAAAAAAATCCCAGCTGACGTCGCGAATATCACCGAGCGTGTTTTTGTACTGGTAATTATCGCTCAGGCGGAAGAGCCGCCCTCTGAAATTATAGGAAGAAAACCAGGAGCAGTAAATATTAAGCGCCGGAGATTTGAAAGAGGAGGGCAGGAGCCTGGTGTCCTGCGTGGCAAGGCGCATATCTTTCAGGCTGTCGCGGTTTTCAAGCTCGTTGGGCTGTGTATGCGCATAGCCATCGGCAGGTGCAAGGTCAAGGCCGCAAAAATACACGTCCGCTGTGGTCAGCTCTAAGGCAAGCTGTGCCGCAGTGCCGCTTACCGTCCCGTTCCTGTGAGCGGGGGTTGCTGAATAGCCGCATGCGGAAAGCAATGGTTCGCAGATGCCGTCGCCATAGGAAATCGGCACAATCTTGCCGTTTTCCATAAGCTCCCCAAAACAGGCTGACTCAGGTGAGAGCGCGAGGGGAATCTGCGGATATGCTTTCAATGTGGAAGCGAGGTGGAGCTTTGCCCAGTAGCCGCCGTCAGTGGAAAGGCAGAGGTCGGGGATAAGCCCTTGGCTGACAAGCGGACGGAGCGCGGAGGACACCGCGAGGAGAAAAAAGCGCTCTCGGTTTTTCTTTAGATAGGGAATTGAGCCTGCAAGGCTCGGTCCGCTCGCGCAGACAACAATCGGAGCTGTTCCCTTTTGGAAGTAATACGTGTCTTTTACAAAAAGGCAGAAGCGCAGGGAGTTACGCACCCACCGTCTGGCAAAAAAGCTTCTGGTGGCAAGCACATTCCTGCTTTTGAGCACGGCTGCCTTTATTTCCTGCCATGCCTTTCTTGATTCTGATGGAAACGCCTTTTCCGAAGGCTGCCAGGCAACAAAAAGGCAGGAGACTATGCCCTCTTCACCCATGAATGAATAGATTTGCTCTGCCAGGGAAACTGAATTCTCTGAGGACGGATAAAATGTCTTGTCCCAGAGCTTTTCAGTTATTTTGAAATCAGACGAGTATTGGACTGTACAGAGTATGGAGCCGGGATAAAATTTTCGGAAGTAGACGGCGCAGTAGGAGAGCGCCGCGCCGGTTACGAGGATATACTTTGGTTTAAAGTCACAGCTTACATTTTGTACAAAGCGCAAGGCTTCGTGACTTGGGTCATACGCAGAGTGAAGCCTGATTGAATTACATAAGCAAGTCGCTTCGCCATTTGCGGACTTTGTAAAAACAATACTCATTAAGCCAAACCGAGTTCTTTGAACAGTTTCTTGTAGGTGTTAAACTCTTCGGACTTTGCGAATTCCGCGATCTTTTCTTCGGGAAGGCTTTCAAGCAGCTGGTCCATGTATGACAGCACTGCTTTGATTTCTTCCTTCATCCCGCTTGGAATTTCCGTGTCAGTCATTGCCTCGCTTGCCGCTGCCACAGGTAGCAGCTCTGGCTCTTCTTCGGCTTTTTCTTCACCCCACGCGCTGAAGACTTCTTCCACAGGCTCTTCGGCAATATCTTCTTCCTGAACGCCTTCTTCGTCTACGGGCTTATCGCTGGTGAGGTACTCTATGCTGTCGGCAGAGAGCGGTTCGAGCTCTTCGCTGTCAAGCAGGTCCATTGGGTCGGCACTGCGTTCCACTGTTTCTGTGCTGATGTCCTCCTCCTCGGCAGCGGGAGGCATGGTGTCTTCTTCTGCTTCGGGGGCGGGCTCTTCTGTGGCAATCTCTTCAAGATCAGAGTCAGCTTCGAGAGATTCCAGCTCTTCCACTGTCTCAGATGAAATCGGTTCCTCAGCTACGAATTCTTCTTCTGTTACGCTTTCTTCTGCCGGAAGTTCTGCCTCTTCGGGCTTTCCCGCTTCAACGGGAACTTCTATCTCGTCGCTTGTTACAAAGCCTTCTTCCTCGCTGCTCTGCACAGGCTCTTCTATGATGTCTTCTGCCACAGTCGGCTCTTCAAGGAATTCAAGCTCTTCTGCTTCGGGCGCAGTTGCCTCAGGCATACTTGTCTCTGGCTCGGGAACTTCTTCAAGGCTTTCCAGTTCTTCCGCCACAGCGGGTTCTTCAAAGTCCATGCTCCTTTCCGCGACGGGTGCTTCTTCTGTCACCTCTTCTGCGGCGGGAAGCTCTTCAATAATGGGCTCAGCGGGCGCTTCTTCTGCTGTCACAGTATCCTCGATGACGGGTTCCGCAGGAAGCTCTTCTGTTACCGTGCTGTCTTCAAGGACAGGCTCTGCGTCTAAGTCTTCTGCGGCGGGAACGTCTTCGAGAATAGGCTCGGCAGGGGCTTCTTCTGCTGTTTCACTTCCTTCAATCGCAGGTTCTGCCGCCACGTCTTCTGCAACGGGGACTTCTTCACTGATAGGCTCAACGGGTGCCTCTTCTTCTGCTGGCGCAATGTCCTCGATGACGGGTTCACCGGGCAGCTCTTCCGTTACAGGCTCGTCTTCAATGACAGGCTCTGCGGGAAGCTCTCTCGTCGCCACGGTATCCTCAATGGCGGGCTCAGCGGGCGCTTCTTCCGTAAGTTCTGCAGAACCGAGGATATTGCTCAGCTCGCTGGTATCGAGCGCGACATCTTCCTCACCATTGCTCAGGCGCGGAGCTTCTTCTTCGGCGGCTTCGGGGATAATCTCGTCTTCTGTGGGTTCTTCTGTTACCGTATCCGCAGTGCCCAGAATGTTGGAAAGCTCGTTCGTATCGAGAGCGACATCTTCTTCTCCGTTGCTCAGGCGCGGCGCTTCTTCCTCGGCGGCTTCGGGAATAATCTCGTCCTCTGCGGGTTCTTCTGTTACCGCATCCGCAGTGCCCAAGATATTGGAAAGCTCGCTGGTGTCAAGTGCGACATCCTCGTCGCCATTGCTCAGGCGCGGAGCTTCTTCTTCGGCGGCTTCGGGGATAATCTCGTCATCCTCAGCCTGTTCTTCGGTAACTGCGTCCGCAGTGCCCAAGATATTGGAAAGCTCGTTCGTGTCGAGCGCGACATCTTCATCATCGCCTGCGAGAGTCTTCGTGCTTTCGGACTCGGCGGGCTGGGGAATATCATCATCAGAAACGGCTTCTGGTTCAGCTTGCGGCACGGGGACGGAACCTTTCTTGATGGTTTCAACCTCTGACTTCAAACCGTTGATTTCCTGTTTCAGGCTCATCAATTCATTGGCGATTTGTTCCAAAATTTTGTTTGTAGTACTCATTTCTTCCTTGTCTTCCATGGCTGTTCCTGTATATGAATCCTCAGCCTGCTGCTGAGATCCGTCCTCCTGCACTGCTGCCGGCGTAACGTCGGCTGCCTCCGTGCTGCTTGTTTCCTGCAAATCTTCCGTGAGGGATGCCGCCTCTTCCTCGAAGGTGTCGGGTATGGCAGCTTCCTCGCTCGCTGCTTCCTCATCACCGCCGCTCAGAGAGACAGAGCCTCCGTTTTCATCTTCAATGTCATTCAAGAGGGAATCCACATCGAAGTCATCATCAGCGGCAGCCGCAGGATGCAGTTTATTGGAATCGGCTTCCTGAGGAGCCTCTTTTGACGGTTCAGATGCAAGGGAAACGCTTTCCTCCGTTGCATCCGATGCGTTTGCTTCAACCGGCTCATCATCGTTTGCTTCATCTGTGGAAACATTCATTTCAAAGTCTGTCTGGGCGGGGGCGCTCTGTTTGGCTTCCTCTGCGGCAGCTTCAGAACTTGAAGAACCCTCGTCATCGAGGCCGAATTCAGACAAATCTACTTCTTCAGTGCTTGTGCTGCCGGAGTCGGCGGCAGGCGTGCTGTCTGAGCTGCCGGTAAAGTCGTCAAGGCTGATTTCTTCCATAGTATCAGGGCTGACGCTCCGTTCCGCCGCGGGTGCGGGTTCATCGCTGTCGAGGAAAGCCGAAAGGTCTACGCTTTCTTAGTCCCCCCCGTCCGAGTCTGCCATTGCCTCGTTAAAGAGCGCATCAGCATCGAAGGAATCATCGTCATTGCCGCTGTCAGCAGTCTCCACTTCCAGATTGTCATCAAAGGTGAGGTCAATGTCGAGCGGCTCGTTGTCTGCCTCGGCTTCATTTTTCTCTTCTTCCGCAGAGTCCGTAAAGCCATCACCGAAGAACTCATCGAGAGACACATCTCCGTCCTCTATAGTGCTTTCTTCTGCCGCCGCTTCGCTCGCGCGGACAGGGGTAGACGGCGTTTCCGACGGAGCATCGGAATCAAAGTCCGAAATGAATTCTTCGAGAGAGACATTTTCTTCTTCGCTGCCGGAATCCTTTGCATCGCTGCCTGCCTCTGGGGCGGAAGATGCAAAATCTTCTATTATTATGTCATCCATCGTGGTGTCAGTGCTGTCGTTACTCTCAGCCTTGACACTTTCCGTTTCTGCATTTTCCGGCTGTGCATCCGCCTCTTCATCAGCGGAAAGCCCGTCTAAGAAAGAAAAGTCGGGGAGTGAATTTACGGTGTCCTCGCCGACATTCCCCAGAATGGGATCAATGTCTTGTTCATCGTGAGGCGGGGTTTTTACCCACACGCCATATTGATCAAGTTCATTTGAATCCGAAGAATCACTCATGTCTATCCCCTTTTATATTTAAAGCTATGCTTTTATTGTATCGGCATAATTTCCATAAAAACTGACACTTTTATTCTAATACATAAATCCAAATTGCGCTAGAGGAAACTTCAATGTTTCAAAAAGCTCTCATTGCCCCCTCTGGAAATACCGAAAAAATAACAAATGATTAAATGTAGAGTTCTGTCTGCTGCCTGCATAGGCACGTTGTTTTATGTGGTAGTCTCTATTTGCTGTGGCAGGAACAGCATCTGGGCTGAAAAGCAGCTTAATGAACAGAAACGTCTTTTGAGTATGCACACTGCTTCGATTGAAAAGACAAATGAAGAATTGAATCTCGAGAAAGTTGCCTTGGAGAAGGATATGGACGTGGTTGCCGCCTATGCGCGAAAACTTTCCTATATACGTGAGGGTGAAAAACTGGTGAAGGTGAGCGGCCTTGCCGTCCATGAGCACCAGATCTACGATCCGGGCTTCGTCATGCTCCATAAAGAGGTGAAGTATTTTCCCGAATGGTTCTGCAAGAGCACGGGGCTTGTCATGTTTGCCTTGGCATACAGCGTGATGCTTGCGCTTGATGCCGGTCACAGCCTTGTGCGCGTCCGCAGTGCCAAGAAGGGCTATTACAATGGAATGCAGGGGCTGCCGGTTGTATGATATGCAGCAAGGCTGATTCCCGCTCGGCTGAGAAAGCGGCTGCATGCCTGCGTGAAGGAGGCATCGCCATCCTGCCGACCGATACGGTGTATGGATTTAGCGCCATCGTTGATCTCAGAGATAGTTCCCGCCATTTTAAGGCTGATGAAATAATTCGCTCCATCAAGGGGCGCAGCGAGGACAAGCCTTTCATCCAGCTTCTTGCCCGCCCGGAAGATATTTTCCTATATACTGATGATGTAATACCTTCTTCCCTGCTTGCAAAGTGGCCCGGTCCGCTGACGATAATCGTCCGCCTCAAGGAGAGCGCTCCCCTTTTGCAGCATGGCGCTACGGTGGCGTTCCGCTGCCCCGGCGATGTATGGCTCCGCACAGTGCTGGCTGCCTGCAATGCCCCTCTCTATTCGACCAGCGTCAACCGCAGCGGCAAAAATGTGCTTTCCCGCATTGCCGACATCAGGGCTGAATTTGAAAGCGAGGTGCAGCTCATCGTTGACGACGGGGACAAAGAAGGCGCCCTGCCTTCAACCATCGTATCCGTGCAGGACGGCAAGATTTCTGTCCTGCGCCAAGGCGCCGTCACTATCTAGTGCCTTGTGTTTATGATTGCAGCCGGCTCCTGAACTCGCGCGCCATTTCTCTGTTCACGTCTCTTTCTCGGATGTCCGCCCGTTTGTCATACTGTTTTTTGCCTTTGCAGATGCCGAGAAGCACTTTGACACGTCCTTTCTTCAAGTAAAATTCCAGGGGCACAAGGGTGTAGCCCTTTTCGTCAACCTTGCGCGAGAGCCGCTTTATCTCTTCCCCGTGCAGGAGGAGCTTTTTCTTGCGGTCGGGATTGTGATTGAATACAGATGAAAATGAATACTCGGAGATGTGGAGGTTCTGTACCCACACCTCGCCGTTTTCAATGACGGCGAAGCTGTCCGCAAAGGAGATGCTTCCCCCTTTGACAGATTTTACCTCCGTCCCCTCGAGCACGATGCCGCATTCGATGGAATCTTCTATAGAGTAGTTAAAATGTGCCTTCCTGTTCTGGGCAATGATTTTCCGTGCTTCTGGCATAGTTGTACTATAATGTATTTTTCGGGGAAATGTCCAGAGCTTTTTCTGCCGAATTCCTACACCTCAGCGGTTTTAGGGGAAGTGCTGCGACTGTCATGCCCATTTTTCCTGATCCTCATTTTACTATACTTTTGGGGTAAATGCTGTCGACCTGTTTCCGTAGTCAAGGCTTCTAGGGTTTGTAGTCAAGGCTTCTAGGGTTTGTAATCAAGGCTTCTAGGGTTTGTAATTAAGGCTTCTAGGGTTTAAAATTAAGGCTTCTAGGGTTTGAAATTAAGGCTTCTAGGGTTTAAAATCAAGGCTT